>PVBE010178857.1_pt1 | contig 41670 bp, 36 predicted proteins | sample 1631181 | NCBI WGS metagenome assembly PVBE01 (sample SAMN08397723, study PRJNA350692) | Marine metagenome, whole genome shotgun sequencing project. | isolation source: water | place: Pacific Ocean | collected 2012-04 | reverse complement strand
GGTTCGTGGACGGCGAACACTTCGATATTGCCGTTCCGGTCGAATGACAGCGTTTCGTAACGAACCGGGTTTGGCACTTCCATGCCGGGTGAACCCAGTGGCATGCCAGGCACCGCGATGCCGGCTATGTCAGGCTTTTGTTCCAGCATGCGAATGACATCTTCTGCCGGCACGTGGCCCTCAACTATGTAGCCTTCCACGAGTGCTGTATGACACGCGTACAACTGCCCCGGCACCCCGTGCTCACGCTTGTAGACATTTACGTCCGACACATTGGTCGCCTGGACGTCGAACCCGGCGGCACTCATATGATCAACCCATTTGCTGCAACAACCGCACGTTGGCGACTTGTACACCTGCACAACAGGGCCTGCAGCCGCTTTGGCAATACCAATGACAGGTGCCGTACCCAGAATCAGCGCCATGTGTCGCAATAGTTTTCTACGTCCGATCATGTGCATCCCTTAACGCCTGCCAACGTCCTTCCTCTGAGTTTGCGTAAGCTCGCTGCTCGCGCCGCATTGAAAGCGACCGGAAGAGCATAACAGCAAGGAGCCACACGATGGAAACGGGCGTTGTATAGATGATATAGAACCACGGAATAGCCAAAAAGTTCACAACGGACAACGCAACAAGGCCAATCGATATCAGCAAGGCGGGCACCGGCAGCCAGGCTGCTGCGGACCAGCCATTTTCGCATTGCCGCACGCAGTAAAACTGGAGCACAACATAAACAGGGAAAGCGAAAAGCAGTAACACACCCAGAACAAGGGAGCTTATTTCGAACAGGTCGCGAATGAGTAATATACAACGGTTCGAAAGGCATGTAGTTTGAAATAGATATAACGATTTATTGGGGACCAGGGCGTGAAGAAAATTATTGCTGTCGCAATGTTGCTGGGATGCGGGATCGTGCATGCGGGCCAGGCAACCATCGACTTTAATGACATTGGTGACGATGATACCGCCCTGGGCTTCGGCCCTTTCAACGGAGGCGATTTTTTGATCAACGTGTCAACCGGTGACGAGAACGTTATTCACATGGGCGTGAATGTTGATTTGGGATTTAGTGGCGCAGGGTCAAATGGAACCGGCTTGGGAGTGTCAATATACGATCCTGATTGGAACGGTTACCTGAATCTCGATAATGTTGTTATTTCTACGGCAGTTACGTTGCCCACCACTCGCCTGATGCCGGTCGTGACGGAGTCACCAACGGGCGAGCTGCTGTCGGCAGAAGAACGTTCGACCCCGTTCCTGGCGCATCTCGGCGATCCTGGCGAATTCGGCTACGTCGAAGAAGAATACGAAGTGTCAGGGGTTGGAAACATCTATGACTATGTAGACAACGACGCACAGTCGCCGGAAATCGCCGTTTCTGAAGCCGGCATACCCTACGTTACACGGATGCTGGTACGCCGACCTGCAAATCCTGCCGCATTCAATGGCACCGTGTACGTTGAAATTCTGAATTCTACTGCCTGGTGGGACGACGATCCGATCTGGCGCATGTCCTACCCTTCATTCGCTGCCGTCGGTTCAGCCTATGTAGGGATAACAAGTGATCCACTCACAGTCAAATTCCTCCGCGACCGCTGGGGGGCGCCCGAGTTTGTGCCGCGAAACCGAGATCGTTACCAGAACCTGGCCATGGACCGTTTCGGCCAGATCTGGGATGCACTGAGCCAGTCCGCGGCTTTGCTGAAAGATGATGACAATCCCGATAACCCGATGGCAGGCTTCGGTGTTGAGCGCATTATTCAGACCGGTTACTCGCAGTCTGGCGGCTTCGGAAAAACCTACGCGAACTCGATGCATAGCCGCGATGTCGAGGAGTACGGATTCGCGGTTTACGACGGCTATTTTCTCGCGGCGCACGGATTCAGTGCAAAGAAAATCAATCCCCCTCCCTCCGGCGATGATTTTGTGGGGGCCGACGACATACGCAGCAAAGTTGACGTGCCGGTGCCGGTTATTCGATTCCAGACTGAGACAGAAATATTAAATTTTTTCGCCGCACACTCCGGCCGTCAGATCGAAACGGGTGAGCCCGACGATCCGAAAATCCGCACATACGAGATGGCTGGCGGTGTACATGTAGACCTGCAACTTGAAACTACCGGTCTGTTAATACGCCAGCGAGATCTGGGTTTCAGCCCTGATCTGGCCGATTGCCCGCTGCCCGTTATTCCGATTAGCACGAGTTACATCCAGTCGGCGTTGCTTCGTGCGACCGAAGCCTGGATTCGCGACGGCATTGAGCCCCCTCCCAGCAGCGTAATAGAGCTTGGACTCGATGAAAACATGAACAACGTCATTTTATTTGACGAAAACGGCAACGCGGTCGGCGGCGTTCGTTCTCCGCAGATAGAGGTTCCGCTGGGACAATACATTGCCAATCCACTGACCTTGCTCAATGCCTGTTATCTGAACGGCGGGTTTATCGCTTTTGATGATGCGAAATTCAGAGGACTCTATCCGACTTATATTTTCTATTTACTTGCAGTCAATAGAGCCATCAGCCGGGCCGTAGCCGATGGCTTTGTGCTGCCAGAAGATGCCGATCGCCTTCGAAGGGACATGCTGGCGGATGCGGGGTTTTCTGACGACGATGGCGGGAACAGCGCAACGGGTATCGAATTGCTGGCAATTCTGTTGCTATTCCATTTCGCCCGTCGGCGAAGAACTCGCAGGCCTTCTGCGGAGTGAATTAATCCGGGAAGGCCCGACCTGCAGGTTGCCTAAATCAGCCTGGTGCTGCTATTTCGCAGCGGACGGAATACGCACGAACCAGAAATATATTCCGGTAAGAATGGTCATGGCAGCGCCTACCTGCATCGGTAGAAGTGTATTGATCTCGTACATTAGCGCGCCCGTGGCCGGCCCGAACACCATGCCGAAGGTTGGCGCAGCTGCCAGCAGGCCGGCAGCAGCGCCCTGCTCCTGCTGGCCAACCGACAGACTTGCGGCCGCGCTCAGGCTGGGCATCGCCAGGCTGACAGCAAACCCCATACCGGCAAATACAAGATACAAACCGAGCAGGCTTTCAACCTGGGTCATTCCCAGCAGGACAAGCCCGAAAATAATAAAGGCGCTGCGCAACAACAGCTTCGGCTCCATCTTCCAGGCCTGCATTACCAGTACCTGCATGATGACCGTCACAATTGCCATGCAGAAAAAAGCAGTACTTGTTACCCGGATAACGCCCTGCGTTGTATCTATTCCAATGTGGTCGCTGACAAAGAAAGTTGCCACGATCTGGATCGACGTAAATACCATGAAAACCACGAACCAGCCAAGCAGGTACGGAAAAATACGCACGAAGACTTTTAGCATGTCTTCACGCTTTCCATCGCTGGCATGCTTAACCGGCTCGACAAGACCGAACTGTGCCCAGAGCGCAGAGCCGAGACCAAGTGCAGCGGCGGCATACATTGGAAACAACGAACTGATCTCGGCGAGTAAACCGCCGAATATGGGTCCGATAATGGTTCCGATTCCACCCGATGCGGCAACAAGCGCCATTCCCTGGGCCCGTGAACTTTCGTCGGTCGTATCGGCGATATACGCCTGCGCAGCCGGCTGCACACCACCGGCGAAGACACCATAGACCAGGCGTGCCGCCAGCAACGCAAGAAACAGCGGAGTCGCGACAATCATGCCCCAGATACCGGCCTGCACACCGAATGCGAGGCCACCGTAGCCGGCTGCATAGCCCAGCAGCCCGATAACGAAGACGGTGCGCCGCCCGATGCCATCACTGGCCTTACCCCAGAGTGGGGCCGAAAAAAGAATGGCGACATTGGATGCAGATATGAGTACGCCGATCTGCCATTCGGGAAGGCCGATCTCCCTGATGAGCGGCGCAAATATGATGTAAAGCAGCGACTGGCCGATACCATAGGTAATCAGCCCGGCAAGCAGGATCGTACGGTCTTTACCGCCGCCTGCGCTAACCTGTGCGGGTTGCGTGTCTTCCATCGGGCCGATCATTTTTCCCTACCGATCCGCTGCCGCAAGCCTTACAGGGCAAGCGGTTCGGGCCGGTCAATGAAAAGAGCTTAACCGGCCCCCCGAGCCGACTCGCTTCTTTTAGAATCCCCTTCGAAAAGAGGCGCACATTCTACCGTGTCTGCAAGACGTCAGCACTAATACCTGCGGGTGGCGCCACAAATACCTACGCTTCTGATAGTCTTGTTCGCCCGTCGGGCGTGCACCACCAAATCGCAACAACCAATAATCAGGGAACCTAATGGACATCGATATCATTCTCGAATGCAACGTAAGCCCGGCACAGGTCGCCGAGCTGGCGGTCGAGGCAGAGAAGCTGGGCGTTCGGGCCCTCTGGACTTCGAATTACCACCAGAACTTTGACGGCTTCATGTCGCTAATGCCGGCCGCCATGGTTACTTCCAAGATTATTCTCGGGCCGCTGGCAGTAAGCCCCTGGGAATTACACCCACTGAAAATGGCAAACGCGGTGCTTACGCTGAACGAGGCATCGAACGGCCGTGGCATGGTGGGCATTAGCGGTGGCGGCGGAGTGCTGGGCGGTCTTGGCTGGAAGATTCACAAGGACGCCCCGGTATGGCCCGTTAAACATCCTGTTTCAGGAAACCGTTACCCCGAACGGCGCGTCCGCGGTGTGCAGGAATGCATCGAAGTCCTGAACCTGGCCCGCAGCGGCAAGATGAATCTTTCCTACGAAGGGGAGATCTTCCAGATCACCCGCCCGTTCCAGCATGACTGGGCGAAGGCTGAAAACGGCCCCCTCATTATCGGCTGCTGCAGCGGTCCGATGATGGTTCGCATGGGCGCACGCATCGCAGACGGAATACAGCTAAGCGATTTCACGGTCGACATGATGCCGGAAGCCATGGAGAACGTGAACAAGGGTTTCGAGAAACGCGAATGGCCCGCTGACGATTTCCGTATCGGCAACTTCTGGGCCTGGCATATCAAGAAAGATCGTGAGGTGTCTATGTACGAGGCGCGCCGGGAGTTGATCTGGCGCGGCGCAATCGCAGCCAAGTACAAAGACTATATCCGCGAACATGTCGACAGTGATGAAGAAGTGCAGGTAGTTATCGATAACTGGGACAGCTTCTTCAAGGCCTACTGGTCACGCTCCGGCGATATCGACAACGTACCGGAAGAAACAATTAATAAACTTATAGCCGGCATGTCTTCTGCGGGCGATATCAACGACATCGATCAAGAGATGGAACGCTTTGATGCGTTTGCGGATTCGGGACTGACCGAGCTTTCCGTCAGGCTGTTCGACGACCCGATGGATGGGCTGAAACTGATCGGCCAGCACGTAATGCCAAGATTTTGCTAGTGACTGCCCATGTAAGAAAAGAGCAACAGATATTTGCTTGCTTATTCTCGTCGCACGTCCTTATGCTCCTCAAATCGACGCTGACGCCTCCAGCGTCCATGTTTCCCGGCATCAGCGACGACGCGCGCCTAATACCTGCTGCCCTTTCCGGATACTGCCAAACCGGAATTCAGCGCTCGCTTCTGGTGCACATGCTGCCGAGCAGAGGTAATATTAGAAATTAACAATAAGCGCCAACGCGGGGGAATCAGCATGGCCGCAGCAAAAGAATATGATCTCGTAATAAAAAATATTGGCGTCGTTCGCCCGAATGCATCGATTGTCGACGAAGTCGATATCGCTATCAAGAACGGTAAGTTTGCGAGGATCGCTCCCGGCATTGCGAAGAGCAAGGCAAAGAAATCGTTCGACGGCAGGGGCCGGCTGGCCTTTCCCGGTCTTGTCGATCCGCACATGCATACCGGCATCTACGCACCCTTGGATCAAGATGCCGTGACCGAAAGCCGTGCGGCAGCCCAGGGCGGGGTTACGTCAAGCCTGAACTACATACGGACTGGTGGTTATTACCTCAACAAGGGTGGCCCGTACAAAGATTTCTTCCCGGAAGTGCTGAAACTTTCAAAGAACAACTTCCACGTCGACTACGTATATCACCTGGCGCCGATGTCGGGCCAGCATATCCGCGAGATCCCGATGCTGGTAGAAAAATACGGAGTGACCTCGTTCAAGATTTTCATGTTCTACGGGGGTCATGGCCTGCACGGCGCGTCCGACAACCAGTCGGAGTTCCTGATGATCGGAAGTGACGAGAAGTATGACTACGCGCACTTCGAGTTCGTTATGCGCGGCATCAAGAAAGCGATAGAACGCAACCCGGACAAGGCGAGCGAGATCTCACTCAGCCTGCATTGCGAAACTGCCGAGATTATGGCCGCCTATACGAAGATGGTTGAGAAGCAGGGCAAACTCAAGGGCCTGCACGCCTATAGCGCCGCCCGACCGCCGCACTCGGAAGGCCTGGCAATCTTTATTGCGTCATACCTCGCAAACGAAACCGATCTTCCCAACATCAACCTGCTGCACCTGACTTCGCGCAAGGCCGTAGTGGCTGCACTGCAGATGGCCGATGTGTTCCCGCATATTAATTTCCGCCGGGAAGTCACGATCGGCCACCTGATGCTCGATGTCGACGCAAAGACCAGGTGCCTGGCCAAGGTAAACCCGCCGATACGCCCGCGCGAAGACGTGGAATTCCTCTGGGAAGCGCTGATCGCCGGTGAAATCGACTGGGTTTGCTCAGACCACGCCTGCTGCAAGTACGAGCAGAAAGTCGATAAGCGTAAACCCGGCGATATCTGGCTGGCCAAATCGGGCTTCGGCGGCACCGAGTACATGCTTGCGGCACTCGCGACCGAAGGTCGCAAGCGGGGTTTAAGCTGGAACGACATGGCGCGCCTGACCAGCTACAACGCCGCCGAACGCTTCGGGTTGCGCAGCAAGGGTGATATAGCGGAGGGCCTCGATGCCGACCTCGCTATCCTCGACCCCAACGAAACCTGGACCGTTGACTCCGGCAAGTCAGAGTCCAGCCAGGGCCATACACCGTTCGAAGGCATGGAGCTGACCGCGAAGGTCAAAACCACTTTCCTCCGTGGCGAACGCGTGTACGACGAAGGCAGGATTATCGGCAAGCCGACGGGCAAGTACCTGAAGCGGCCTTACTAGGGCTCTGAAGTAGCTTGCAGGTAAGGCTGCATTGCCTGCAGCACGGATTGCTGGTCGCCCACAAACCACCAGTGATCCCGGCCCGGCAGTTCGACAAACTTAGCACCCGGAATGCGTTCGGCAAGGTCCCGGCCGGCCGAGCACTGCACAAGTCTGTCACCCCGGCGATGCAAAACCAGTGTCGGACAGTTAATGCCGGCCAGTTCATCGCGCACATCAATGTCACGCAGCACTTCGAACATTCCGCGGATCACGCCCGGAGTCGCGGCCGAGCGCAGATACCGAGCCCAACCGTCTTGTGCGGCCGGGTCATCTGAAATCGACGGAGCAAACAACTCCAGTGATGCAGCTCCGCCCCACTGGGAGATAAGGCTGTCCACCCAGGCGTCGTAAGTTTTACGGCTCCACATGTGCGGATAGTCGTCATCCTTGAGTCCGCACGCAAAGGTGCCGTAAAGAATCAGCGCCGTGACCCGGTCAGGATATTTGGCCGCAAACCTGCAGGCCACCGGCCCGCTCTCGGAGACAGCGAAAATTACAGCCTTTTTACTCTTCGCCGCATCGAGCACGGCGAGCATATCGCCGACATTTTCTTCAAGGGTCGGGCGCTCACCAATTCGCTCTGAAAGCCCGACACTGCGCTTGTCGTAGGCAATCAGGCGCCGCCCCGCTGCAAGCTGTGTATCGAATTCCGCTACTTCACGTATGCGATAACGAGTGTCAAGGTGCGAAACAAACCCCGGCGCAAAGAAAACATCAGTCGGACCCTCTCCCAGCGTGCGCCAGGCAATATGAATGCCATTGTTTTCGACGAAATGTACATCAGACAAACCGTCCACCAGGAACACGCTGCCGGCCGGCTCACGCACGTCGGCGACGAAGCGGAACCCTTTGCGCGGAACAGTTCTAATAATCTCCGCTTCCCGGGCGTGGTCATCCAGCGCTTTGCGGGCCTTCATTATCGCGCGGGAGAGCGATGCCTCGGTAACTACGACATCAGGCCAGAGCTTGTCCTGCAATTCATCCTTGCTTACTACCCGCTCCCGGTTCCTGAGCAGATACTCGATCAGGTCGAATACCTTGGGCTCGACCTCCCGCAATTCGTCATTGAGTCGCAGCTCCCTCAATACGGGATCGAGGCTGCGGCCGACGAATCGAAAGCTGGTTGCGCTCGGCTTAATCATGGAGCCTGAAGGATACCGCGCCGCGTCCTGTCTTGCCGCAGCCCTTGTGCTACAGGGTTCCGGCGATGGTCACAAAAAGGTCAGGGTTTCGTTCGGATACGGTCAAGAAAGGCTAAGGCGGGAACGGCAGTCTGTGTCCATCGGCCTTACAGACAGGTCCCCTGAGGAAACACGGGAGTACGTCATGAACAAGCTAATTACCATCACAGGCACCCTGATACTTATCGCTTCAACAGCCTCCGCGGCCCTGGCTAACGACCTGATTTCGCGGAGCAATTACGCTAACGAGCTGGACCGTTGTGTTGCCGAGATTGACACCATGCTCGGCGCCGGCATGGAGCGCAGGTTGCGCCACCTGGTTACGGACATCCGCAAGGACCGTTCCCGGTACACCTTCGTGATCGATACCCAGGCTGTAGCCGGTGACAATACTACGGAGATAGCGACCACCGAGTGCGTCGCCAATCGCTTCAACGAAGAGACGCATGTCAGTACGCTTGAAGTCGCCCCGACCTCCCGGGTCTCGCAGCTTCAATAGCAGCGGGGCGAGCACGACAAGGGCCGGCAATGCCGACCCTTTTTGTGACCAGAATATGTTGCTGCCTGAGTTTTTACGCGGTGGATTTACGCCACTTGCCGCGATCGGCATCCATCTGCACGATGCCGGCACGACGGTCCAGCATGAATTTGGCTTTCTCCGGGGTAAATACTTTCTCCGCCAGCACATTCATGGGGTCGGAACGGTTCGTGTATTCGCGATAGGTAAAATCGTAGTTCTGCAAAGCATCCCGCTCGTCAAGCGGTATTTCTTCGGCCTCGTCCAGCCAGCGGAACCAACGGTCAACGAATTTCTCGAGGTAGGCCTCACACAAATCAAGGTGCTCATCGGTAAGCTCGGTGATGTAACTCGAACACACCGGTGACTGCATCCCGCGTATGGCCGGTCCGTGGCTTGCCGACCACACGAAATCCGTATTCGCTCGAAATTCGAGATAGTCCTGGTTCGCTTCGCCCTCGTAATATTTCCTGACGTAGTCTTCACTGACCTTCACATCAGCTCGCGCTACGTAATCCGCGTAAAACAGCAAGTTCGGTACCGTGCCAAAGATAATCATCAGGTTAGGCACGCTGGTTTCCTGCCCCAGCGCAACGTTGATATTCATATCGATAATGCTGGCCTTGCGGTTGCCCAGCCACGCGCGCACGAACCAGTCGATGCCGCCGCCCGTATAGCCGAAAAAGGCTCCTTCCATCTGGCCGTCGGGGGATGTGTAGTAGTCGGCACCCTCGGAAATAGGATGCAATTCTGCATCCCCAAAATAGTTCAGAATACGATCAGCAATCTTGCCGTGAATATTCCAGCAACGTTCCCACTGCTTGGAAACATCTACATTTGGATTGTCCGCGAGAAACTCGTGGATGGTTTTTACATCGCTTTGCGTGGTCATGAAAGTTCCTGAATTACTTGTTATTTGTGTGCCTGTAGCCATAGCCGGATTCAGGCGGGCCACAATAATAGTGGGTAATTTTGTGGGCACGCCCCCGGGCGGTGCCGCTGACCGGCAAGTGGAGCCGGCTGGCAACAAACAGACCTGCAGCAAGCGGCTCGCAACTCAGCGCTGTTGCAAAACCTCAATCTGCAGGCCTGCCGGAGAGTTCAGTAGTGCCATAGCTCCATTGCCAAAAATGGCGTCCACATCGCCGGAATGCTTAACATCAATGCTCATGCCGGACGCCCGGGTGACAACGTCATCAAGCGACTCCACGATGAAGCCACAGCGAAGAATACCGGTTGCCGGTGGCACCGCGCGCCTGAACCGGTTCTCTCCCAACAAACCTTCATATTCGATCAGCTCCATGCGACCGAACAGGTTGTCTTCCGAACCGCACAGACGCATATCAAGGGCGGTGCCTTTGGGCAGACCGGCCGCCTCTTCGATGCCCGGCCCGGTAATCCGGTGATGCATAATTTCATCGTAGCCGAATACATCCTGGTAGAAGCGCGACTCGATCAAAGTGCCTGGCACGATAACGACAAAGGATGTAAGCGCTGCAAAACCTTGCGGTGAGTAATTGACTTCAAACCCCTGGCTCAGGATTTCTATAAAAACGATATTGACCTCGTCGTGCCCCGGCATCTGCACTTCGCGAGCATGAATACCGCCAACCTCGTACTCAGCGATATCAGAGCGAAACGAGTAGCCCGCTCCGCGAAGCTTTTCTGCCAGCTCCGGCATATCCGTACAATTCACATCAATATTCTTCGCACCGAGATCAGTGGGAGCAGCGCCTTTGCGAACGGGCTCATCGGGCTCCCGAAACTGCACAAAATGAAGCTGGCCTGTTTCGGCACCGGGCGTTCGCAGCAACACCTGGTTGGCAAACTGGTCTGCCGGCAACCCCCACAACTTGCCTAACTCCGGGTCGGGGCCCTGCCGTCGATCGACAATCTCCAGGCCAAGCGCTTTTACCCAAAGCTTCTCCGCGCTCGCCATATCGGCAACGCCTATCGATACGTATGATATTCCTATTGGCATATCACTCTTTTATGCTTTAGCTGGTCCGGAATGGCATTAACAGAACCTACTCGCAGCCTTGATCTAAATCAATGAGACCGGAAGCTTTATAAAAGAAAAACTCATATTAACTTTCACGGAGTTCCAGATGAGCGATAAGAACAGGAAGATCGTGCTTGCCTCACCCATCAGCGGTATACCCCGGGCAGACAACTTCCGTACAGTAGAAACAGATATACCGGTACCGGGTGAAGGTCAAATCCTGGTCCGGCATGTTTACCTGTCGCTCGACCCCTACCAGCGACCTGCGATCGCCGGCGCTCACGTAACCTCGAATAAAGCACTCGAAGAGGAGGAAGTGCCTTCTGCCGAAACAATTGGCCAGGTCGTATCATCGAACAACCCTGATTTTGTGGTGGGCGATTACGTACGGCACATGGGTGGCTGGCAGGAGTACTCGGTAGCGGACAGCAACCAGGTCTTTAGAGTGGACCCGGATCAGGCGCCGCTGTCCACCTACCTTGGAATCCTTGGCATGCCCGGCCTCACCGCGTACGCCAGCATGATCAAACTGGCTGATGTGCAAGCGGGTCAGTCGGTGCTGGTTTCTTCAGCATCGGGGCCCGTCGGCTCTATGGTCGGACAGATCGCGGTTCGGAAGGGCGCGACGGCTTATGGCGTTGCCGGTTCGGATGAAAAATGTAGTTTTGTTGTCGATGACCTGGGTTTTGCCGACTGCATCAATTACAAGGCAGCTGATTACCCGGGTTCGCTGGCTGAGCGGATACCCAATGGCGTTGATATCTATCACGATGCGGTTGGCGGCCAGATGCTGATCGATGCGCTCGGTGTGCTGAAGAACTACGGCACGGTCGTCATGTGCGGCCTGATCAGTCAGTACAACGAAAGCGAGAAAGGTCGGGGCTTTAACCTTGCGCCCGCAATAATCAAGCGAGCGGTCATGAAAGGACTGATCGTGTTCGATTTTGAAGACAAGCGGCAGGAATTCTTTGACCTCGCAGCTCCCTGGGTCCGGGAAGGCAAGATTAAATACAGGGAAGACCGGGCCATTGGTATCGAGAATACCGGTGCCCATTTCGAACGACTGATGAGCGGCCAGAATTTTGGCAAAGCGCTGGTCGTACTCGGAGACCATTAGAGTCTGATCACGTCAGGCAACACCCTCTCCCCGATCATCCTGATCGAATCGGCCGGATCATCGTGAACCCGCAGCGCAATCTCTGTATAACCGGCATCCGCATACTTGCGCAGCTTTTCTATATGCCGGTCCAGATCGCCCGGACCTCCCGCACAACTCAAACCTTCCACCAGCGCGTCCACAATATGCTGCGGTACACCCTCGATATCACCGGATCTCTTGCGGTAGGCGTCCAGGAACGGCCATTTGTTGTTCAGGACAAGCTCCACATCATCGGGCTCCAGGAAGGGCTCCAGCCAGGGGCGCTCGAGCCAGGCACGAATCACCAGTTCCCGGCGCGCTTCCCGCAACGATGCTTCCCGGTCTTCCTTAACATGCCAGGCGAGAAAGTTACTGATCCGAAAATTATCCTCCGTCCGTCCCTGTTCCTGCAGTGTTTCCTTCAAAAACGGCATGGGCCACTCGATCATTTCCGGTGCTACATCGCTCTGCATAACACCATCGGCAGCGGCGGCAGCTATCTGCGACATCTGCGGACCGTTCGCGCCAGCGTATATCAGCGGCGGCGAGTCTTTCGCCCATGGTGCGTTGAACCACTTCGCTTTATACATTTTGCCGTCGTAGTCCAGTGTCTCTTCCCGGAACGCACCCTTGACGATCTCAATGGCTTCACGCACCGCAGTTAATCGCCTGCCCTCACTGAAACCCAGAATATTAAGCCACTCACCGCCGCCGCCTATTGCCAGGCAGGTCCGTCCGCCCGCACATTCGTTCAGGGTCAGGATGGCATTGGCCATCTTTAACGGATGTAATTCATAGGGACTGACGATACAGACCCCGACGCGAATCTTCTTCGCTGCCTGGGCTAACGGCATCGCGACCATGAATGCATCCCGGCCCCGCACATAGTTCTGGGTCCAGATCGTGCGAAATCCGTACTGCTCGGCAAGCAGTCCCAGCTCTTTAACTTGCGGAGCTGTCAGGTCAGCTTCCAGAATAATGTCGAGTTCCATTTGCTTACCCTTGAGTAGATAGAGCTCATTTAGTTGAAATCCCGCAGCTAGCATAATACTTATAGCCGCTTCGGCACTTTAGGTATTTCTCCTTACCCGGCGGAAACCAGTCAGTGATATAGACTAACGTGGTTATTCTCATCCTAAACAGCTCATACAAGTACCAAGCTGGTTATAAACTTCATCCTGGTATTGGCATAGGTCGATGAGGATGACCCTCATTCCACATGAAGAAGGATTGCGCTGATGCAGCTGGACATTGCACTGGAATCTAAGGTAGGCCCCGATGAATTCAGGGAGCTCGGTCTACTGGCCGAGCAGTACGGATTTCGCACGATCTGGGCACAGAATTACTCCCGGGCACCAGATGCCTTCATGATCGCGACACCCCTGGCACTGGTCTCGAAAACCATCAAGGTGGGTGTCGCCGTCGTCTGCCCGCATGAAATGCACCCGCTGAAAATTGCCAACGCAGTACTGACCCTCAACGAGTGTGCAGGCGGGCGGGCCTGCGTGGTCCTGACCTCCGGTGGTGATTGGCCCGGCGTTATGAAAAAGAAAACAGGAGAAATTACCCGCACCCGCGAAGCACTGGAAATCATCAATGCCTGTTTGGGGGATGCAGTGGTGAACTACGCGGGAGAAATCTACAACGTACAGGCATTCAGTACGGCCTGGACTACCCAGCCAGCACCGGCCATATATGCCGGTGCACACTGGCCGAAGATGATGCGCATGGTGGCCGGTATTGCCGATGCCGTCATGCTCAGTGACGTACAACCGGAGATGTTTGACTGGGCCTTAACCGTTCTTAATGAGACCCGGCCCGTACAGAAGCGGGAGCGGGATTTCTCACTCAGCAACTTTGTCGCCTGGCACGTGAAAGAGGACCGGAAAAAATCACTGTGGGAAGCGCGCCGTGATCTGATTATCCGCGGCCGGCTGGACCGTGAATGGATAAAGCCTTACCTGAGTCCGGAGGACGTGGACTGGGTGGCCGCCAACCTGTGGCCATTCCACAAAGCCTTCCGTGAACGAACGGGCGATATCGAGGGTGTACCTCCGCACATCAACGATGCCCTGGTCGAGGGATTGACCATGTCCGGCGATCCGAACGACATCGACCGCCATATTGAACGGCTCCGGGCATTCGAGGCCGCCGGGTTCACGGAAATTGTCCTCGGGCTGCAGGATGATCCGGCCGATTCGATCAGGATGATCGGCGAGCACGTCATCCCGAAGCTGTAGCCTGTTTTTGAATTGGTTTAGAGCGAGTCGAATCCGGAGCAGGCGGTCAGGCGGCCGAGGGCTTCCTGGCACGAAACCGGCCGGTGCGGAATTTTGAGTCACCGGTTTGAATAACGACAACTCGATTCCGGCCCTCTTCCTTCGCCTGGTAAAGCGCTTCGTCAGCCATTTGCACAGCACCGGCGAGACTGCGCCTGGCGCCCGGCAAGATTACCGCGACGCCAATACTGACAGTCAGGTACTCGCCGGTCGTGGAGTCGTCGTGCGGGATTTGCAGCGCGGCGATGCCCTCCCGAAGTGTCTCTGCGTGCATACGCGCGGCTTCATTCTCCGGGTACAGATTGGGGTCGGCGGGAGAGCCATATAATGCCAGTACAAATTCCTCGCCTCCGTAGCGTGCCACGAAGTCGAGTGGTCGCTTAGCGTGTGCGGCAATCACATCGGCGACCGCCTTAAGCGTGTCATCACCACTCTGATGACCATAACGATCGTTGTATGCCTTGAAGTGGTCGATATCGACAAACATGATCGTCAGGACGGCTTGTTCACGTCTTGACTGGCGCCAGATTCTATCGATATAGATATCGTAGGTTCGCCTGTTATTCAGGCCCGTGAGGCCATCAAGCTCGGTGAGCTCACGGGCCAGCTCCACGAGCTCTCGTGATTCAATGAACGAACGCCGTACGGTGGATTCAAGCTGATAGCAGGACACCGCGCCGATGCCATTGACCAGAAAAAAACATCATGGTCTCGTATCCCACCAGCTGCACCCTGGAGTCGAGATAAAGGATCCCGTATACATGCGCGCAGGAAATTAACAATGCCACAGTTGCCGCATGCCAGAAACGGAGGCCCAGGATCAACCATACGGCGAAGATCCAGGCGACCTCCATGGAAAAATAGGAAGGCATCCCCTCAAGGCTTGGTCGAAAATACAGCGAGGTCACAACCAGGCCCGAGACCAGTCCGCTAACCGCAAGTAACTTCTGGTACAGCCGGTAATAGTCCGGCAACGTCGATGTATACAGCGTGGCTATTAATAGCGGTGCAAAGATCCCCAGCTCCCATATCGTCAGGAATAACTGCGGCTCGTCTCCTGACTGGCGCAACGCAACACCGATTAACGTCATCATGAGCGCAAAACTAGGCATCAGCCGCGCGCGGTTGACGCCGCTTCGTGAGTAATATTTTCTGAATTCCTCCTCCAGGGGAGCGGAGAAAGTGAGGCCGGCAAATCCTTGCTCAACCTGATTCGTGTACGGTGATAACGGATTGTGGGTAGCTTCGTGTGACACGGTACATCCCGGAACGAATCTGTCGGATTTAATGGATTAAAAATAGGGATATACAGACGCCCGCACGATGGACTGAATCACCGTTTGCACCAGCGATATGATTCCCTTCGTATAGCGGCCTTCTGCAGCCATTTGCTAAAGATTCGGCGCCGATGCTCCTTGTTGCTCTTCAGCACCATCCGCCAGCTTTCAGCCTGACAAGGCCGAATTCAGTGATTTATACCAAGCAAAATGCGGGAAGTATTCTTTCAGCATATTCACGTACAGATCAGACTAGTGCCTATGTGTAATATAGGAACCGGGGCCTATGCCCTGAGGCTGCCAACAAGATGAAAAATCCACCGCATAAATACCCTGCATATTGGCTCGGCCTCGTCGTGCTTCTCTGTTTACCGCTGGCTGCAGTCGCCCAGGTAAACAACCCCGCCTACGCCGATTATTTCCTCGTTGGTCGTTTCGGTGAGATCTGTACCATGTGCGAAGCTGTAGTTCTGTGCGAGGCAGGCGATGCCGACACCCAGTATGACGCGATGCCCGCAGACGGGAACTTCACGATTTATCACCTGCAGACGCGCACTTTCTGGTCACAGGTCAGCACTATCTGGGAGTGGTTCATCACTAATTTTGACTCGGAGTCACTGGCAAGCGGCCACAGCCGTCCGGTGCTGATTTACACGGTGAGTGATACAAACTGGTCGGGGCCGCAGACCCTGGAGGCACACGTATCGCTGGACCCTGCCACCATTGTTATCGGTGATCAGACTATCGACCGCATAGAACGGCGCTGGCTCGAACGTGAAACCGGTCAGCCCGTGGGTTTTTGCCAGCGTCTGCCCCTGTGGGAATCGCTGGACATTGTTAGCGCCCATCAACCCGCGGGTGACAACTCATGATGCAGGCAGCGAGCGTTGCAGTGAACATCTGGACCCGGCAGTGGATTCGCCAAAATCCGGTGCGTTTCACCGGCATCATCCTGCATTTGCTTTTACGCACCCTGTTTGGCATTTTCTGGCTGGCGGCAGGTATAAACAAAATTACCAAAGGCTGGCTAGACACCGATATTCTTAAAGAGATTTACCTCGACCGACTGACCGAAATGCCCCCTGACAGCTTCGCGGTATTTTACCTGCAGGAATTCGCTATACCGCTCTACAAACTGGTTGCCTGGGTTGTTTCTTTCGGCGAGTTGTATGCCGCCATAGGATTGCTACTGGGCCTCACGACCCGCTGGGCTGCCGGAATGAGCTTTTTCATCCTGTTTAACCTGGCGATCGGCGGCTATTATGACGCTTCACTGATCCCGTTCTTTATATTGAATATTATTTTTCTTTGCTGGCCATCGGGCCAGTGGCTGGGATTTGATCGACCACTGTCGAAACGGTATCCCAACGCACGCTGGTTTCGTTAGCAAAGCAACTCAAGGATAGCCTGGGAACTACAAACATGTCTGAAAAGATGTCACAGCAGTCTTCTGACGGGGACTTTCAGAGGGTTGGTCTTGTCGATAATTTCTACCAGGCCTCATCATTCATACCGATGGGGTTTGCGCTCGTCACGACGGTGCACGAGGACGGCGAAACCGGCATCGGGCCCCATGCACTGCTATCTCCGTTCAGCATCACTAAACCACATTCGATGATGCTGATCAGCCGCAACAACAGCGGTACAGCTACCAATATTCGCCGCAACGGGAAATGTGCATTGAACTACGTGCAGTTCGACCGTAACTGCCTGCAGGGCATCGCCGACATGGGCGTGCCGGGCATGTCGCTTGATGACAAGCGCAAGGCCAATCCATATACGTTTATTGATTCGCCGTCGGCCGACAAGGCTGCCGACCCGGAATTCCCGAAGCTCATCAAAGAGGCCTACCAAGTGTTTGAATGTACGTGGGACGACAGCTTCGGCCTGCACAACCATACTGATGCACACGGCAACGTCTACGATGGTCACTTCAATCTCATCATCGACAACCTGCTCATGAAAGAACAATTTGTACCTGGCATCGAGCAGGGAGAGATTTTTCCAAACATGCCTATCTTCTGCGGCTACCGCGCGAACCGCGGTTTCTGGTTTGCCGAGCACGATGCCCCGTTTACCGTTGCGCTTCCGAAGATCGAAGGTATGGAGGAGCAGAGAGTGTTCTACATAAGCAACCGAATCGACGAGAATGTGAGGTTCACCCACGAGGCCTGCAAGAAGCTGACGAAGATTCCGCAGCCTTTTATGCTGGATGCGCTCAAAGAAATTGTTGCCATCGCGATCAGTGATGGTGTAACCGAAATTGATGAAAACTACCTTGAAAAGGTCAATGCCCAGCGGGGCTGAAGCATAAATACTTGCCATCAGCCCCCGACTGACACTCCTATCCTTAGGAACCAACACTGATACCGCAGTTTCTAAGAGATAAATTTATGCCAGCCATACTGATAACGGGTGCGAACCGGGGCCTCGGGCTCGAGTATGTTCGCCAATATACCGAACTGGGCCGGGATGTAATTGCCTGCACACGCAAGCCAAATGCGCCCGAGCTGCTGGAACTTGATCAGGACCGGCTACAAATTTTCCAGCTCGATGTTGTCGACCACGACGCGATCGATGCACTTGCTGCACAATTAAGCGATATCGCTATCGATGTGCTGGTGAACAATGCCGGCACCTGCGGGCCCAAAGGCGCGCCGGAATGCGCCGAATACAGCGGTGTAGACAACACGGACTACGATATCTGGCGACAGATTCTGGAGGTCAACCTGTTAGGCGCATTTAAAGTGGCGACAGCATTTCACCCGCATCTTGCACGTGCCGATCGTGGCGTGCTGGTCAACATGTCGAGCGACCTCGGGTCTATTGAGCAGAACACGATGGGCAACATGTATTCCTATCGAACCAGCAAGTCCGCACTAAATATTATGACCAGGGGCTTAGCCAATGACTGGCCGGATATTATAAGTATTGCGATGGCGCCGGGCTGGTGTCGCACCGAGCTTGGCGGCATGGGCGCAGAAATCGACCCGGCGGACAGCGTGGCCGAACAAATCAAGGCTATTGCCAAACTGTCACAGGAACAGTCGGGTTGCTTTATCGACCGGTTTGGCCAGCCGGTAGCCTGGTAGCTTGATCGCGGCAAGCCGGCCGGTTTAAGCAGCGTAGTATCTCGCCAACATGGGTACGGCAGCATTGATCCACGTCAAGACCGTAGTTACAGGTCATGCTTGACATGCATCAATGGTGAGATTGGGTAACGGAAACCAAAATCACAATATTAACCAGGTAATCAGGAACACTGCGTCAGGCAAATCCAACACAGGTAGAAAAGATGACTGCAGACGTAAACCGCCAGTGGCGGGTAGCCCGCTACCCAAAAAAGGAAGAGGTAATCAGCCCGGATCATTTTGACTGGACATCCGAAGCTATTCCCGAACCGGAAGACGGACAGTTCCTCGTTCGAACGATTTGCCTCGCGCCGGTCCCGGCACAGCGTGGTTACCTGGAAAAAAGCCACAATTCCTTTCTGGATAATATTGATATCGGCGATGTGATGCGCGGCCGTGGTGTTGGACAAATCGTTTCTTCCCGGCACCCTGACTATGCGGTGGGAGACATATTTGTCGGCTCACTGGGCTGGCAGGATTACTCTATTCAACACCCCCGTGGTGCCGAGTTTGTGTTCAGCACCAAGAAAGTTAAAAACCCGATCAGCCCGCTCTCGACCGAACTCAGCATCCTCGGCCAGGCGGGGGCAACAGCTTACTTCGGCTTGCTCGAGGTCGGCCAAATGAAGGCCGGAGAAAACGTGTTGCTCTCTGCAGCTGCCGGCGGTGTAGGCTCAGCGGCGGGTCAGATTGCCCGTATCAAGGGTGCAGGAAAAGTTGTCGGCATCACCGGTTCAGACAAAAAGTGTAAATGGCTCGTCGATGAACTCGGTTACGACGAAGTAATTAATTACAAGACCGAAAATGTCGGCGAACGAATAGCTGAACTATTTCCGGATGGCATCGATATATTTTTTGATAATGTGGGTGGCGATATCCTCAACGAGGCGCTCGCCAACCTTGCGATGCACGCACGCATTGTAATTTGCGGATTTATCGCAACCGATTACTCACCTGGTCCGCATTCCGGACCCATCAACTACCAGTTCATCGTCTACAAACGCGCTCGTATTGAAGGCTTCGTTGTTTTTGACTACTGGGACCGCTACGAAGAAGCGGAACAGGATCTACTCGGCTGGTACCGGGAAGGCTTGTTGAAAAATGCTGAAGACGAGGACGATGGCCTGGAGAGAATGCCCGAGTCGCTCGGCAGCTTGTTCACCGGCGGCAACACGGGCGTAAAAATCTGCCGGGTTAGCCCGGACCCGGAAATATTTATCGACGACTAACGCTTTCTGAAACCAGGTGCCAGGGCGACTAGCCTTCCTTGTGTGGATAGTAATCCGGGTCAGTGCTTCGATGACTATGCGCCGGTCAGCCAAGCTGATCCCGAACACGTAGAGCGTATCGCTGCCCTATTGAAAGATGCTTTAGGCTAGTCCTGCTTTAGCCCCCTACCCCATACCTTGCGGTTGGGCTAAGCTTTGTGGTTTCACTCTTCGACATCTTCCCGGGTTGATATGCAGCTTTACTCCGTTGAAGGCAACAGCCAGAACATCGACGCAGGTTCGATGTTTGGCAACGTGCCTCGTGCACTTTGGCAGAAGTGGGTAACGCCGGATCAAGCGAACCGTATCAACCTCAGTTGTCGCGCCCTGCTTGTTAAAGACCTGGCCGGAAAAAATATTTTGTTCGAGACTGGTATAGGCGCATGCTTCGATCCTAAACTGCGCGCGCGGTTTGGAGCAGAAGGAGACAGCAATCAGCTGATCCGGTCGATCGAAGCAATAGGACTGTCAGAAAACGACATTGACGCGGTCGTACTCAGCCACCTGCACTTCGACCATGCGGGTGGCCTGCTCTCCGACTGGCGGGAAAACCAGGAACAAGCCCTCCGCTTTCCCCGTGCCACTTACGTGGTAGGTGAGAAAGCCTGGGAGCGAGCCTGCAACCCACACCCGCGGGACCGCGCGTCCTTTATACCCGGGCTGCAGCCCCTGCTCGATAGCAGCGGTCGCCTGGAACTGGTCGCCGGCGAAACATCAGCGACTTTAGGAAATGGCGTGTGCTTCTGGTACAGCGATGGCCACACGCCTGGCCTCATGCTTGCCATCATCGGCGGCGATAGCGGAGTCGCATTCTGCTCGGACCTGATGCCCGGCAAACCGTGGGTACATCTACCTGTAACGATGGGCTTCGATCGCTATCCCGAGAAACTTATCGACGAGAAAGAACAGTTTCTACGCGAGATGATCAAGCGAGATATTCGCCTGTTCTTTACCCACGATCCTGATGTTTCACTGGCAAAGCCCGTGCAGGATGAGCAAGGCCGGTATGCCACAATCGACGAACATGACCCTTTGACGGGCCTGAAACTGGATTAGGCTCCCCTTTATCTAAGCACGTAAAGGGGCCGGCCGTCGTCCGCAGTATGTATCAATGTATAGCCACTGAGGCCGGTTTGATCAACCACAAACTGGCAAAGTTCCTCGGGCGTGAACTTCTTGTACGCTTGTTCCATCTGGATCTCTTCATGCAAATGCGTTTCAAGAAAAATGTACCTGGTTTTCAGATTATCCAGAAAATTTGTCAGCTGTCCAAAAAGTTTTTCGGTCTTGATGAAGTGATGGAAGATATTCAGGGCGAGTACTGCTTCGTAATCCTTACCCATTATTACTTCATCTTCAAGAACAGAGCCTGAGCGCAGTTCAAAATTCTTATTGTTTGCCTGCTTGAACTTGTTAATAAAGTACAAGTGAATATCGGCATTCTCGGATGCTATGCAATCAAAACCCTCTTCCTCGAATCGATGCGTGAAATAGGACATGTTGCAGCCTATATCCAGCAGTGCGCCCGATGATCCGGGCAGGTGCTGTCTTATTGCATCAAAGCGATCATCGCAGGAATGTGTCGCCGGAATATCGACCAGGTCGGGATGGGTGCATGGCTGGTACAAAAGCCCCGATTTCTGCAGATTCGCCAGCTCCAGCAATTCGCCGCGAAATTTATCCCATTCCTTGTGTCGCACCGGGACGGTTACAGGAATCTCTTTTACCCCCAAGAGCTTCGCAATACACAGCCGGTGTGCGCCATCTGAAAACAGCAATTCACCTGTTCGTCCAATCGCTACCGATATTTCGTCCAGACGATCCTCGTTAGCTTCGACGTCAGCACTACGTGCCGAGTGCGGCTGGTAGCCATCGCGCTCTATCGTTTTGTAGAGCTCCGCCAAAGATTCGCAACGCTTGTAAAACTCTTCCTCAGTCGCACACTTCCAGGGCTTGCCGCCCTCGTTAATCCGTTCTATGACCCTCTTGTAGAAAGCGGTCTCGGGCCAGTCATCACTCTTGTTCTTGCACACTGCCTCAAAGGCCTTGTAGACATCCAGGTCTTCAAAACGCTTGGTGGACAGATCCCAGTCCCCATCCATGATGGCGCCCTGGAAATAACCGTAGGAGAACTCCTTATTTGAGCAATGCCTGATCGAACGGGGATCGACGGTAATCAGCGCCTTGCCTGCCCTGGAGGAATCGGCCTTGCCCTGGTCCGAACGCATCGACCAGAGCGCCCTCCTCAACCGCAGCTTGTAGGAGCGGAACATTGGCAACAGGCGTTTTTCCACGCCGGGAAACATGGCATCGATCGCCGCTATACTTTTCTTGGCAAGCTTAGCCGGCAGGGAGCTCTTCTGGATAACCGCAGGTGCTGATCGACCCTGCGACTCTGTCGCGTCCGACATATTGTTCTCCATTCCTTTAAGGATGCTACTCCATAAGCATGAGCAGCAATGGGCCATGCGGAGCGCTAATCAGGCCGTGATGTTAGCGGAATCAATATGTTGGTTCAATGGAACGGATTCACATCCCCGACGTTTGGTCCGGGGTGTGTTGCCGCATCGGGAAGCGCCATTTTTGCCCCCGGACATTATTCACATAACGCCCGTTTGAGGAAAAAAATGTTGCTGTATAGCATCCGGCCAGGGTGCTAGCTCTCGACCCATTTGCTCAGCAACTCCCCGTACAGCTCCTCCGCCTCGCCTATTGCCTCAGGCTGAAGTTCATTAAAAAGGTCGCGACTGTTCGCCGCAAACACGGCGGGGCCGCCTTCTTCCGGAAATTGACGGGTAGCATCAATCGCAATCTTGCTGGTCTTGCGCGGCGCGCGCTGGCTGGGATCAATGATGATGCCCCGGCCGTCTTCGAGGATGTGCGTCGCCGGATGCGGCTGCCAGCGCGCCACTATGGCGCGAAGAATATCCTGCTGGTTTAACAGGTCAACGTCGTCATCTAGCACTACGGTTATCTTGGCCATGGGATCGGTTCGCGCGACTGCCTTACCTATTTCCAATCCCTGTCCTGCTTTCGTTTTCTTTATCGCGAGGTAGGTGATACCCATCGTATCCGTTGGTTGATAGTACTCGACCAAATACGGAAACCGCACTTTCAGTTCATGCTCGATCAGCGTGTAGAAGGGTGCAGCAACCATGCCGCGCTCCATACCGGTAAACATGTTCGTGATCCATGGCTTCTCACGGTGTGTCACTGCCGTCACATGCATCCAGAATTTCTCCGGGTCACGGGGACCGAGGTAACCATACATTTCCCCAAACGGACCCTCCGGCTCCAGTGGCTCATCGAACAGGACTTCGCCCTCGATAATCATTTCCGCATGGGCAGGTACCAGCATGTCATTCGTTTCACATTTCACGACCTCAAGCGGTTCTCCGCGTAAGCCACCTGCCAGTGACAGCTCGTCGAGAGTCTGCGCTCCCGGGCGCGGGAAACCCGACAACTTGGTGCTGCTGATCATGAACACCAGCGGATCCTGGCCAACGACTACTGCAACCGGATAGCTCTTCGCACCCCGATCACGTGCCTCGGTGATCATCCGGTAACCCGTTTGTGTGGTTTCCGGGTTCAATGCGATTTTGCGCGGCCCCTTAATCTGGCATCGATAGGTACCCAGGTTAATGCGTCCCGCCGCATCCTGGGTTACGACCGAGCCAGAATTCACGTAGCGCCCGCCGTCGCCTGGATTGGTTTGCACAAATGGAAAGCGTCGCAAGTCTATGTCACTACCACGTAACACGACCTGCTTGCACGCGGAGGCTCTACTATCTATTACCGATGGCGGGATGGTGGGCCAGCGGTGATTATTATCCTTGTAAACCTCGCGCATATAATTGCGTGCGCGCCGAAAATCAACCTTGTAATCCCCGGTGACTTCGAGCCCCCAGATAATCGCATCTGTACTCATGTGGCCCTGCAGGTTGGCGAGCAGCGGCCCCTCCACCCACTTGCCCCCGATCTTTACCCGGTCGAAGAGTAGTGCCGGCGCACCCCACCAGGTAAACCGGTCGATCATCTCGTAAAAAAAACCTGTTGCGTGATAAGCGTCCTGATCGACCTCAGGGATTCGCAGCAACAACCCGTGCGCATCGAGCGCCGCAACCCAGTCGCGTATGCTGTTAAACGGAGGCCCCGCGACCCCTGCTTCGGGCGCGACCCCTGCTTCGGGTGTTTTGGCGCGAACCGGGGTACCCGGATGTGATAGTGCCGTGAGCCCAAGTGATGCGAGTCCGCCGCTCGATGCGAGAAAGCCTCGCCGCGTCAGGTAGTCTGAAGAACGAATCTGCTCTGAATTATCGTCTTTGTGAGCCATCTGGCTGCGCAGCCCTTTTCTTGGGGTCTTGTCACCCTAGCAGAAATCCGGGTTGAAGCGCCGGTTTTGGCGGGGACAGATTCAGCCTATGTTCAGTGCGCGGTGCACGGTCACCGGGGGCCCGGGGCCGGCTAATATCCTGCTTCTTCGCGCTCCTTGTTGACCTGGATAACGAAGGCTTCATCGATTTCTATAACATCGCGCTCTTTGGCAACTTTAACAATGCCTTCCAGCACGGTGACTATAAATGCCGGCGGAATACCGACCAGTTGCTCGCATGCCTCCTGGGTAAACCGCACCTCGTCGTCCAGGCGGTTTGCCTCGTACATCACGATCTCAACTTTCGGTCCGCGTTCAGGAATAGGTAACTTGTATGCGGGCTTACTGTCGCCGAACCAGAATGTGCTTGCGCCACGAAAACCGTATGTCAGCGGGATATTTGGCATCTTGTCACCGCTGCCATCTAACATTCCCGCCCAGCTTTCTTTGAGAAGGATGTTGTCGATGTTCAGCAACAGGTGTGCGGACAAGGAGTCCCGCAATATCGGATTCTCGTTAATGCGTTCCACGTCCAGTGTGCACTCGTATACCTGGTAAGCGTCCTTGATAATCTTCGGATAGATATCGTTCGATTCACGGCCGGGCGTCGGGCTGTCGATAAGATCGAAGGTGTTGTACTTCATCTTCTCTTCGGTGGTCTGCCCGGGATAGCCAAACTCCAGGACCGTCTTGATGCGTTCTTCATCGTACTCGACAAAATTCATCGCACACTTGAGCGTACGCTTAACGTTCGTGGCGGTGTTCGACGTGGGGCGGCTGATAATCATCCAGGACCGGCGATCAATCACTTCGAAGGGCGCGCTCAGCTGATACGGGCCGATATTCGTCTGACCCGACTCACTCACTGTCGTAATGAGCGCGAACGACGCACCGTAAAACGAACTTCGCTGGTACCAGTTGTCCCGCATGGGGCTGTTTACAAAAGAATCCGCCATCTGCCCTGACCTCCAAAAGAGTTGCGCAGGGTACCCGACCTGTATGGCCCCGTCCACACAGGGTGGCCAGAAACCGCTGTTCGGATTCGCGGCAGGAAAAGATGTCAGCTTTTACGCAGTTTTACCGAGGCGCGCACCTTGTCGACCTTCTCATCTATCAGTTTGATAAGGACATACGAGAGCGCAAAAACTACCAGCACGGATACAGAGCCTGAAATAAGCGAATGGGTCGAGGTAATTGTGAAATAGGCGCCGGTGGCGGGCCGGTCCCACAGCGTGTAACAAACTATAAGTCCAACCGGCCAGTGCAGCAGGTATATGGGATAGCTGTACTTGCCTATCATGGAATCAGTATTTCGGAAATCACTCGCTTTACCCATACCAAGCAGTTTGAAAATATACAGCGCGTTCAGAACCAGGTTGATATACCAGCACACTGCGAACAGTTCATCGATCCGATGGGCGATGTATGCATTGGCAAAAAATGCAGCAGGCAGTATTACCAGGGATTTATTGCCCAGGAAATCGCGCAACCGGCTATCGCGAAAATGGTAGATGAGTGAACCCACGGCAAAAGGTAAGCAGCCTGCAAAAATAGTGTGGTAACGCCATTCGTAGTTCAGGCCATTGGCAAAGGTCCAGCCCACGTAAACAAGACTCAGCCCCAACCAGACAAAGCTGGCTTTCACCGTGCGGGAAAACCCGATAGCCACAAGGAAATAGTTGAACATTTCCACCGTGAGCGCCCAGGTCGTGGGAACCAGGCGCGGCTCGTAGTAGGCCGGGTTAAACATGGGAAACAGGAAAGTCAGGTTAGCGAGCCAGCCTTCCAGGTCCCCCGGTATATACAGGACTTTGAAATACCGGATGACCCAGATATTGGGTAGTGCCCACACGAGTACGATTGCAAAGAACAGCACCGCGAAGTACATAGGATACAGCCGCAGGAAGCGGTTAATCGCATATTTCTTCAACCCGATCCACGTGTACCCGTACGTACCGTGCATGATCAGCGTCATCAGGTAACCGCTAAGAATATAAAACGCGAACACCGCGTAGCCGCCAAGTATTGGCAGTTCAAAGAGGTGCATGCACAACACTAACAGCGCCAGAATAGTTCTGTAGCTACCAAACATAATCCATCCGGATCAACACATAGGCAAAAATAGCACACCGCCGGTCGGACACTGCAACCCGGGTCGTATCCCCCAATATCTGCCAGACTTTCGCCCGGAATGCGGCTAATTGCCAATATACGTAAAACCACCAACCACTACGGCTCGCCCCACTCTGGTATATTGTTAGCTCTTAAATCGAGGTTTGACCGTCAATGAGTAATACCGGATCAGGGCTGAAAGCTTTTGTGCCCGCCCCTGCCAGGAAAATGCTAAAGCGCTTTATTCTGGGTGATTCGGGCAATGCCCAGGGGAGCAGCGACGCTAGCAACGCCCCTGTCCTGTTTGACGACTTCCTGAGTCCTGAAGAGTTCCTGAAGGTCCAGCACTGGGCGCTCAGCCTGCCCACCGATGTCACACGTGAAGACAGGGACTGGAGTATCTATATCACACTCGATTTTGGCGAATGCCTGATGAGCCGCATGTGGCTGACAGATGACGATGACCTGCCGCCGGAAGCGCAGCTCTTTGTGGATCGGGTACGGGAATTGGATTTGGTGGATGATGATGCCAGTATCCTGCTCGGTGTCTATCGATGGCAGCCAAGTTCCGGCATAGGCGAACACAGCGATGCCCACATGCATACGGCCATAACATTCTATTTAAACGATGTATGGAAACCTAACTGGTTTGGCGACCTGATTTTTTATGAATCGAAAGAAGACAGACTAAAGGGTATCGGGCACGCTGTCTCACCGACCGCCAATCGGCTTGTCATCAACAAGCACACTGTCTATCACAAGGTGACATACAGCTCGAAGCTTGCGGTAGAACGTATTTCACTGCAGGCCTTCGTGGTCCCAAAAAAGGACGGCAGCTCCTAGCCCTGAGTCACTGCGCGTCGACGGCATTTGAAGTAACGGAATCGGCAATCGCCTCGATATCCGCCCTGTCGATCACCGCAACAACTTCATCACGGATCTCTTCGTCGCTAACAATCGCTACGATATTTTCGTCCAGCTCGGCGAGCTTATGCGTATCGATGCCGGCACGGCGTAGTTCGAGCTTTGGATGATCACCATGCTTATAACCTTCTACCAGGACCAGGTCTACATCAGCCAGGTGACCGAGTAATTCCTGCAGGCCGGGCTCTTCGCCTGCACCCAGCTCTCGTATATGCGCCCAGCGTCGGCTTGAGGCAACGATGACCTCCTCTGCCCCGGCCTCACGATGCTTGAAGCTGTCCTTACCCGGGTGATCGATATCAAACTCGTGGTGGGCGTGCTTAATCGTCGCCACGCGCAGCCCCCTAGCCCGCAGCACCCTGACAAGGTCGACGATCAGCGTGGTCTTGCCTGTATTTTTAAAACCTGCGATGCCAAAGATTTTCATGATTGCCAAAAACTGTTCCTATGGTCAGCATATTTCTGCAACAATCGGATATCAGCCAATTATCGAGGAACATCATGCCTGACGCCCAGCTTTTTAATATCGTGAAAGCAATTCATATGATCACGATAACGGTAACGATTTGTGGTTTCGTGCTGCGCGGCATCTGGATGCTAAAAGAATCATTGTTACTCAAGGCACTGCCCGTGCGCATATTGCCGCACGTGAACGACACCATCCTGCTGATAAGCGCAGTTTGGACCGCCACATTTATCGACCAGTACCCGTTTGTAAATGGCTGGCTGACAGCCAAAATGCTGGGCTTGCTTGCCTATATCGTACTGGGCGCTATTGCCCTCTCCTATGGCCGGACCCGGCAAATACGCATTGGTGCTTTCGTCGGCGCACTGCTGTGTTTCGGCTACGTGGTACTCGTTGCCGCAACAAAAAATCCGCTGGTGATCTGGTCACCAGCGGATTATGCGTAGCAGGAAATCAGGCTGGTTTTGCAACCCAGACGCTGCACCAGCCAGCCGAGGCAACAGACTTGCCGGGCACGATGGCGCATGGCCGCCAGGCATCGCCTTCGTTACCCTGAATCTGCAGGCAATTCGCACAGGTCTGACCCGGCTGGTAGTTCTGGGCCTTCGACTGGCCAGCATCTTCCACATACTGTAGTCCTACAGCCAGTGGATCATCCAGTGCCAGACGCGGCAGTTCCTGCCCGGTTGCCGGGTCAATCATCAGAATGGATCCGGCGGGAGCCATGACAGCTATATTGCGCAGGAAACGCCTGCGAGTCAGATGGTTATCTCTCATATCGTCGTCCTTTTTATCCCTTGCCGCATAACGTGCGGCCAGTATAAAGCGACCTTCGGTCGCCGGCCCTTTCCGAGCCAGCCGCAATACTACCAATAAGACTCAACATCAGGAACCTGCTTAAACGCAAGTCAAGCAGTACTCTCTGACCGGTTATCCGACGTGCGGACAGCCACAATCTGTGCCTTTGGTCACAGAAATATAGTGCCCGTTAGAGGACATTAGCTGTAGCGGAAACAGGCCCGAAAGCACTCAGCGGGAGCAATTCTCCCTCACTTCAGGCAGATGGTGAATTATTATTAATACGCACGGCGAAACTCACATAATGACGCTCACGGACGCCGCTGATACTCCGGACTGGACGGGTAGTCGGCAGCTTTGGTTTGCGTTTCAGAACTCCATTCTGTCTCTGGCGGCCAGCGTCTTCTGTGCCTTCGTGATCGTGGTCCTGCTCTGGCCTGTCGTCGACAACCGCGGCCTCATCGTCTGGCTGGGCGCTATATCCGTTGTAACGATGCTGCGTCTCGTGTTGCAGCAACGGTTCGAGCTAGCCAAGCTGACGCCCGGCAGCTGTCGCTACTGGCACCGTTATTTTGTCGGCAGCGCCTGTGCTTCGGGATGTATCTGGGGGGCGTTGCCGATTTTTCTGTTCCCCGCGGATTCTATTTTGCACCAGGCTTATATGACTTTCGTGCTGGGGGGCATTTGTGCCGGTGCCGTGTCTGTCTACTCACCTCTGCGCGGCGCGTTTCCGGCTTTCGCCGTGCCGGTACTCGTCCCCTACGCCCTGGCCATGTGGCCGACAGGTAATAACGAGGGCTCCCTCATGTCAGTGCTGGTCGGCCTATTCCTGCTTATTTTGCTTCGTTCTTCACGGCAGTCTCAAAAAATCGTGGAGGACGTGCTGGAACTACAGGTTAAGAATGCGGGGCTGACCCGCGCCCTTCATCACCGTGCCACACACGACTCGCTGGTCGGACTGGTAAATCATGGAGAATTCAACCGCCGCCTGAAAAGGCTGGCGAGCGAACAAAGGCTCGAGGGTCACGAATACTCACTTATATTTCTCGACCTCGATCTATTCAAGGAAGTGAACGATACTGGCGGCCACGCAGCCGGTGACCTCGTTCTTCAAAGTGTTGCAGATATCCTAAAGCGAAGCCTTCGCTCAGACGATACGGCCGCTCGTGTCGGCGGTGATGAATTTGCGCTGCTTCTGAACAGCTGTCCACATCAGCGCGCACTGGAAATCGCTGAAACGATTCGCCGGGATATCGCCGATATGCATGTCGATTATGATGGGGGTACCTATGCAGTTCGGGCCAGTATCGGCGTGTCCTACGGTAAGACCGGCGTTCATTCCGCCGATGGCATGCTCAAAGCGGCCGACGTCGCATGCTACTCCGCGAAAGAAAAAGGCCGGGACCGGATATGCAGCAACGCAGCCAGCGGCCAGTTCCAGACGACCGATCGATTCGGGTTGACACAGTCCATATCACTCAATTCCTGATTACGCCTAATCGTACAAGTGCGATGAGGGCACGCCGCACGCGCACCCCTTAATTCAGTAATGCCGCCACGAGTTGGATCGCGCATTCGCGCGCGTTCATGCGGCACGCTGTCGTGCGCCAGACTCGAAGTTACAAAAAGTTACAAGGTGTTACCTGGGTGCAGGGAAACCCCTTAAGACTAACTGTATGTTGTTGAATTATTGGGGTATGCGCGTGTCCGATTCAGTGCTTTCCCAAGCGGTCCCGGAAGACAATTCGAGTCAACCGGGGTCGGGTCGGTAGATGGGGGGTACGGAAATCCCATACCATTCAACACCCTCGGACTGATATATATCAGGGTGATTCTTAACTAAACCTTTGTTTTTAAAACTATTATGGATGTTAAAACACTTTGTCTCGGACTGCTGAGCATACGCGAAGCCTGCGGATACGACCTCAAGAAAACCTTTGAGTCATCTTTCAAACATTTTTTTCCGGCCGGTTATGGCTCCATCTACCCCGCGCTCGCGGATCTGGCCGAAGCCGAACTCGTTAATTGCCGGGAAATTCCCCAGGTAGGAAAACCGGATCGAAAAGTTTATCGAATAACGGAAGCGGGCGAGCTTGCGTTTCTAAAAGCGCTAAACCGGACCGAGCCTCAGCACAAGCTTAGATCAGAGTTTCTGGCGACAATTTATTTTGCTGATCGCATAGACGATACGCGACTTGCGGACCTGCTGGATGCGCGCGTTGAGAAGTTGCGCGAATCCATAGAGGACATTTCGGCATGCATAGATGATGAATCGCCGGGCGCAAGTTTTGTTGCCGGATTCGGAGCAGTCGTAGCAGAAGCCGCAGCAAGGTACATCGAATCCCACCGGCATATGCTGGTTGGTACAGACAACCAGGAAAAAGATATCCATATCAAGGTCGTGACTGGCTGAAAGGGATCGCAATACTAATGAATATAAAAGCGACCATTGAAAAGCGGCCATGGATACTTGCGGTAATCGCAGCTTCGGTTGTCGCGGCGTGGATGCTGTCCGGCATGCTCGAAGAGCATGAAATTACTAAAGCAACCTCGGAGATCAGCGCACCAGGTGAGGACGGAGCCGAGCTGAAAGTTCAGGTCGCCACGCTGCATGCACAACCCATCACACGAATTGTGAGTGTGTATGGCCGCACAGCGCCGGCCAGAACCGTTGAAATCAGTGCAGAGACCGAAGGCCGGGTTGAGGCCATTGAAGCCGTCCGCGGCAAGCACGTCGCAACGGGCGCTGTAATCATTCGCCTCGACCTGCGGGACAGGCGCGCCCGGGTTGACCAATCCAAAGCCAGTGTGCGTGAACACCGGACATCCTATAACGCCCAGAAAAGCCTTAAGGAAGAAGGCTATGTATCTGACACCCAGATTGCCGAAACGGTGGCCAAACTCGAAGCCGCCAAAGCCGAACTGGTGAGAGCAGAACTGGACCTGGACAACATGATCATCAGGGCGCCATTTAATGGCCTCCTGCAGGAACGCGAAGTAGAAATTGGCGATTTTGTGCGCTCGGGAGACCCGGTAGCGACCTTCGTCGACAACACCACTTTAATTGTGACGGGCACGCTGGCGGAGCAGGAAATTGCGCATATCGAGGTAGGCGAATCTGCGACGGCGAGCCTGGTGACCGGACAGCAGGTGGAGGGCCTGGTTCGCTACCTGGCTCCCGTGGCGGATGAAGCCACACGCACCTTTAACGTGGAACTGGAAATCGATAACCCGAACGGAACGATCCCGGCCGGCGTAACCGCGGAAATGCAGCTCGAGGGCAGCCAAGCGCTTGCACAAAAACTTTCGCCTGCACTGCTTACGCTGGATTCTGATGGCCAGCTCGGCATCTTTATCGTCGATGAATTCCAGCGCGCGGACTTCGTCCCGGTAACGATCGAACGTTCCGGTACCGACGGTGTGTGGGTTTCGGGACTGCCCGAAGTCGCGGACGTCATTACCGTCGGCCAGGGCTATGTAAACCCCGGCCAGCGCGTCTATCCGGTAGAAGGTCCGACCGAAACTGCCGTGGCCGCCGGCCCCGCGCTTTAATGGTAAGCATCATCGAAACGGCTACGAGCCGCAGCCGGACAATTATGATTGCCTTCATGGTGATCTTCGGTGCCGGCATTATTTCCTATGTTTCCATACCCAAGGAATCCGAGCCTGAAATCGATATTCCCTTTATCTATGTCGAGGTCACGCTGGAGGGCGTATCGCCGGAAGACTCGGAACGGCTGCTTGTCCGGCCACTCGAGCAGGAATTAAGGACGGTCGAAGGACTGAAGGAGATGGTCGCCTCCGGCGGCGAGAACCGCGCTACCGTTACGCTTGAATTCGAAGCCGAGGCCGATGTCGACAAGGCGCTGACGGATGTCCGTGAGAAAGTCGACCTGGCCAAGGCCAAACTCCCGTCGACTGCAGAAGAGCCGCGGGTCATGCAGGTCAAGTTCTCGCGCTTCGACCCGATGCTGGTCATGCTGGTCGGCGGCGACGTACCGGAGCGCGCGCTGCACAAGATTAGCTGGGACCTGAAGGACCGCATCGATGCGCTAACCGGCGTCATGGAAGTCAACGTCATCGGTACCCGCGAGGAACTGCTCGAAATCATCATCGACCCGCTGGCGATCGAAAGTTATGGCCTGTCTCCCACCGACGTGCTGAATTTTGTCGACCGCAATAACCGGCTTGTGGCGGCCGGGGCCCTGCAGGGCGAACAGGGCCGCTTTGCCGTTAAAGTGCCCGGCGTAATTGAAACACCCGAAGACGTGCTTACGCTGCCCATCAAGGTTGACCAGGGCCGGGTGGTGCGCTTCCAGGATATCGCATCGGTGCGCCGTACTTTCAAGGACACCGCGGGCTTCGCGCGGCTGAACGGCACACCGGCCGTCGCTATCGAAGTCGTTCACAGAAGCAAGTCTAACGTAGTACTGACCATCGAGGACGTCAAGGCGCTGGTCAGCGAGGCTGCGCAATACTGGCCTCCCGGGGTGACGCTGACCTACTCGAGAGACAAGTCCTATTTCATCAAGAAGAACATATCGACGCTGGTCAACAACGTTGCAACCGCCATTATTCTCGTTTTTATCGTCCTCATAGGCATACTGGGAATACAGAACGCGCTGCTGGTGGGGATCGCCATTCCGGGTTCGTTCTGTGCCGCTTTTTTTCTTTTGAACCTGACCGGCAACACGATGAATATGGTCGTGCTGTTTGCCATGATTATGGCCGTCGGCATGCTGGTCGACGGTGCCATCGTGGTAACGGAACTAGCGGACAGGAAAATGGCCGAGGGCATACACAGGCGGGTTGCCTACACCGAAGCGGCCCAGCGCATGGCCTGGCCGATTATCGCCTCGACGGGCACAACGCTGGTCGCGTTCCTACCGCTTATCTTCTGGCCAGGTTTTACAGGCAAGTTCCTGCAGTTCTTGCCGCTTACCCTTATGTACACGCTCACGGCATCGCTGCTGATGGCCCTGGTGTTCGTCCCCACGATGGGCACAGTGATAGGCAGGCCGGGGCTTTATAACGAGCAGATTCGCCACGACCTCCTTGCGGCTGAAACCGGCGACATGTACAGCATTGGTGGTTACACCGGCAAATACATCCGGTTCCTCGACCGGGTGCTGGAGCGGCCGTGGCGGTCTCTCGGCTTCATTACGCTCATGCTGATCAGTCTGTTTGCGGCATACGCGATGTTTGGCAAGGGGATCATCATGTTCCCCGATATCGAGCCCAACAGCGGCAGCGTCGATATACGCGCGCGAGGCGATCTCTCCGTGCAGGAAAAAGACCAGCTTGTCCGCCAGGTCGAAGAACGCGTGTACGGGGTCGAGGGCATCGATTACATATACGTCAAGAGCGGTGTATCGAACCGCGGGTCGGCACCGGACCTGATTGGTTCGCTGCGGCTTAACCTGGCCAACTGGCGCACGAGACGTTCGTCTACAGAGATCATTGCAGAAATCAACGAACGTACAGCCGATATAGGCGGCATCATAATCGAGCCGCGCATGCAGATGGACGGACGCCAGGAAGGCAAACCCATCAATATCGAACTATCGTCGCCGAATCTTGAGGCGCTCAAGGATGCCGCGAACAGGGTCCGCCAGGCACTGGAAACCATACCGGGCGTCATCAATGCCGAAGACACGCGGCCGATGCCGGGCATCGAATGGCGCCTGCAGGTCGACCGTACCGAGGCCGCCCGGTTCGGGGCTGACGTGAGCCTGGTTGGCAGCATTATCCAGCTTGTAACGACCGGCATTAAGGTCGGCGAGTATCGCCCCGACGATGCGGATGAAGAAATGGATATTCGCATCCGGTTCCCGAAAGATAAACGCAGCCTCGACCGGCTCGGAGAACTGCGAATACCGACCCAGCGCGGCAGCGTACCTATCAGTACCTTTGTATCCCGAGACGCGGCCAATGCAACCCGCACGATCATGCGCACCGATATGCGCCGCACCCTGCTGGTTCAGTCGGATCTGGACAAAGGCGTGCTGATCTCGCCGGTACTGGATGAACTCAAGGCCAGGCTGCCGGAGTTAAATATTGACCCCTCGGTTGCCTTCCGGTTTAAAGGCGGCGCCCGCGACCAGGAAGAGACCCAGGCATTTTTGCTGAAGGCTTTCGGACTGGCGCTGGCCATGATGGCTATGATCCTGGTTACCCAGTTCAACAGCCTGTTCCAGGCTTTCCTGATACTTACAGCGGTCGTGTTCTCGACGGGTGGCGTCCTGCTCGGTCTGCTTGTTACTAACCAGGCCTTCAGCCTGGTTAACTGCGGCATCGGCGCAATCGCCCTGGCCGGTATTGTCGTCAACAACAATATCGTGCTGATTGACACCTTCAACAGGGTGCGCGAGACCGTCTCCGATACCAAGGAAGCGATTCTGCGCACCTGCGCACAACGCATGCGCCCGGTAATGCTTACTACTGTAACGACGGTACTGGGCCTGATGCCGATGGCGATGGCGCTGAATATCGACATCATCCATCGCGAGATTTACTTCGGCGGACCCACCACGCAATGGTGGAAGCAAATGGCTTCTACCATTGCCGGCGGCCTCGTATTCGCAACCATCCTGACCCTGGTCCTCACGCCCAGCCTGCTCAAGATCCAGGCAAACGCTTCGGACCGCCTGCGCGAACGGCGCAAACGCCGCAAGCTGAAACGCCAGAAGACTGCCGTAGCGTAAATCACTAGAATCGGCGGTGTCAGCCAGCAAACCCGGCACCGTGGATGTTTCCTGAGTCAGTACAGGTATTTTTTGAGTCCAACCAGAATCTGCTCTGGTTGTGTACGCTATTTCTTGATCTGGGCCTGACGGTGCTCATGTACCGCCTGTTCGGTAAGGAAGGGTTGCTTGCCTGCATCGCGCTCGCAATCCTGCTGGCGAATCTGCAGGGGCCAAAGCTTACGATCATTCTTGGTTTTCAGACCAGCCTGGGCGTAATTTTCTATTCAGGTATTTTTTTTGCGACGGATCTTCTGAGCGAACGTTACGGTCGTGCGGCAGCAAACCGTGCCGTCATGATCGGATTCTCCGTTAGTTGCATCATTGTACTCATGATGAGCATGGCGCTGTTATTTGCCCCAACTGACCACCCTGAAACTGCGGAATTCTCGCAGCGCATCCAGCGCTCTTTCGAAAACATTCTGGATTTCACTCCACGCTTTGTTTTTGGATCGCTGGCCGCGTACCTGATCAGCCAGCGGCTCGATGTCTGGTCGTTTCACTACATCAAGGAGAAAACTGGCGGCCGCGCCCTGTGGCTGCGCAATAACCTCTCAACGATGACGTCCCAGGCCGTGGACACAATGATCTACTCCCTTGTTGTATGGTGGGGCATAGTCGATCTGCAAACGGCTATTCAGCTAGGTGTGGTCAAGTACGGGTTCAAGGTGGCAATAGCGATGTTCGATACACCGTTTATCTACTGGGCTCGTAGCTGGAAATCGCATTCGGAGCTCCGGGAAGGGGCGGCCTGATGACAGGCGCACCAACGATTACCCTCACAACTGATTTCGGCCAGGAAGGACCATTTGTCGGCGTCATGAAGGGGGTCATTCTTACCCGGCTGCCAGGTGCGCAGATCGTTGACCTGACCCACGCAATTCATGCTCACTGGCCTGCCGAGGCCGGCTTCTGGCTCTCGCGTTCCTGGTCTTATTTCCCGGAGGGAACCGTGCATGTTGCGGTGGTAGATCCGGGCGTCGGTACCGCACGCGACATTGTTGCAGCGGAAATGGGAGGGCACACTTTTCTCGCTCCCGACAACGGCCTCTTGCCGCTCGTGTTGAGAGACAACGTTGAGCGAATGCATCGCCTGGACATGGAATGGCTGGAAAATCAGAACTGGCTGCCACTGAGTCCCACCTTTCATGGGCGTGATATTATTGCACCGCTTGCCGCAAATATTGCGTCTGGCACTACCCGTGTTGCCGATATCGGCCCTGTTGCTAACGAACTCGTGCCCTGCCTGCTGGAAGAACCCATGAAATCCGACAACAGCATCCAGGGTACCGTCATCGCTATAGACCATTTCGGCAACCTGATAACCAATATAGATGAGCGGTTGCTGGAATCGTTCAATACACCGGAAGCGCAGGCCGGCGGCAAACGATTCACCTTCCACCGTACCTACGGGCAGCGCAAACCGGGCGAATTCATGGCCCTGATAAATTCCTTCGGCGTCGTAGAGATTTCACGCGTGGAAAGCAGCGCGGCTGACTCGCTGGGGCTAGGCCGGGGTGCGCCGGTTCTGCTCAGGGAAGCGAGATAAGCGCTTCTCCCGGGAGAAGCGCAATAAAAAGCATCAGCCAGGCGACTGGGCTTTTTCGATTTTCGCCCAGGTATCTCGCAGGGTAACGATCCGGTTAAACACCGGCCGCTCCGGCATCGAGTCGTGTGAATCCGTAACAAAATAGCCGGTGCGCTCGAACTGTACCGGCTCACCCGCTCTTTGCGACAACCCGGGTTCGACCCGGCATTCTTCGAGGCACATGAGTGATTCCGGGTTCAGTAACTCACTGATTTCCTTGCCGGAATTATCCTGATCGGGGGCCGGTACCGTGAACAATCGATCGTACAGGCGCACTTCAGCACCCACGGAATCTGCGCCGCTTACCCAGTGGATGGTGCCTTTTACCTTGCGTTGCGCTGACATCGTACCGCTGCGCGTGTCCGGGTCATAAGTACACAGCAGTTCGATTACGTTCCCGTCACCATCCTTAATGACGTCCTCGCACTTAATAATATAGCCATAGCGCAATCGCACTTCGCCGCCCGGGCGCAGGCGGAAAAACTTTTTCGGTGGGTCTTCCATAAAATCATCACGCTCTATATACAGTTCGCGGCCAAAAGTAATGTCACGTTCACCCATCTCCGGTTTATTCGGGTGATTCTGAGCAATCAATGATTCCGTTTTGCCGTCCGTCCAGTTGGTCAGCGTAACTTTTAAGGGCCGGAGTACGGCCATGACACGCGGAGCCCGGTTGTCGAGATCTTCGCGCACTGAATTCTCCAGTACGCCCATCTGGATAATATTTTCTTTCTTGGTAATGCCTATGCGCGCGCAGAAATCGCGCACGGACTCCGGCGTATAGCCGCGGCGGCGCAGGCCGGCTATCGTGGGCATACGCGGATCGTCCCAGCCGTCCACGTGTCCAGCTTCTATCAGCGCAGCCAGTTTACGCTTGCTGGTGACCGTATACGCCAGGTTCAATCGTGAAAACTCGATCTGCCGGGGATTACCGGATAAATCCAGGTGCTCGATTACCCAGTCGTAAAGCGGCCGGTGATCCTCAAATTCGAGGGTACACAGCGAGTGGGTAATATCTTCCAGCGCGTCCGAGATGGGATGCGCAAAGTCATACATGGGGTAGATGCACCAGTCGTCACCGGTACGCTGATGATGAGCTTTGCGAATCCTGTACAACGTCGGATCACGCATATTGAGGTTGGGCGATGCCATGTCTATTTTGGCCCGCAACGCGTGCTCGCCTTCCTCGAATTCGCCGGCTTTCATACGCTCAAACAGTTCGATATTCTCTTCAACGCTGCGACCCCGGTGCGGGCTGTTCTTACCTGGTTCGGTCAGTGTGCCACGGTAGGCCCGAATCTCGTCCGCACTCAGGCTCTCGACATAGGCGTTACCGTCGCGAATCAGCTTAAGCGCGCTGTCGTAAAAAACAGGGTAGTAATCAGACGCATAGGTCAGCCGGTCGCCCCAGTCGAAACCGAGCCAGCGCACGTCCTCTATTATGGCTTCGACATAGGACTGGTCTTCCTTAAGCGGATTTGTGTCATCGAAGCGCAGATAGCACGGCCCGCCAAACTCCTCGGCAATACCGAAGTTCAGGCATATCGATTTGGCGTGGCCTATGTGGAGGAAACCGTTCGGCTCCGGCGGGAAACGCGTTACCACCTTTCCGCCCACACCGGCATCCTGCAGATAGGAACGGACAATCTGCCGGATGAAGTCCTGACCGCTACTGTCGCTGGTGTCATTCATTTTTTAAGGCTGGGACACTCCACCCCGGCTTTCTGCGGATGCGCCCTTTATCGGCACAGTCACCAGTAACAGAATAACGGGAACAATAACAATAGCGCCAACTACATAGGGCGCACCAAAGGCCACCTGCGCATAAAGGGGGCCGGCAAGTGCGGGACCGACGACCCGGCCCAACGCACTCGCGGACTGAAACCAACCCATAACGGTACCGCGCTCGTCCGCGGCGGCAGTCATCGACACCAGGCTGGATAAGCCCGGGTTCATGAAACCCGTGCCGACAGAAAATACCGCCAGTGACGCATAGGCATGCCAGGTGCTCGTCGAGGCGGCGAACCCGATCATACCGAGCATAAAGGCACCGCTTGCGAAAATAACCAGGGTTTTCTCGCCAAATACTGGCACCAGTTTGCCCATCAGGAAACCCTGCACGAAGACCGTGATCGCCCCCATCATCAGAAACATGTAGCCAATTTCTACCGGTCCCACTCCAAAAAGTTGGTATACCCAAAGCGGGTATATGCCCTCCATCATCGCCATCGATATATAGAACAGGAAAGCCACAACCATCAGCTTCAGCATTACCGGCCGGGAACGCAGCCGGGTAAATACACTCACCGATTCCGTGGCCGTGTCGGCAGACCCGAACAGCGGCTTGCGATCCGCCTCGGGCAGGCTTTCGGGCAACATAAATATGGCGCCCAGCATCGCAATAATGCTGGCGGCAGCGGCAGCGACCGCCGGTGCCATGAAATCGGCAGTCTGCATGTCATTGCCCGCCAGGAAACCCCCGATTGCCGGACCGAGCATGAAGCCGAGGCCCAGCGCAGCGCTGATGATACCCATGGCACCGCCACGGCTTTTCTCATCAGAAATATCAGTAACGTACGCGAAAGCGGCGGCAATATTACCGGCCATCAGACCGCCGAATACCCGGCTGGCAAGCAGTATCCAGAGTTCATCAGCGTAACCCAGCATCAGGTACGAAACTGCCGAGCCGAGCATGGTTAACACCAGCACCCATTTGCGACCCCAGGAATCACTCAGGCGCCCCCAGACCGGAGCCGCTACAAACTGGCCCAGCGAATACGCGGACACGGTCAGCGTAATGATTTCCGGTGACGCGCCAAGACGATCCGCATAAAACGGAAACAACGGCAGCGTGATTCCGAAACCCGCCAGGCCGATAAAGACGATAAGAAACAATACGAACAAAAGGTACTCCGTGCCGGCGCTCAAGCCTGACAATGAGGACGCACAAATGAGGCGCATTATTTCAGATAATGACAACCCCTGTCATAGGAGAGATTGGGGCATCGGGCACGCCGCCTGAACCAGCAACCGGTGTGTATCGCAGCCCGAGGGCGGCCAGTGCATCGGGAACAACAATCCCGGCATTAAAGCCGGCAATATGCTTCATGTCAGCTTTTCGTCGGACAGCACGAGATAAGCGGGCAGCAGGGCACACAGCGGCATTATTTCGCCTCCAGGGCACCGAACAGGACGACAAGCGCCCGTCAGCACCAGCAAACCGGTTATCCGGCCCGGGGTGAGCCCCCTGAGGCGATCTCGACCAGCAGGCAGGACGGGGGCGGATCGCTACCAGGGCCAGCAGTGCCCGGGCCAGTGAACCAGCCGGGCCTTCAACCGCCCCGCTGCAGCCGCAGGCCATACCTCCGCGTCGGCACTTGATTTGGAGCCAAAACTTCACATAATGCATTAGTATGTCGGTGTACCCCCCGTGTGCTGCGGGGCGTCGACCACAAGAACAATAATAACGAGTACCTGATGCGTCATCTATCCGATTGTTTTATCGCCGCTGTTCGTCTATGCACGGGTTCAGGCCCGGTGAAACAGTGGCTGACCGATGCCTGGCTGATGCACCTCGATGAAATCGAACCGGACGAACTGCCCACTCACCTTCGCACAGAATTTAGCAGCCTCCGGCAGGCAATGTACCGGTATAGACCGATGCCCAACGAAACCGGACCAAAGGCTTCCATCCGCAAGATGTCAGCAAGCCAGGCGACGCGTTATACGGCTTTGATCGTGCGTATGCTGGGAGAAATCCTGCGCGTAAAGTACGCTATTTAAAAGCGGGGTCTCAGCACAACGAAGGGCTCAACGCTCGATACGGAAATCGAAACCAGCCTGGAAGCAGATCATCTGCTCAACTAGCCGGGATATCCGGCGCTCAGTCCAGTCCGAGCGCTCCCGGGTTCATTAATCCGTTTGGATCGAGTGTACGTTTCAGGTTTCTGACCAACCCTGCCATTTCAGGTTTACGCGTTTCCAGGTACGGATAGTCTTTACCTATCTGCATGTGGCATGCGCCGTTCTTGATACACAATTCCTGTATCCGCTGTTTAATCTCTTTCACCAGCGCACGGCCCTCAGGGTTATCCGGATGCGTCTGCACATCGGGTAAAAGTTTCGCCGGATAAACTTTTTTGTGATAGATAGTCTGCGAATCCTCCCACAAGAAAGTCGGTTCATATATAAAAGCGTTTGTACTGAAGAACATCAGCATGCGGGTTAGCTGAACACCTGCTGCCTCCATCCTTTCACGGTATTCATCCAGCATTGCCTCGAAATCGGCGTGATGCTGCAAAAGCCTGGAAAAAGCAATGATGCCGTGCGTAGGCTTCCAACGCTCACCGTTGGGGCCCAATATAGGCAGCAGCTCCATGAACGGCTCGGCATTAAAGTAAACAGGGATCGAATTGGCAACTTCTGCCCCATATTTACGGGCTATTGCGCGCACTTCGGCTATCTTGGCCCTGGCCTCGGCATTGGTCAGGCCCTCGGCACTGAAGTGTGCCGAGTAACTGGCATTTTTCAGAAAGTTACGACCGGCCAGACCCATTTTTGCAATCTGAATAAATCCATCGAGCGGATTGCGCGCCGACAGAAAAACAGATTTTGCTGCATCAAGGGGATCGGCTGACTCCATTCGGGTCAATGCCGTTTTTTGCTGCCGGGGGTCCAGGCCGAAGTTCTGGGACACCACGCCCAGCCGGGCGATTTCGACCATCGCTTTGAGCGTACTTTCACCATCGGCAAAACCAAACGAACAG
>PVBE011193997.1_pt1 | contig 41690 bp, 40 predicted proteins | sample 1631181 | NCBI WGS metagenome assembly PVBE01 (sample SAMN08397723, study PRJNA350692) | Marine metagenome, whole genome shotgun sequencing project. | isolation source: water | place: Pacific Ocean | collected 2012-04 | reverse complement strand
CCGTATCGTGGAGAATCGAGGCCCAGGAGGTCGCTCCGTCGAGCTGGAAGGAATACGACGGCGTGGGCAAATAACCTGTCTTTCGTCCGTTCGGAGCGCCCAGCTCAGCCGCTCCCGGCTAATTAGTAGACCTCGTACCCGTAATTTCAGGGGGGGACAGAGAAGAACGCTTGAGGTGTCTGCTCAGCAGCTTGTGAATCCCCGCTAACAGTTTATCTCTTCTCTCGCTCCGCACCACTTTCGCCAACCCATGATAAAAATTATCGGGTGATACCTTCGGCTCGGTGTATAATTCAAAATTGTTGTGTAAATTGAGTGAAAACTCATGTCGATTTTTCCGCCGGATGTGACATATTCGTCTATTTGTGGCACTGTTGTGACTTGGGACAATGGGCTAAATCATTGATATCTTTGGGCCGGAGTGGCGGAATTGGGAGACGCAGTGGACTCAAAATCCACCGTTCGCAAGGACTTGGGGGTTCGAGTCCCCCCTCCGGCACCAGGAATTCTTTCGCTCCTTTTTTCATTCATGGGGCGGTGAGGGGAGTGCCGAACGGTGGGCATGACCTCTCGCACGGCGGTTTTTCATGGCCTCTTTGAATTTTCGGGCGATTGTTTTCGATTTCGATGGCGTCATCATCGAATCGATGGGTATCAAGAAGCAATCCTACCGGCAGCTGTTCGAAGAAGAGTTCTCCGGGCATCTCGGTAAAATTCTGGCCTATCAGGAGTCGCGCGGCGGCGTGACGCGGCGGCGGCAGTTCGAGGAAATCTACGAGAGCATCCTCCGCGAAGAGCCTGGGCCCGGCCGGGTGGACGCGCTCGAGGAACGCTACGTCGGCCTGATGTTCGAACGGGTGATAAGCGCTCCCCTGGTTCCAGGAGCCTTCGATTTTCTGGAGAAATTCCACCAGCGGATCGATCTCTTTGTCGCCTCAACGACGCCCGAGGATGAATTGAATCACATCGTCCGGGAACGGGGGCTAGCGTCTTTTTTCAAGGATGTCTATGGCGCGCCGATGCGAAAGGCCGAAGCATTGGGGTTGATCGCCCGGCGGGTGGGTTGCGCGCCGGGGGAGATCGTTTTTATCGGCGACTACCCGACCGACCGGGAAGCGGCCGAGTCGGCGGGCGTCCCGTTTATCGCCAGGCTCGGGAGCACCGACGAGATGGAAAATTGCCCTGAGAAGGTAAGGGATCTCACCGAATTGGCCGCTCTGCTCGAGCGAATGGCCGGATAATTCTATTCACCGTCGTCGCCTCCCGAATCAATATCGACCCCTACTGAGGGTCTCGGCGGGGCGGGCGGCCTGAGACTGCCTTCGGGATGTTCGGGTGATTTTTCCGCCCAGTTGAGGGTGCGGTACGGGAAGGGGATCTCGATCTCGTTTTCATCGAAAGCTTTTTTGATCCGTCTGTTGAACTCTCGCCGAATTCCCCATTGTTTGATCGGCTTGGTTTTGAAGCGCCCGCGGATGATGACCGCCGAATCGTCGAACCGCTCGACGCCCGCGATTTCGACGGGCTCCAGTATCTGCTCCCCCCATTCGGGATCCCCGGACATTTCGTCGGCCACCTGTCGAATCACGCCGATAACCCGGTCCACATCTTCCCTGTAGGCAACGCCGATATCGAATACAGCGCGGCTGAAATCCTTGGTGAAATTGGTAACGACATCGATTGAGCTATTCGGTATCACGTGAACATTGCCGTTGTAGTCGCGAAGGCGGACCGATCGGAGGTTGAAGCTTTCGACGACTCCGCCGATGTCCTTCACTCGAACAATGTCGCCAATGGCGATGTTGTTTTCGATAAGCATGAATACACCGGTGATGATGTCCTTGACGAGCGATTGGGCCCCGAAGCCGATGGCGAGGCCGAGGATTCCGGCTCCCGCCAGGACCGGGGCGATATTCACGCCCAAGCTATCGAGGACGAGTATTCCGGCGACCACGATGGTGACCCATTTGAACGCCGAAAAGCCCAACGGCAGGAGGGTTCTCTGATGAGGGGTGGCTTCGATGATGTTATCGGCCTCATCCTTGCGCCCGTTCAGGAAGTATTCGACGGTTACGTGCATCCCCTCGATAAAGAGGATCGAAATCCCGATGGTGATAACGATCTCTCCCACTGAGGTGAGAAATTTCATTCCAGCCACGGAGAAAAGCACCTCGATTGTCGGCAGGCCCCAGGCGTCGAGAACGAAGAGAAAGGCCATCGCCCAGATAACACCGGAGAGCGATCGCGTAATGAGGGGTGTGTAGCGGTTGGACCTTCTCTCGATTCCGGGAACGACGGCCTTGAGCCGATCCCCGACGGAGTAAAGACGTGAGGCGGCGAGGTGAATCAGGCGCACGATAATATATGTCGCCGCTATGATGAAGGCGGTCATCCCCGTTGCTGAGATTAAAAACCTGACGACATCCCGCGATTCCGTTGCCCAAAGCATAAAGAAAACAATGAGGTAAGGAACGGCGATGAAATGCCACCGGCTGACCAGGATGTTCCAGGCGGCGATGGCCGTCTTGACGGTTCGGCCGGCATCGTCGGGCTCCGAGGCCGAGAGCAGGCTGCGCACCCCGTCCCGGTATTGGAGGACGAGGGAAAGGGCCTGAAGAAGAATGACAAGGCGGTAAATATTTGTGAGTGCGATAACCGCCTCGGGCCCGAGGGTCAGAACTTCGGCTCCTTGTGCGATGGCCTCGCCCCAGACGGCGACCATCACGAACCGGCGGCCCCAGACGGAGATCAGGCCCGAAGTTTCGTCGGAGACCGGGAAAATCCGAAATCCGGGCCGGAGTGGGGCGAAGATGGCCCGGATGATACCCGTGGTTACCCGTTCCAGAAAAATGGACCAAACGAATATCAGGAGCAGCCCCTCTTCGATCCGGCCAAGCCCGAACAGGATGACGATCATCGAACCCGCCAGGAGAAGGACGGCCGAGGGTAGTACCCGCTCGATCCAATTCCTGATAGCCTCACCGATGCAATCAGTTAGAGAGGCCCCGTTTCCTTGCTTCGCGGGCGGAAAATAGTTGCGGATTACGCGCCGGACTGCGACCAGAAAGATCAGAGCCAAGAAAATCGCCACCAGGAAGCGCGCCATTCCCCACAGGAGCGAGCTCTCGCCCGACACGTTTCGCCACTTCTCGGCGACTCTCCCTAATTTTTGGGGCAGGCCGCGAAAGGCCTGAAAACTTTGAATCAGGATGTCATCCAGCCTTTGAATGAGTCCCGCATAGATATGATTGATGGATGAGGAGCCGGAACCGGTCCCTTTTTTTTTCGTTTCGAGCGTTTCGAGGAGGAGCCTGAGGTCCGCCAGAAAGGCCGTCCGCTGCTCGGGCGATTCGATTTTTTCGATTAATGCCCTGAGGTTTTCTTTCGAGGCGCCTGCTTTTGTATCGCCGGCCGCGGGCAGGGGCGGGGGCGGGGCGCCGAAGGCGGGTGAAGGATGCGTCAACGCGGAGAAGGCGAGAGCCGCCCCCAAAAGAAAAATGACGAGACGAAAACGAGGTCCGGGTCGATAGGCCGGGTTGGGTACGAAACGTGTCATCTGGTCAATCAGTTTCCTTATCGAGGATACGTCCAGGGACTGTTTGGTACGTACACTATTGGGCCGCTCAGGTCCATTGGGCCCGGGAAGTAGGTCGAATCCTTTCGCCTTGATGAAAAAAGACCTCCTCGATCTTAATTGACCATCCCGGCAGTGTATGGCATCTTTCGCATGAAAGAAGTCTTTGTAACGCATTGTTTTTTTTGTTTATTGCAACCTTTTTCAGAATGCTGGAAAAAAATAAGATGACCCCTGTGAATTCCTTCGAAATCAAAGCGTGCGCGCTCATCGTGCAAATTGATGGGCAGCCCTCGGCCATCAATCTCCGCGAGCTCAGGGATAGGTCCGAGCATTGTTCCGCCGAAAGCATTTACCATCATTTTTGCGAAACCCAGCTTCGTCCGACTTTCGACGATCCCGAATTCACGAACGATTTCGCAACCTGGGCCTACCACGTCATTAGAGACGATATCCTGGCCGAGCGGTTGGGAATCATCGATCCGGGCGCCTCTGGGTCGGTCGAGGAACTGCGCGCCGCCCTTCACGATACGATTGATGATCGCCTCGCGGAGATTGACCATATTTCCATGGCCGAACCCGACCACGGATTCTACTTCATGCGCTCATCCATGCTCTGCTTTGATACCGAGATGACGCTCGATAAGCCCGAGGACATCATGTGGGCGCTCAGGCGCATGACCCGGCCCAGCGTCTATTATAATTTTATCGAGACTCGGACGAAAATCGGAAACCGGAATAGCGATATCCTCTCCTGGCTCCGAACCGGCGGGACAGTGGGCGAGAGCCTCGCGGACGCTTTCGAGCGGGTTGATTTTCAGCACTAAACGCTCAGGGCCCTGCGCCAGGAATTGCTTCACCGCGCCCACCGAATACTGGGAGAAAGAGCAACCGAGGTATGAGCGCCCCGATTCTCGATGATTATAAAAACGTTGTGGGCGAGGAGAGCATTTCGCAGCTCCGGCGCCTTGCCGAGCCGCTCGCCGGTCGCTCGGTCGTCCATGTCAATTCGACACGCTACGGCGGCGGGGTGGCCGAGATCCTCGAATGGTTGATCGCTCTGATGAACGATTCGGGCCTGATTGCCTCGTGGGAGGTGCTCGAGGGGGAGGGTTCGTTTTTCACGGCTACGAAGAAAATCCACAACGCGCTCCAGGGATTCCACGAGGATTTCGACGAGGACGATAAGCGGGCCTACGAGGAGGTGCAGGACAATAACGCCGAGGAGTTGAGGGAAAAGCTCGAGGAGGCCGATTTCGTTTTTATCCACGATCCCCAGCCGGCGGGCCTTCTGGGATTGTGTCCGAACCGGAAGGGCACCTGGGTTTGGCGCTGTCATATCGACGCCAGCCGCCCGTTCCGCCCCGTCTGGAAATACCTCGAGCCCAAGGTCGAAGGGTACGACGCCAGTATTTTCTCGATGCCTCAGTTCGCGCGTTCGCTGAATCATCCTCAGTATTTGATCGCTCCGAGCATCAATCCCCTAAGCGAGAAAAACATGTCGCTCCCCGAGTCGGAGGTCGAGGGCGTCATCGGGGAGTTTGAACTCGACCCCGAGCGCCCCATTTTGACCCAGGTCTCGCGCTTCGACCGTTTCAAGGACCCGGTCGGTGTAATCAGCGCCTACTCCCTGATCAATACTCAACCCAAGCCGCAGCTTGTCCTGGCCGGAGGCGGTGCGGCGGACGACCCCGAGGGGGCGGCGGTTCTGGCCGAGGTGAAAGAAGCGGCGGGCGGAGACCCGGATATCCACATTCTCGATCTGCCCCCCGACGCGCACCGCAAGATCAACGCCCTCCAGCGGGCGTCGAACGTCATCATCCAAAAATCCACCCGCGAGGGTTTCGGCCTTACCGTGACCGAGGGGATGTGGAAGGCCAAGCCCGTCATCGGCGGAAACGTTGGCGGAATCTGCCTTCAGGTCTATAATTTTCAAACGGGTTTTCTGGTGAATTCGCCCGAGGGAGCGGCGATGCGGATTCGCTATCTCTTGGAGCATCCCAAGCTGCGCAACCGCATGGGCGGAACCGCGCATGTTTTCGTCCGGGACAATTTCCTGCTGACCCGCCATCTCCGCGAATATTTGACTTTGATGGTGACCATGGACCGGGGGAATTCTCGACGGGTGATCGACTTGTGAGCCCGGAGGGGCCGATTGTCTCCGGGTTGGACGGGGATGAGGCGACCCGTTTTTTCGGTCTGTTCGGGTCCGCCCCTTCTGCGCTTTTGCTTCTCGACTACGATGGGACCCTCGCCCCGTTTTGCCCGGACCCGGCCGAGGCCGAGCCCTATCCGGGGGTAGAGACGCTGCTCCGCGATTTAATGGCGAGCGCAAGGACGCGCCTGGCTATCGTGACCGGTCGCAGCCTTGAATCCATCCTGCCCCTGCTCAAATTAAGTCCCCTTCCTGAAATATGGGCGTCGCACGGGCGGGAGCGCCGCCATCCGGGGGGCGAGGTGCGACGCGCGGAACCCACCGAAGCGCAGCAGGCGGGATTGGCCCGAGCCCTTGATGCCGTCCGGTCGGCCGGCCTGGACGGTAGAGTGGAGGAAAAACCTTTTTCCGTGGCGTTTCATGTTCGGGGCGTGCGAGAAGAGATAGCAGCGGAGTCTTTAATGGGGGTCCGCGCGCTGTGGGAGCCCATGATGGAGAGGGCTACCCTCGCGCTCCATGTTTTTGACGGGGGGCTTGAGTTGCGTGCACCGGGCCGCTCGAAGGCGGACGCGGTTGAGGCCATGCTTGGCGGGCTCCCCACAGGCGCTCCCGCCGCCTATCTGGGCGATGACGAGACGGATGAGGACGCTTTTAGGGCGCTGGGCGAAAGGGGGCTTCCTGTCCTGGTTCGCCCGGAGTGGCGCGAGACGGCCGCGCGCCTCTGGTTGCGCCCGCCTGAAGAGCTTCTAAGGTTCATGGAGTTGTGGCTTGGGGCCCGAGGCAAAGCGCCGGGCAGCGCCTAGCCTAGTTTTTCAAGAGCAGGGCCGCCCCCACCAGCGCCAAAAAGACCACACCCGTCCAAAGAATCCTGCCCTCGGTTTCGAGGTAGTGGACCCACTCCGCGCGGTCTTCGTCCGTGAAGGGGGCTTGATCGCTCTCCCCGGCCGGGGAGCCGTCCTGACCGGTGTCAGCGGCCTCGCTTCCGCTGTTTATCGAGCGGCGCTGGTTGGATTGGGCTGTCCAGTTGAGAAGGGCGAAATAGAGAAGAAATCCCTCGAGGAGGATAAGGCCGGTGAGCCTGGCCGCGATGTGTGTACCGAAGAACCAGCTTCCCAGGGATACCCCGAGGAGGCCGAGGATGAATATGGGGGCGCAACCGGTGACCATGTTTACGTCCAATCAAAATCGGCGCGCGGGCGATAGCCGCCGAAGGGATTCACCGAAGGATAGTTTAGTTGCCTTTTGAGCCGAAGCGGTTTTCCTCGCCGCGAATCAAGCGTCCGATATTATCCTTGTGCCGCCAGATGACCAAGGCGGAGATCGCCGCCGAGGCGGCCGCCGTTTCGGCGGGGTAGCCCATTAAATATCCAGCCAGGGGAACCGTCAGCGTCGCCAGTATGGAGCCGAGCGATACGAATTTCGTCGCCCCAGCCGCCACCAGGAAAACCACGGCCGCCCAGCCCGCCGGACCGGGCATCAGCAGGGCGAACACCCCAAGGCCGGTGGCCACCCCCTTTCCCCCGCGAAAGCCGGTGAAGGGCGAGTACATATGACCCAGGACCGCCCCAATCGCCGCCGCCCCTCCGGCGAGGGGCTCGTGGGCCGGGGCGTTAAGCCAGCCCGGAACAAAGGCGACGGCTGCCACCCCCTTGAAAACGTCGCCGGCGAGTGTGATGAGCCCGGGGGTCCATCCGCTTGTTCTGAGGACATTGGTGGCCCCGATATTGCCGCTCCCTGAACTGCGAGGGTCCACGAGGCCCAAGGCCCTGGTGACAATCAGCCCGAAGGGGATGGCTCCGAGGAGACCCGAGAAAAGAAATATGCCGGCGATGATTATCGTCAAGCCAGTTCCCGTGCAATCTTGCGGAAGTAGTCGATGGCGGAAACCACCGCGGCAATCATCGCGGCCCAGATGAGAATCGTTCCGGCCAGTGGGATAATATCCATGATTAAAAAGATAATCGCCGCTATCTCAAGGCCCATCTTGGTCTTGCCGATGGGGCCGGAGGTCACGATCAGCCCCTGGCGAAGCGCAACGGCCCGCATCGCCGTCACCAGAAATTCGCGCCCGAGGATCACTGCGACAATCCAGGCGTCCACCTTCCCGATGGCGACCAGGGGGAGGAGGGCGGCCATGATAAGAAGTTTGTCCGCAACCGGGTCGAGCAGTTCGCCCAGCGGTGTAATCTGGCCATGCTTTCTGGCCAGATGGCCGTCCATCCAGTCCGATATGGCGGCAAGCGAGAATATCACCACCGCGATTCCCCGCGATTGTGGAGAGCGCTGAAGCAAAAAAAGGACCAGAAGGGGCAGCATGAGAATGCGTGTCAGCGTCAGCCAGTTAGGCAGCGAGAGGCCGCCCTTCCCGCCGCTGGAAAATATCTTGGCGGCGATTTCGGCCCATCCGGTTTCGCCGGATTTGTTTTTATCGGCGGGAATCTCCGGGGTTGATTGCTCCATGACTTATCTCAAATAGTCCAGGAGGGTTTTGTTCTTTGCCCGCGCCCTAAATCGGCGGAACACTTTTTTCTCGATTTGGCGGATTCGCTCCCGGGAGAGGCCGATCTTACGGCCAATCTCCTCCAGGGTCATGGGATCTCCATCGAAGCCAAACCGCATGCGAATGATTTCTTTCTCGCGAGGCTCCAAATCCCTGAGAAGTTCGTCGATATCGTCTTCCATGGAATGTTGAAAAAGATTTTCCTCCGCCGAGACGGCATCTTTCTCCTCGAGCATGTCTAGATAGCTCGTCTCGTCCCCCTCTGAAATCGGCGCATCGAGCGAGAGATAGGTCCGGTAGACGCGCATGACGTTTTCGATGTCTCCCATTTTTACCTGAAGACGCTCGGCCAGTTCCTCGGTGGTAGCCTCCCGGCCCAATTCCTGCCGGAGGGTGCGGTAGGTGGACGATATTTTGTGCATCAATCCGGCCTGTTTGATAGGCAGACGCACGGTGCCGGTTTGATCGGCGATGGCGTGCATGATGCTTTGGCGAATCCACCAGACGGCGTAGGTGATGAGCTTGACGCCGCGATCCGGGTCGAAGCGGCGTATGGCGTGAATCAGGCCGATATTTCCTTCATTGATCAAATCTTCGAGGGATAGGCCGAGTCCCTTGTAGCGGTTCGCGACACTGACGACATACCTGAGATTCGAGCGGACAAGATGGTTGAAAGCTTCCTCGGAACCGTTTTTCACCTTGACCGCGTATTCATGTTCGTCCTCCCGGCTGAGAACGTCGTATTTGCCTAGTTCGTGGAGATAGATGGAAAGGGTGTCCTCGCCGAGGCTGGGGTCGCTGGCCTTTACGGGATTGATTTTAGGGAGAACGGCGTCTTCGAAATCGCCGGAGTTTTTTGGATCGGTAACCTGCTCAGGCGGTTTCGAGGCGGTTTTTTTTTTCTTTTTGGCGGTCTTCGGGCGCTTGGTCTTCTTGGGCGATGTGTTTTTTTTGACCATCCAATTTGTCCTGATTTGGATCCGATACGGCTTGTTCGTCCGGCCGCAAAATGCGGCCAAGGCTCGTTACCTGTTATTCGTCATCGCGAGGAGGCGGTCATACGCATCCTGGGAAAATGGGCTCGTCGGATGTTCGTCTATGAGGGTCCGATACATTTGTCCGGCTTTGTTGTAACTCTCCTCAAGGCGAAAACTTTCGCCGAGGAAGTAAATAGCTTCGGCCCGAAGAGCGGGCAGGTCGCGGTACTCCTTGATGATCTCCTTGAACCTCGGGATAGCGGACACGCGCTTCCCCCGCTTGAGGTAAAACTTCGCGATAAATAATCCGCTATCAGCGACAATTTTCCTGGTCTCGATAATTTTCTCGTTGGCCTTGGCGCCGTATTTGGACTTGGGGAACCGTTTCTTGAGTGCCATGAAACTTTTCAGGGCATCGCGGGCGATCGATTGATCTCTGTCGAAGGAGAGGATTCGGTTGAAATCCGACATCCCTAGAAAATAGTAGGCCCTCGAGGTATTCGGGCTCACCGGATAGAGTTGCACGTACTCGGAATATTGGACCTTCGCCTCGATATATTCCTCTTCCTTGAAATAGGAGTCGGCGAGATTCAGAAGGGCATTGCGGCGATGTTTGCTGTCCGGGTATTCCCGAAGGAGGCGTTTGAAGGCCAGGCGCGCCGCCTCGAATCGATCCGATTTCAGATCCTGCTGGCCCAGGATGAATAATTCGCCCGGGGTTGCCTGTTCCTTGGGCCGCGAGATGCACCCCGAAATAATCATTGCGGTGGTAGTTGCCAGGATAATGGTTTTTGTCCGGCTAGAGCGCATATGCTTCATCTCGGTGAGAGGAGGTCTTGGAAATACTGCTTATAAAATCAGTCGTTTGCGGGAAAATGGATTCGGCCGGCGCGTCTCCCCCCCATCTCCCAACCAAATCTTAGGTGAGTCGCCGGAGTAGTGTCAAGGAAAGGGGATCCGGGAGCGGCACTGGCCTCCACCACGGGGGATAGCGGAAGCCGGGATTATTTACTGATGGATTCTAAGTCGTTTGCCGGGAAAAATCGTGGTCGATGGCGAGAGGCCGTTCAACCGGAGAATTTGGTTCGGAGAGACGCCGTAACGCCGGGCGATGACCCAAACGTTTTCACCGGGTCCAACGACGTGTCGATCGCTCCGGCGTTTTCTCGAGCCGTTCCGCGCGGCTTGTTTTTTGGGCCGGGTTTTCATCTTTGCAAAGGATACTTTTCTCGGTTTCTTGCGTTTGGGCAGCAAAATTCTCGTGCCCACGCGTAGCCGCCTCGGATTGAGGTGGGCGTTGAGCTCGAGGAGTTTCTTGAGGCGAATTCCGAACCGCAGGGCGATGGCCCCGAAGGTGTCTCCCGGAAGTATCCGGTAGCGGCCCGATTCCGGCAGAAAAGCCTTGGGCGAGTTGGCGAGTAGCTCGAGAAATTGTCCCGCCTTTCCCGTCGGAAGGCGGAGGAGGTGCCCCTTGATCGGGGGAGTGACGTACCAACGAAGCTCGGAATTGAGTTCAGTCAACTCCTTGAGAGAAACCCCTGACAGCCGGGAGATGGCCCGTAGACTCATCCCCCTTGGAAGGGCGACCGTGTCGTACCTCAAGGGGCGGGCATACTCGATTCCGGAAAATCCAAAAACTTCTGGATTTTTGGCGATGATCATACCGGCCAGGAATTTGGGCACATAGTTTTTGGTTTCTTTCGGAAGGTGGCGGGTTCGGACCAGCGCCCAATAGGTTTTTCGGCCGGTCCTGCGGATGGCGCGGCGAACCCTGTTTTCGCCGCTGTTATAAGCGGCGAGCGCGAGATGCCAATCCTGAAATTCCTCGTGCAATTCACCCAGGAATAAGGCGGCGGCGCGGGTGGCCTTATCCGGGTCCCTGCGCTCGTCGATGTAGCGGTTCACCTTGAGTCCTTTTCGCCTTGCGGTGGCCCGCATGAATTGCCAGGGCCCGACGGCCCCCGCCCGGGAACGGGCGCGAAGACTGAACCCGCTTTCGATGAGGGCGAGGTAGGCCAGGTCCTGCGGAAGACCTTTTTCACGCAGAATTTCCCGGAACCGGTTCATATAGCGGCCGCCGCGGCGAAGCCATTCCGAGAAATTTTTTCGGCCCGGGCCGGTGAAATATTCGATCCACCGGTCCACGGCTGAATTTCTGACAATGGGAACATCGTAAAGAAACGGTGTGGGCCTCTGCCCGCCGGTTGCCGGGGTGGCGCGTTCTCCGGGGGCGTGTTCTTCTTCCTCCGCCGAATCGGGGAGGTCGAGGACCAGATCGTGAGGTGGAGCCGGAGAATCGAAGATTTGGGAATCGGAGATTTGGGAATCGGAAATCTCCGCCTCAAATCTTTCCGGTTTGGCGCTGGCCTCCGGAGTGGCCTGGGGCGACGGCGGAGGGGAGGGCCGAGAGGGCCGGGTGGACACTTTCGGCTTGGTGGCCTGTGCCGTGGGTTTAGGGAGGGTGATGGATACGGGGCGATGTGGGGTCCGGGGGGGTATTTTCGAGGCCAGGGTGCCACCGGCAGTGCAACCCGAGGCGATTAAAATCGTTGCGTAACTTATCCACTTGGAAAAATTTGACATAAAAACTCGCAAATCAATCCTTGGATTTGGGCGAAAGGCTTGGGAAGAGGTACGGTCAAAATCATACCCGTTGAGATTTATTTGGTCAATTAAAGAGTTGTTGAGGAATAATCGCAGAAACCGGCATATGGGTTGGACATGTTGGTTATTAATCCGGTCAGGCCCTGTGCTCGCTCGTCCGAAGCTCCCGGAAGAGCGGAAGCTGGGCATCCTTGAATTCGACCGGAACAGGATAGATTCCGTTGAAGCAAGAAGTGCAGAAATCGCCCTCGCGGGGAGCGACGCATTTCATGAGTCCCTCCAGGCTCAAGTAGGCCAAGGAGTCGGCGAGAAGATGGGCCCGTATCTCCTCGATGGAATTTGACGATGCGATTAATTCATCGTGAGTGGGCATGTCGATTCCGTAGTAACACGGGCTTGTAATCGGGGGAGAGCTGATCCGCATGTGAACTTTGATCGCACCCGCCTGGCGAATCATGTCGACGATCTTCAGGCTGGTTGTCCCCCGGACAATAGAGTCGTCCACAACGACGACGCGTTTCCCCTCGAGAAAGGATCTCATGGGATTGAGTTTCACCTTGACGCCGAAGTTCCGAATGGCGTTTTGAGGTTCGATGAACGTGCGGCCGACGTAGTGATTTCTGACCAACCCCATTTCCATGGGCAGGCCCGATTCGGCGGCATAACCGGTAGCGACGGCGAGTCCCGAGTCGGGTACGGGAATGACCATATCGGCGTCGACGGGGTTTTCCCTCGCGAGTTGGACGCCGAGTTCGCGGCGGACAGAATATACGTCGTCTCCGAAGATGTGGCTGTCGGGCCTGGCGAAGTAGATGAATTCGAATATGCATTGCTTCGGTTGGGAGGGAGGAAAGGGGAAGATGCTCCGGGGGCCGTTTTCGTCGACGATGAGCATTTCGCCGGGTAGAATTTCCCGCTCGAACTCGGCTTCGATAAGGTCAAGGGCGCAGGTTTCGCTCGCCATGACCCAGGCGGGTTCCCCCTGATCGCTCGCGATTTTTCCGAGTACCAACGGCCTGAAGCCGTGTGGGTCGCGGACGCCGATGAGGAGGTTGCGCGTCATCATCGTGAGGGTGAACGCGCCTTCGAGATGGTTGAGTGCGTCGGCGATGGCGTGTTCGGTGTCCTTCTCCGAGGAGCGGGCGATGAGGTGGAGGATGACTTCGCTGTCGGTCGTGCTCCTGAATATGGAGCCCTTTTCCTCGAGATCTCTTCTCAGGCGTGCGGCGTTGACGAGGTTGCCATTGTGGCCGAGGGCAAGAATGCCGCGGGAGTGGTCGATCAAGAAGGGCTGGGCGTTTGTAATTCCCGACTGGCCGGCGGTTGAGTAGCGGTTATGCCCGATGGCCATGTGGCCGCCCAGCTTCGAGAGCCGATCTTCGTCGAAAATATCGGCGACGTGGCCCATTCCGATTTCGCTGTGGACCCGTTCTCCGTCGGAGGCGACGATTCCCGAACTCTCCTGCCCGCGATGCTGAAGGGCGTAGAGGCCCAGGTAGGTCAGGTTCGCCGCTTCGTCGTGGCCGTGGATTCCGAATACGGCGCAGGATTCGTGGACGCTCTCGTCTGCCATCGGCATTAAAGAATCTCTCCCAGGGCGCCGTTCCAGGCGGACATCAGATGATCCATGTCCAACTCCATGACCGGGTCTCCGCCGGGCGCCTCAACCCGGAGGCCGCCCTCGGTCGTCCGCCCGATTTCAAGGCAGCCGACTTCGAGACTTTCCGCCATTTCCCTCAAATGTTCAAACGAGCCGGGCGGGGCGGAGACGAGAATCCGCGAGGCGGGCTCTCCAAAAAACAGGGCGTCGATACGGCCCGCCTCCCCGGGTATCCGGATGTCGGCCCCGAGCGCCCCCTCCGGAGAGGCGAGCGCGGACTCGGCGAGGGCCACCCCCAGCCCTCCCTCCGATAGGTCGTGGGCCGAATTCAGCAGGCCCGAGGCGATGGCGCTCCGGCAAAGGTCCTGGACGGCCGCCTCGGCCTCGAAGGATATCGCGGGGGGGCTCCCTCCCTCCCGGCCCGAGAGCGTCCAGACGTACTCGTGGGCGCCTCCTTCGGGCATCGGAGCTTCGCCGGCCGGATAAAGAAGCGCGACGACATCCCCCTCGCGGCGGAAGCCCGAGCCGGTGTGATTTTCCGAATCCTCGAGGAGGCCCACCATTCCAACGATTGGGGTGGGGTAGATGTCCACCCCGTGGGTTTCGTTATAGAAGCTGACGTTTCCGCTAACGACCGGGACGCCCAGCGCACGGCAGGCCTCGGACATCCCCTCGATGGCGGCCGAGAACTGGGCCATCACGGCGGGCCTCTCGGGGTTGCCGAAGTTAAGGCAGTTCGTCATCGCCAGCGGGGTGGCGCCGGTGCAGCTGAGGTTCCGCGCCGCCTCGGCCACCGCGAGCATCCCTCCGGCATGAGGGTCGAGCATGCAGTAGCGCGCGTTGCCGTCGGTCGTGATGGCGAGGGACTTGTCCGTGCCCTTGACCCTGAGCACAGCCGCGTCCCCGCCCGGCGGCGCCAGCGTGTTAGTGCGCACCATATAGTCGTATTGCCGCCATATCGGCGTTTTCCGCCCCAGATTCGGGTGGGCCATCAGGGTAAGGAGTGAGGCGCCCAGATCGATTTCATCCCGGAGCGTCTCGAGCGGGTCGGTCGCCGGTAGCTCGCGCTCGGATTTCATCTCCCTCTCGTAGACCGGAGCCTCGTCCGTCAGGAGACCGATGGGAAGGTAGGCGTAGGAGCGGCCGCCGGCCTCCACGCGGAGGCGCCCGTCGTCCGTCACCTCGCCCACGACCGCCATCGGCAGGTCCCAGCGCTCGAAAATCTCGCGGACCTCGGCTTCGTGGCCCCGCTCTGCGACGAGGAGCATTCGCTCCTGGCTCTCCGAGAGCATGAATTCGTAGGGTGTCATCCCCTCCTCGCGGGCGGGCGCATCGTCAAGCCGGAGGACGAGGCCCGTCCCGGCCCGGCCGGCCATCTCCACCCCCGAACTCGTCAGGCCCGCCGCTCCCATGTCCTGAATCCCGACGACGGCGCCCCGGTCCATCAACTCGAGGCAGGCCTCGAGGAGGAGTTTTTCCCTGAACGGGTCGCCCACTTGGACCGTCGGTCGCTTTTCGGAGGCGGATTCATCGAAGCCGGCCGAGGCCATCGAGGCGCCGTGGATGCCGTCCCTTCCCGTGGGGGCGCCGACATGGATCACCGGATTGCCCACCCCGGCCGCCTCGCCGAGGAAGATATTATCGGCCTTCATGATTCCCACGCACATCACGTTGACCAGGATGTTCCCGTTGTAGCAGGGGTGAAAATAGGTTTCCCCGCCCACCGTGGGGACTCCCATGCAGTTCCCGTAGCCGGCGATTCCGGAGACGACGCCGTTCACGAGGTAGGGGGTGCGCTCGTGGTCCCGGGCGCCGAAACGGAGGCTGTCGAGGAGTGCGATTGGCCGGGCGCCCATCGTGAAAATGTCGCGGAGAATCCCCCCAACCCCGGTGGCCGCCCCCTGGTAGGGTTCGATGAAGGAAGGGTGGTTATGACTCTCCATCTTGAAGGCCACGGCCAGTCCGCCGCCGATGTCCACGACTCCGGCGTTCTCCCCGGGCCCCTGGAGGACGCGGGGGCCCTCGGTGGGGAATTTTTTCAGATGGACGCGGCTGCTTTTATAGGAGCAGTGTTCGTTCCACATGGCCGAGAAGATGCCAAGCTCGGTCATGGTGGGCTTGCGGCCGAGGGTCTTGATGATGCGCTCCCACTCCTCCGCCGAGAGCCCGTGCTCGAGAGCAATCGTGAGGTGGGTTTCGGGCTCGGCGGCGGCCGGCGTCATGACACCGCCCCGGCCAGTACGGATGAAAAAACCCGGAGGCCGTCGTCGCCCCCGAGGGCCGCCTCGCTGGCGCGCTCGGGATGGGGCATCAGGCCCACGACGTTGCTGCCCTGATTGCAGACGCCGGCGATATGGCCGAGCGAGCCGTTGGGGTTGGCCGTGCTCTCGAGGCTTCCCTCGGAGTCGCAGTATTTAAAGACGATTTGATCGTTGTCCTCGAGCGCCGCCAGTGTGTCCGGATCGCAGAAGTAGTTTCCCTCGCCGTGCGCGATCGGCATCCGGAGCGTTTCGCCCGCCGGAATATCCCTCGTGAAGGGGGTTCTCGGCGTCTCGCACCGGACGTGGACATCTTCGCAGATGAATCGCAGGGAGGCGTTTCGGTGCAGAGCGCCCGGGAGGAGCCCCGCCTCGGTGAGAATTTGAAAGCCGTTGCAAATTCCGATGACCGGGCGGCCCGCGTTCGCGTGGGCGGCGACGGCTTTCATGATGGGAGAAAAGCGCGAAATCGCCCCCGCCCGAAGATAATCCCCGTAACTAAAGCCGCCGGGGACGATGACGACCTCAGCGTCCCCGAGATCGGAATCCTTGTGCCAGACGAGGGAGGTGGGTTGGCCAAGGACGGCGCCGGCGGCGTGGTGGCAGTCGTGATCGCAATTCGAGCCTGGAAAAACGATGACAGCGAAATTCATCGCTCGTCCGGCGCGACAGGCGCGTCCGGTGCGCCGGGCAATTCGATCCGGAAGTCCTCGATGACCGGATTGGCCAGAAGGTCCCGGCACATTTTCTCGGCCCGGGCTTTCATGTCTTCCGGCGGAGAGTCAGAAAGTTCGATTTCGATGTACTTTCCGACGCGCACATCGCCCACGCCCTCGAATCCGAGTGAGGCGAGGGCGCCCTTGACCGCCTGCCCCTGGGGGTCGAGTACGCCGTTTTTGTAAGTGATGTAAATGAGCGCCTTAGCCAAGCTTCGCTCCGGGTGGTTCATCTGGCTCCGGCCCGGTTCGGGCCAAAGCGGAAAGCGGATTGTGTGTTTAGGTTAACAGCCGGCGATGCCGCCGCGGGTCAGGAGGTCACAAGCCGGTCCACCTCGGCGTATGTGGCCTCGATGTTCCCGAGGTCGCGGCGGAACCTGTCTTTGTCCATTTTACGGCCGGTGCCCTTTTCCCAGAGCCGGCAGCCGTCAGGGGTGATCTCGTCGGCGAGGATCATCTTCCCGCCCTCGGCGGCGCAGCGGCCGAATTCGAGCTTGAAATCGATCAGGTCGACGTTCCGGGCCGCGAAAAATTTCATGAGGATATCGTTCACCTTGAGGGCATACTCCCGCGCCTGGGCCATTTCCTCCCGGGTGCCCAGATCGAAGGCTGAAGCCGTGTCCTCGTTGATGAGGGGATCGTCGAGCGCATCGTTTTTAAGGTGCAAATCGATGATTGGATGAGGGAGCCGCTTCCCCTCCTCGACGCCCATCCGCTTGGCGAGGTTGCCCGCGATAACATTTCTGAGGACGATCTCGACCATGATGATATCGACCCGCTTCACAAGCATCTCCCGCTCGGAGAGGTTTTTGACGAAGTGGGTGGGGATGCCGTTGGCCTCGACTTCCTGAAAAAGCCGGGTGGATATCCGGTTGTTGAAGATGCCCTTGGATTCGATGGACCCCAGCTTCTTGGCGTTAAAGGCGCTCGCGTCATCCTTGAAATATTGTATGAGGTAAGCGGGATCATCGGTTTCGTAGAGTATCTTGGCCTTGCCTTCGTACACCTGGTTTCGCCGTTCCATTTTCATCGCTCCAGTTTCCGGGGCCTGCCGGGTGCGCCAACGAGGGGCGATCCTACCATAGAGAAGGCCCGGTGAGATCACTTGAAATGAGGTCCGAACACGCGCTCGAATATCGCATCAATGTTTTTGAAGTGCGCTTCCAGATCAAAGCAATTGGCGAAAGATTCCTCCCCCAGGACGCCGCCGACGCCGGGGTCGGCGGCTAGTTTCGCCCGAAATCCGCCGGTCCCCTCGGCCCAGGCCTCCATGGCGGGGCCCTGAACCCGCCCGTAAGCCTCCTCGCGGGTGAGCCCCGTCCGCACGAGGGCGAGCATGACGTGCTCGCTCGAAAGCAGGTCGCCCGAGCGGGCGAGGTTCTCCTTCATGCGCTCCGGGTAGATCACCCACTTGTCCATCAGATCGTTGAGTTTGTGCAGCATATAGTCGATGAGAATGATGCTGTCGGGCAATATGACCCGCTCGACCGAAGAATGGCTGATGTCCCTCTCGTGCCACAGGGGAACGTTCTGGAGGGCGGCCATCGCGTTCGACTGAACCAGGCGGCTGAGCCCGGAGAGTTGCTCTGAGACGACCGGATTGCGCTTGTGTGGCATGGAAGAGCTTCCCTTCTGGCCCGGGCTGAAAAATTCCTCGGCCTCGCCGACCTCGGTGCGCTGGAGGTGGCGCACCTCGGTCGCCACGCGGGCGATGCTCGCCGCGATGAGCGCAAGGGCCGTCATGTATTCCGCGTGGCGGTCGCGCTGGATGATCTGGGAGCTCACCGGGTCCACCTGGAGGCCCAGGCGGCGGCAGATGGCTTCCTCCACATCGGGCGGGATGTGGGGGCAGGCGCCAACGGCCCCGGATATCTGGCCCACCCGGACGGTCTCCCGCGCGCTTTTCATTCTTTCCTCGGCTCGTTCGAACTCGGTGAACCAGCCGGCGATTTTGAGGCCCAGAGTGGTCGGCTCGGCGTGGATTCCGTGCGATCGGCCCGCGATGGCGGTGCGGCGGTGCTCGAGGGCGCGCCGCCTGAGGGTGTCCTGGAACTCCGAGAGGGCGTCGATGATGAGCCCGGCCGCCGAGACCAGCTGAAGGGCGAGCCCGGTGTCGAGTACATCGCTGCTCGTCAGGCCCAGGTGGATGAAGCGGGAGGCGGGCCCCACGTTTTCCGCGACGTTCGTGAGGAAGGCGATAACGTCGTGTTTTGTCACCCGCTCGATCTCGCGGATGCGTCCGGGGTCGAAAGTCGATTTCGTGCGGATCGCCTCGATGGCGTCGGCGGGTATCTCGCCGCGGGCGGCGAGTTCCTCGCACACGGCGATTTCGACATCGACCATGCGCTGGAACTTTTCTTTTTCCTCCCAAATTCGGCCCATTTGGGGCCGGGTGTAGCGCGGAATCACGGCTGGTCCTCCCCGTTGTCCTGACTAAAAGAGAATTGCCCGGCCGGCCCGAAAAGAGGGGTCGGTTCGAGTTGCGACGCCACATGGAGCAAAGCCATGGAGGGGCGGCTCAGCAGACTGGAGGCGCCGGCGAAAGCCCCGCGGGCTTCGTGGACAATAATTTCCTTTTCGTTGTTTTCCTGGCTCATATGTGCGCAAATCACCCATTCGAGATCCGGGGATGCGACCTCTCCGAGAAGGCCGGCCGCGTCCCTGTTGTTCAAATGGCCCAGTTTCCCGCGGATGCGCTGCTTGATCGGCCAAGGGTAGGGTCCGTCCAAAAGCATCGGCAGGTCGTGGTTGAATTCGAGGACGAGTCCCTGAACGCCTGCCAGGCGCGATCGGACGAGTTGTGTGACGAATCCCATGTCGGTTGCGATTCCAACGTGGTAGCCCTGGCTTGATTCTACGGTGAGTCCGAACGGGTCGGCCGCGTCGTGCGGGATGCTGAAGGGTTCGAGCCAGATGTCGCCGATTTCGAAAGGAACCCCGATTTCGACGGACCCCCAGTGGGGAAGGGCGCCAAGGCTGGCTTTTCCCGCTTCGAGGGTCCCTTCGTTCGTCCAGACAGGCAGTCCCCAGCGCCTGGCCATCGGACCTACCCCGCGAATGTGATCGGAGTGCTCGTGGGTCAGGACGATCCCCAGCAGCTCGGAGGGCGAAACCCCGACCTTTGCGAGGCGGGCGGTGGTTTCCTTCGCGCTAAGACCGGCGTCGATCAAGAGCACCGAATCAGCCGATCGAACGAGGACCGAGTTCCCCTGGCTGCCGCTTCCGAGTAGAGCGATTTCCAATGGCTTGGTTTCCTTCGAGGGGCGGTGGAGCGGATCGTTTGAGTTTGTTTGCCGCGTTGCTCGCCTGGGATATACGGCCCTCAGGTGCCCTGGGTCAACATCACTTCCTTCAGGCGCTTCCAGTAGCGCTCCGCACCCTCTTCGAGAGGCGTGAAGGAGGCGCCGTAGCCGCTTTCCGTTAGCTTATCCATCCTCGCCTCGGTGAAGTACTGATACCGCGGGCGAATTTGAGCGGGAGTGTCGATAAATCTGATCCGGGGCTCCCAGTCCATCGCGGCGAAGAGCGCGTTGGCGAGGTCGAGAAATGTGCGCGCCCGGCCGGTCCCCAAGTTGTATATGCCATCTGGCAGCCCATTTCGCCAGGTGTGCGCGAGGGCGTCCACCACGTCCTCGACGTGGATGAAATCGCGGCGTTGATGACCGTCGGCGATCCCCTCCCTGTGGGAGCGGAAGAGGCGGACCTCGCCCTGCTCGAGAATCTGAACGAAGGCCTGATATAGCACACTCGACATTTTTTTCTTATGCGCCTCGCCGAATCCGTAGACATTGAAAAACCGGAATCCGGCCCAGGCCGGGGGAGGGGTCTTTGATCCTTCGTTCAGCGCCCAGATATCGAAGCGGCGCTTCGATTCCCCGTAGGGGTTGAGGGAGGTGAGCGCCTCGGGCGGGGTCCGGTCGTCGTAGCCCTTCGAGCCGTCCCCGTAGACGGCGGCGCTGCTCGCGTAAAGGAAGGGGGCGCCGAGCCTGGCGGCGGCCTCCCAGAGGCGGCGCGAGTAGTCCGTGTTCGTGCGCTCGAGTAGCGTCTCGTTGTACTCGGTCGTGTCGGTGCAAGCGCCCAGGTGGATGATTCCCGAAATGCGGGGCGAATCTCGGAGCCAGTCCATGAGCTCCCCCGTTTCGATGATGAGCTCGGGAGCCCCTTCGCGGTGGATGGCCGCGATCTCGGGCCGGTCGTCGAAGTGGCGCCGCTCGTCCACGGCGACGACCTTTTCGCCCTCGCCGGTCAGCCGCGAAGCCAGCCGCGCCCCGATGAAGCCCGCTGCGCCGGTAACGACGACCGGGTCGCGGGTAGCGTTGGCCGGGGCGTCAGCGTTATTTTCGGGAGTCATGCCTGGTACTTATCCCCGCTGTAGCGTTCGATTATGGTGTTGACGATGCGGGTGGTCGAAACGCCGTCCACGAAGGGGAGCACTTCGACGCGGCCCCCGCTGGATTCCACCTGTTCGCGGCCGACGACATCCTCGGGCGCGTAGTCGCCGCCCTTCACCAGAATGTCGGGCCGAACCGCCCGGATCAACTCCTCGGGGGTGTCCTCCGGGAAGAATACGACGTAATCCACGCACCCGAGAGCGGCCAGCAGTTGGGCCCTTTGCCGCTCTTCGATCAGGGGGCGTCCCTCGCCCTTCACCCGCCGGACGGAGGCGTCGTCGTTCAGTCCGATGACCAGGATATCTCCCAGCTCCTTCGCCTGCTGAAGATACTGGATGTGTCCCACATGCATGAGGTCGAAGCAACCATTCGTGAATACCACTTCGCGGCCCTTGGCCCGATCCGTCTGAAGGCGTTTTTCGAGGCCCGGGCGGCTGAAAATTTTCTGTTTGCCCTCGCCCGAGAGGGCGGACTCGAGCTCCCCCGGGTCAAGCGGAGCCGCGCCTACCTTTCCGACGACGATTCCCGCACCCAGATTGGCAATCCGGGCGGCGTCGGCGGCGGGGATTTCCTGAACCAGGGCGAGACCGAAAAGAGCCGTCGCCGTGTCGCCCGCTCCCGTCACATCGTAGACCTCGAGCGCGTTTGAGGCCTCGCTTGAGAGACGGCCCTCCTTGCCGTAGAGAGTCATCCCCCCCGCACCCCTGGTTACGAGGATAAACTCGGGCGCTAGCTCCTCGTACATCGCCCGCGCGGCGCGGTCGATGGCCTCCTCGCTGTCGAGGGTGACGCCCGTCGCCTGCGCCACCTCGGCAAGGTTGGGGGTAAGGGCCGTGACTCCCCGGTACTTCGTGTAATCGGCCCCCTTGGGATCGGTGATAACCGGAAGACCGCGCTCGCCCGCGGCCGCGACGAGTTTTTCCATGAACGCTGGCGTGAGGGCTCCCTTGAGGTAGTCCGAGCAGATAACCCCCGCGGCGCCGCCCAGGGCCCCGGGGAGCTGGGCGGACATCTCTTTTTCAGCTTCGGGGGAATGAGGCGGCGCCTCCTCGCGGTCCACCCGGAGTATCTGTTGATTTCTTCCGATGAACCGGGTTTTCGATACCGTCGGCCTTCCCGGATGCCGCCGAATGAGCCCCACGTCCATCCCCGCTTGCCTGGCCAGCGCTTCGAGGCGGTCGCCCTCCTCGTCTTCCCCGAGCAGGCCCATCAGGCGGACGGAGCAGCCCAGGGAGGCGAGATTTTGAGCCACGTTGGCCGCCCCGCCGAGGGTCTCCTCCTCCCGCTCCCACCTGAGAACCTGGACGGGCGCCTCTGGCGAAATGCGGTCGACCTCCCCCCAAACATACCGATCGAGGATCAAGTCCCCCGCTACGAGAATTTCGGGATTTCCCCCGATCAGGCGGGAGAGTAAATCGTTCATTATTCGGGACCCTCGCAAAAAAGGGCATCAATCTTGTGGCACATATAGTGGATGGCCGCTTCCTGGGCCTCCTGGATAAAATCGGTTTCCTCCGAGGGAACTATCGCAGCGATATCTGCCGCTTCGGCGGCGGGCCCGCCCGTCTTTCCCGACAAGACCGCGGAGTCGATACCCAGTTCCCGCGCCCTCTTGAAAGCTGGAACCAGGCTTCCCGATTTTCCGCTCGTGGTCAGTCCCAGGGCGAGATCGCCCGTCCGCCCCAAGGCCTCTATTTGACGGGAGAAGATACTCAGGTAGTTATAATCGTTTCCGATGGCGGTGAGCGCGCTCGTATCCGTAGTGAGAGAGATGGCCGAAAGAGGGCGCCGCTCGCCGAGAAAACGACCGACCAACTCTCCCGAGAAGTGGGTGGCCAGGGCGGCGCTTCCCCCGTTGCCGAAGACGAGAATTTTCCCGCCCGACTCGAGGCAGCGAAGGACGGCGGCCGTTATCGCCTCGACCTGGGTGGGAAAGGGGCTGCTCGAAGTGGCTTTAAATTTTTGGGCGCGGTCCGCCAGGAACTCGTCGGCGGAAAATTTCACTCGGCACCTCGCAACCTGGCCAACCGGCCGGCATCGGCTATGAGCGGAAATGGCGTTGGCGCGGGCGGCAGTGGGCAATCTAGCCGATCTTCAATTCTCATTTCAAGGTGGGCCAATCTTCTTCGTCGTATCTGAAATACCCCTGGCGGCCCACAATAACATGGTCCAAAAGCGGAATCCCCACAATCCAGCCCGATTCGCGGAGACGCGCGGTCAGGGCGTGGTCCTCGGGAGAGGGGGATGGATCTCCGCTGGGGTGATTGTGGCCACAGACGAGGGCCGCCGCCTTTTCGCGGATCGCATCGGTATACACCTCGCGCGGGTCAACGGCTGTCCCGGACAAAGTGCCCCGCGAGACAGGTACTTCCCGCATCAGGCGGTGTTTTGTGTCGAGGAGGAGAACCCGGAATTCCTCATGCGCAAGGCTCGCCATTGTCGGCGAGAAAAACCGGTGGACATCCGACCCGCAGTGAAACGCAGTTTTATTAATCTCATCGTTTCGCCCGGTCCTCCGGGAGATTTCAAGGGCGGCCTTGACCTGGGCGGACTTAGCGGGACCCATTCCTTTTAGCTCGGTAAGCTCGGGGACCGAGGCGCGATCAATTCCCTCGAACCCGCCGAACCTATCGATCAACTGAATAGCGGGGTCGAGGGCTGATATCCCCTGATCTCCCGTTCTAAGGAGAATGGCCAGAAGTTGGGCGTCGCTGACGGCGTCTCCGCCCCTTTCGAGGAGCCGCTCTCGGGGCCGCTCGGAATCGGACCAGAATTTGATGGAGAGCCCTCTCGTCAAGAGGCGCTCCCTTCTCTTTGATCGAGGCGCCGGCGAAAGTCCGAAATGGTGTTGCGAATGCCCTCATCCAGCGTTGTTTTGGGTTCCCAGGCGAGGAGTTCCTTGGCGCGCTGGATATCGGGTTTGCGGATTTTGGGGTCGTCAACTGGAAGCGGATGAAATTCTATGGGAGCCGAGGAGCCTGTAATCTCCTTGATTCGCTCTGCAAGCTCTAGAATGGTCATCTCCACCGGGTTGCCGATGTTCACGGGTTCGGTCAGGTCGCTGTCCATCAAAAGAAGCAGGCCTCGCACCAGGTCCGAGACGTAGCAAAAACTCCGGGTCTGGGACCCGTCCCCGAAAATCGTCATCGGTTCGTTCCGCAGCGCCTGGCACAGGAAGGCGGGAATAGCGCGACCGTCCATGAGCCGCATCCGGGGCCCGTAGGTGTTGAATATCCGGACAATGTGGATACCTACGCCGTGGGCGCGGTGGTAGGCCATCGTGATGGCCTCGGCGAATCGTTTTCCCTCGTCGTAGACCCCGCGCGGGCCGATTGGGTTGACGTTTCCCCAATACGACTCGGGCTGGGGGTGGATCTCGGGATTGCCGTAAACCTCGGAAGTGGAGGCGAGCAAAAACCGGGCGTCCTTCGCGAGGGCGAGGCCGAGGGCGTTGTGGGTGCCGAGCGCTCCGACCTTCAGGGTCTGAATGGGGTACTTGAGATAATCAATCGGGCTGGCGGGGCTGGCCAGGTGAAATATTGCGTCCACGGGTCCGTCCACTTGAATATGATTGCTCATGTTGTGCTCAATGAGAGTGAGCAGCTCGCCGCGGAGCGCCAGAAGATCATCGTAATGGGCCCGTCTCCCGGTGAGGAAATTATCCACGCAAACGACTTCATCGCCGCGGTCCAGGAGTGCATCGCATAGGTGTGAGCCGATGAAGCCCGCGCCGCCCGTTACGACAATTCTCATGGAAACCTTTCTTCTTGGTGGACCGCCTTGTTGATAGGGCAATGAAACCTAATTCCGGTCCTGTGAGCTTCCCGAAATTCCGGATATTAGGGGAATCGAAACCATCCTATTTGTCCGGCGAAGGCTCGGTGAATTGATATGGGGTAAGTGGTCCTCTCTCGAAGAATCGGCCATATTTGTAGACTTTCTGGCGGCGCTTGAATGTTGGGGCTCTTTCGCCCTCTAAAAGTCCTCGCATGGTGAAGGTGAAAAATACCTCGCTAATATCCTTGTTGTCGTTGAACGTGAGATTGAAGCCCCAGCAGCAGCCGTCGTACCGGAGGATGACGCTTTGCTGAAGGGTGATGTTTCGGACATTGTTGAGCCGCGTGAGATACTCGAGGAACCATCGGCGAGTCAAGGCGTATCCCGCGGAGAAGTTGAGGTCGCTTCTTCCGCTTTGGGGGTCTCTTCCCCGGCTCCGCTTGCGCCTCCAGGTGCGGTCTAGGCCGAAATACCAGTTTCTTCCCCCTTCGAGGAGAAGGCCGGTCGTTTGCTCGTCGATTTCATGTTCGTAAGGGTCGTAGATTGCTTCGTGGGTGAAGCGAATCAAGGAAATCGGCCTGGATTGAATGTTCATCACGACATCTCCGAAAGGCTGCCGAGGATTGGCGCTCAGGTTTTGCTCCCGCCGGGCTTCGGCGATATTGGCGGACTGCTTAAGGCTGGCGGTGAATAGCTGGCGCGTCTCGAAGCCCTCTCCCGTTTTCAGCTTTGTCAGCACACGGTTAACGATTCCGTAGGAGACGGAGTTCTGATCGTTGAAGGAATCCACGCTGTCGATGGGGATGATGAGCTTTCGGTCCCTCGAGTCCCTGGCGGGCGCGTAGGAATAAGTCGTTTGGAACGAAAGGATATGTTTGAGGTCCCGGAAAGGCCCGAATCCGCCGTTGTAAACACGGCTGAAGCGCGGACCGGCGACGCCGAGGGAGGAGAACCACATCTCCCGCGAGAGGGGCGATTGTTTTAGGTCGTCTCGGCTGGGGTTGCCCGGTACATCGGGGGTGCGTTTTTGGTCCGTCCAGTAGGTGTACCGAAGGCCGAAGTTGGCGGTGATCCCGAGCCAGGGAACGGTTTGAACCGGCAGGGACACCGAAGGGGCCGCGTCGAAGCGCTGCAGAACGGTCGTTTTTTTATTCTGGACCCGGTAGAAGGAGGTGGCCGATGATCCGAGGCTATAGCGAAATTCGCTTGATCCAATCTGGGACTGGCTTACATCTAAGGTGATGTGGGGAAATTTTTGAAATAAATCGCCGTCGTTTTCCCGGAGCCCCTCACGGCGCCTCATAGCGACGCGAAGGCTGCCGGGAATCCCCTTTAGGTTGGGGGTGAGTTCCAGGCGCGTGTCGGTGTCCTGGCGGACGCGATCGTTGAGATTCCTCTCGAGGGAGCGGTCATCGTTTTTCCGGGAGGCGAAGTCCGTCACGGCGCTGAAACCCCAACCGCCCGGCAGTCTGGAGCGATGCCTGCCGTTGAAGTCCCAAAGGGTGGTTTTTTCGAGCTTGTCCTTGAAGTAGGTGGTGTTGAATTGGCCGGCGGTATCCTTGCTCAAGATGTATCGATACTCGCCGAGGTAGCGGGAGCCTCGTTTTTCATAATAATCGACCCCGAAGGTCGCGTCAGACCATTTGTTGGTGGCCCAGAAAAATCGAGGAGAGAATTCAAGACCGTTTCTGTTGCCGGAACCGATGGTGGGAATGAGGAACCCCGTCTCCCGCTTCGACTTGATCGGAAAGATTGCATAGGGAAAGGCCGCCGCCGGGACCCCCCGAAGGGAGAGCAGGGGGGCTTGAAGGTGGGCATATCCCTCGATCTGAAAGGTGGATTTCCTGGAGTGGAATGCCCAGTCGGGTTTGTCGCCCTCGCAGGTGGTGAATGTGCCGTCGATGACCTCGTAACGATCCACGGAGATGCGCCGGACGACGTTGCCGGTAATGTAGTAGGTGGCGCCGAGGTAGCCCTTGGCGTCGTAGATTACAAGCCTTTCGCTGTCGAGGTTGAAATCGATCCGGCTGCCGACGATACGGTCGCTGCCGGCCTGAAAGATGATGTTTCCTGTGGCGACGGCGTCTCGCGTTTCGGTTTGCACTTCGATGTGGTCGGCCTGAACGCGCTTCCCCAAAAAACGAAGGTCGGCGAATCCGCGGCCGATGACGCGTTTGCGCTCCCTGTCTTCAAGGAGTTCGTCGGCCGAAATGGCCGCGGCGGCGGTGGAGTCCCGCAGAAAACGGAGTTCCTTGTCGGGGGCCGATTTCTCGGGCCGCGGCGTGAAGCCCAGCGAAGGCGTCTGGCCCCCTCCCCGCTCCTGGGCCGCGGCGGGGGGGAGTGTAGCCGCCCAAATAAAGCAGGCAAGCAACCCGGAAAAAAGCGGGCACAAAAAAAACAAGGTCGATCTCAACGGGTAGCGGCTCATTCTTCCTTGGGCCGATCGGGGCGGACGGCGGAGGGGCGAATTACAGTCCGCCGTTTGAGGTTTTTCAGATGAAATTACGGGTAAATTATGCCTTCTCCGAGCGGAGTTGGCAATGAATCGCCCTCTAGCCGGAATCTGCTTCCAACGGCTCGGGGGCGGCGGCTGTTTTTCCGAGCCTTCGGGCCCGCCTGAGATGGAGTAAAGGCCCCGAGACTGTGTAGGCCGAGATGACGACAAAGGCGACGACCTGGGGGATGGCCGCGGCAACGAATAGCGCCAGCACGGCGCCGACCAGCACGCGGAAAGGTCTCTGAAGCCGGCCTCCCAGATCCTTGAAGCTGGTGTAGCGAACCGTGCTCACCATCAGGAAGGCGAGTGTGTAGGCCATGATCGCCAGCAGGTAGGACGAGGGTCCCTGGAGGGTGTCCGGGGCGAGGCGGCCGAGTTCGTAGTGCTCGGCGAGAAAGACCCACGAGGCTATCATGCCGGCGGCCGCGGGGGTGGGCAGCCCCCTGAAGTCGGCTGTCGGCCCCAAGGTCTGGGTGAAGGCGTTGAAGCGCGCCAGGCGAAGGGCCGAGCAGGCAGCGAAAATGAAAACCGCCAGCCAGCCGATTCGCCCAAACGGGGCCAGCGCCCAGTTGTAGATGAGGATGGCCGGTGCGATCCCGAACGCCGCGAAGTCGCAAAGCGAGTCGTACTGGATCCCGAAAGGGCTCGAGGATTTCGTCAGGCGGGCGACCGCGCCGTCCAGCCCGTCGAACACGATTGAGACGAGGATGGCCAGCGAGGCCCACCAGAAATCCATCTGAATCGCCGCGATGATGGCGTAGAAGCCGGCGAAAAGGCTCCCCGTGGTAAAGAGGTTCGGAAGCAGGTAAATGCCGCGCTTGAGATGGGGGCGGCGGCGGCGCTTTCTTCTCCGGCGGCCCCGCTCGAGCTTCGTTCTGATTTTATCCTTGAGTTGGTCTTGCAACTGCGGTTTCTCCTCCACGGACCCGATCGCCCTTGGCGACGAGTACCTCGTAGCCGGGCGGCAGATAGAGATCGGTGCGGGAGCCGAACTGAATCAGCCCAAGGCGTTCGCCCCTGGCCAGGGTGTAGCCCTTCCCGCGCCAACTGACGATGCGCCGGGCGATGAGCCCCGCGATTTGGACCACGCGGAAATTCTCTCCCGAATCGGTCTGAATGTCGATAGCGTTTTGCTCGTTCACTCGGGCGGCCTCCTGGTTGAAAGCCGCGAGAAACCGGCCCGGCCGGTAGTCCGTCGCCTCGATGGTCCCGGCCACGGGAGATCGGTTGATGTGAACGTCGTAGACGGAGAGGAAAATCCCCACCATTTTCCCGCCCTCGGGGGCGTTTTCGACGGTGATGACCCGGCCGTCGGCCGGCGAGGAGACGGCGCCGGGCCCGGAGGGCGGCTGGCGCTCGGGGTCCCTGAAAAATCCGATGACACAAACGGCCAGGGCGAAGAAAAAAACCGCCCAGCTCGTCCCTCCCATCAGATACGAGGCAGTCCCCATTAGGAGGAGGCCGATGGAGTAGCCCCAGCCCTCGCGCGCGACGGGAATTCGCCAGGCAGATTCTTGCGGCGGCATTGTCAGTTTTTGAGGCCCTTGAGGGTCTTGGCTCCGCGGCTGAGGCCTACCTTGCCGGTTCGAGCGATTTCCTTGATGCCGTAAGGGCGGAGGAGTTCGAGCATGGCCCCGATTTTTCCCTCGTCCCCGGTCACTTCGATGATCAAGGCGTCGTTTGATATGTCGATGGTGCGGGCTCGGAAAATCTCGACGATCTGAAGCACCTCGGAGCGCTTGTCCTTTGGCGCCGAGACCTTGATGAGGACGAGTTCACGCTCGGCGGTCTCCTTATCGTCCAATTCGAGGACCTTGATCGTGTCGATGAGCTTGCTGAGCTGCTTGCGGATTTGTTCGAGAATATTGATGTCTCCGCTCGTCACCAGCGTGATGCGCGAGACGCTCGGGTCCTGGGTAACTCCCACGCAGAGACTGTCGATGTTATATCCCCGGGCGCTGAACAGACTGGCCACCTTGGCGAGGACGCCGAATTTGTTCTCGACGAGGACGGCGAACGTGTGTTTTTCTTCGTCGCCGTTGTTTTGATCGTTATTGGGCATCAGGCCAGGGGCTCCCATTCGTCTGTCATTTCGTCAAAGGGCAGGGCGATCATACCGGTTCGGGCCATGTTGGAGATGCCGTACCGCTCGAGGGCCTTGATTAGTATCCGCGTTTTATGGTCGTTTCCGCTCGCCTCGAGGGTCACAGTGTTGTCTGTAATGTTGACAATATTGGCTCCGAAGGCATTAGCGATTTGGAGCACCTCGGTGCGCTTATCGGCGTCGGCCGACACGGTCGCCAGGACAAGCTCGCGCGTGACGGAGCGATTGTATTGGAGTTGCTCCACCTCGAGCACATCGTAGAGTTTGCGAAGCTGGTGGGCGATTTGCTCGAGCGTTTCCTCCTCGCCGAAGGCGACGATGACGATCCGCGTGGCTTCGGGGTTTTCGGTCGGTCCGGCCGCGATGCTCTCGATGTTATAGCCTCGCCGCGCGAACAGTCCCGAGACGTGCGAGAGAACCCCCGCGTGATTGTTCACCAGAATCGAAAATACCTGTCTCATGTCAATTTTTCCGTGGATTGGGGCCCCAACTGCATCTCATGGTTTCCGGCGCCGGAGGGCACCATCGGCCAAACGTTCTCCTCCTGATTCACGTGAAAGTTCATGACGACGGGCCCGTCGATTTCGGCCGCCTGCTCAAGGGTGCTCCGCACCTGATCCACGTCTTTTACATCAAATCCCCGGACGCCGTAGCCCTCGGCTATTTTGGCGAAGTCCGGGCTCTTCGGAAAGTGGACATGAGAGTAACGCTTCTCGAAGAAGAGTTCCTGCCACTGCCGCACCATCCCGAGATAGTTGTTGTTCAGAATAGCGATTTTGACGGGGATGTTATAGGTGGCGGCCGTCGCCAACTCGACCAGACTCATCGAGAAACTGCCGTCCCCGTCGATGAGCCAGACCTCCCTGTCGGGCCGGCCCACCTTGGCTCCGATTGACGCGGGGAGGCCGAAGCCCATCGTGCCCAGGCCGCCGGAGGACACCCACGAGTTCGGCTCGTTGAAGCGAAGGTACTGGGCGGCCCACATCTGGTGTTGTCCGACGCCCGAGATATAAGTGCCCTTGCCCTCGGAGACTTCCTGGATTTGCTCGATCACGTACTGGGGCTTGATTGACCCGTCCCAGTCATATTGAAGGGGATAGTCGCGCTTCCAGGCTTCGACTTTACCGAGCCACGCCTGGCGGTCCTTTTTCCTCGCCTGGGTGTTGAGTAGCGCAAGGACATCCCGTACATCAGCCAGGATGGGAATGTCGGTTTCGACCCGCTTGCCGAGCTCGGCCGCGTCGATATCGACGTGAACGATGGTGGCGCCGGGAGCGAACTCCGCGACTTTGCCCGTCACGCGATCATCGAACCGCCCACCGAGGTTGATCAGCAGGTCGCATTCGCAAAGGGCCATATTGGCGTAGGCGGTGCCGTGCATCCCCGGCATCCCGAGGAAGAGGGGATCAGAGCCCGGAAAGCCGCCCATGCCGAGCAGGGTATTGATGACGGGGATTTCCGCACTCCGGGCGAACTCGGCGAGTTCGGCGGCGGCGCCGCCCTTGATGATTCCCGCGCCCGCTATGATGACGGGTTTTTCGGAGCGTTCGAGTTCCTCCAGAAGGCGTTCGATGGCCTTCGTGTCGGGTTCGGGGATCCTGAAAATAGGCTCCGCGGAGAGGGCGGTTTCCGTTTTTTCAAGGGGATTGTATTCCGTCATGGCCACCTGAACGTCTTTGGGGAAATCGATGACCACCGGCCCCGGCCGGTCCGTCGTCGCAACGCGGACGGCCTCGCGGACGACGCCCTGAAGCTCGCGCACATCCTTGACCAGCCAGTTGTGCTTGGTTACCGGAATGGAGCATCCGTAGGTGTCGGCCTCCTGAAAGGCGTCGGTTCCGATGGTGGGGGTGGCGACCTGTCCGGTGATGGCGACGATGGGGCTCGAGTCCATCTGCGCGTTGCACAGGCCGGTGATGGTGTTGGTCGCGCCGGGGCCCGAGGTCGTGATGACGGCGGCCACCTTGCCGCTGACGCGGGCGTATCCGTCGGCCATGTGGGTGGCCCCCTGCTCGTGCCGCGTGAGGATATGGGGGAACTCGGATTTCATGATCTCGTCGTAGAAGGGCATGATCGCGCCGCCGGGGATGCCGAAGGCGATTTCCACGCCATTGGCTTTGAGTTCCTCGATGACGATTTGAGAGCCGGAGAGCTCCACGGGCGGTTCCTCCTAATTATCCGGCAGGGCGCTGAGCCTGCCTTTTGGTTTTTTCTTTCTTGGGTCATTCAGGATCATGTCCCTGTTCGCGCCGCCCGCCGGGACCATCGGGAAAACCAACTCGTCGGGGTCCACTTTCACGTCAAGGATGAACGGGCCCGGCGTTTTGATCATCTCCTGGATGGCCGGGCGCAGGTCGCATCGGTCCTCGATGTGAAGTCCCTTGGCGCCGTAGGCGGCGGCAAGCTGGACATAGTCGGGGCCCACTTCAAGGCCGACCTCGCTGAAGCGGCGGTCCATGAATAAATCCTGCCACTGGCGCACCATTCCGAGGCCGTAGTTGTTCAGGATGAACACCTTGACGGGAATTCCGTACTGAACCGTCGTGGCCATCTCCTGGAGCACCATCTGAAAGCTGCCGTCCCCGGCGATGTCGATCACAAGCTTGTCGGGCCGCGCCAGGGAGGCGCCGATCGCCGCCGGGAAACCGAAGCCCATGGTTCCGAGTCCGCCCGAGGAAATAAAATGTCTCGGAAAGGAGACCTGAAGGTACTGGGCGGCCCACATCTGATGTTGGCCGACCTCGGTGGTGAAGATGGCATCTCCTCCGGCTTCCTCGCTGAGGGTAAGGATGGCTTCCTGAGGCTTGATGGGCCCCCCCTCGGCGGCCTCGAACGTCAGGGGAAAATCCTCCTTGAACCGATCGACGCGTTTATGCCAAAGGGTGCGTTTTTGCCTTTTGACGAGTTTGTTGATCTCGCGGAGCACCTGCTTGGCGTCGCCTACGACGGGAATTTCCACCGGAAGGTTCTTGCCGATTGCGGTGGGGTCGATATCGATGTGAATGATCTTGGCTTTGGTCGCGAATTCGGAGACTTTTCCCGTCACGCGGTCGTCGAAGCGGGCGCCCACGGCGATCAGGAGGTCGCATTCGTCCACGGCCATGTTGGCGTAGGCGGTTCCGTGCATGCCCAGCATGCCGAGCGAGAGTTTATTTTCGCTCGGGAAGGCGCCCGCGCCGAGGAGAGTCCAGGTGACCGGGATATCGGCCGCCGTGGCGAGTTTTTCGACCTCCTTGCTGGCATCGGCGTGAATGACCCCGCCGCCCACGTAGAGGACCGGTTTTTTGGCCTCCTTGATGGCTTCGGCGACCCGCTTGATCTGCCGGGGGTGGCCCTTGGTCCTGGGTTTGTAGCCCCGGATGTCCACCTCGCCCTCGGGAACCTGAAACGGCGCCTCGCCGAGAAGGATGTCCTTGGGCAGATCGATGAGGACGGGGCCGGGCCGGCCCGTCCGCGCGATGTGGAAAGCCTCGCGGATCGAGGGAGCGAGATCCGCCATGTTTTTGATCAGGTAGTTGTGCTTGGTGACCGTCCGCGTCATCCCGACGATATCGGCTTCCTGGAATGCGTCGTTTCCGACCACCGAGGTGGAGACCTGGCCTGTCAGGCAGACGATCGGAATCGAGTCCATGTAGGCGTCGGTGATTCCGGTGATGAGATTGGTGGCGCCGGGCCCCGATGTCGTGAGGCAGACGCCGACCCCGCCGCTTGCGCGGGCGTAGCCCTCGGCCATGTGCGCTGCGCACTGCTCGTGCCGGGTGAGCACGTGTTTGATTTTCGAGCGCTCGAGGAAAAGGTCCAGAAGGGTGAGAAGAACGGCCCCCGGGTGACCGAAGATGAACTCCACGCCCTCGAGTCCGAGGCAGCGGTAGATGATCTCGGCGCCCGAGAGTGTTTTGCTTCTGAGATTAGTGGGGGTGCTGGATTTAGCGGTCACGGCCAAAGCTCCTCAACCGAAGCGGGCGCGCCGCTCTCGGCGAATTGGGTTGATCCGAAAAAAATTGTTTCGAGGTAAAAATCTAAATCAGGGGGAGGCGCGTTGAAGCGCACCGCCCCCTCCTTACGACAGACTTTTTTACCTGGGAAACAACTATCGGATACATTAGGCCGCAACCCCTGTTTCGATAGGACCGGAACTGGCAAGAACCCGGGTCAGCCCGGCGATATCCTAATATGAGTGGCCGCCGCTCAATCCGGCGGCTGGACTTCGCCGAAAACGGCTGAACTATAGGCCAGTTTTCGATACGAGGTCAAGGGCTAAAGTGTTGATCTTGCTTTCCAACTGTTCTTTTCGTCCGGAACTTGGCCGGGCTTTAGCCGTTCTTGAACTGGAGTTTGGTCAATTTTTCCTTGACCGAGAGTTTCTCCTTTTTTAACTGTTTGATCTGGGATTCTTCCCGATCGGAAGGGAATCTGAGTTCTTCGAGAGTCGAGATTTTTTCCTTGAGGTGGGCGTGTTCGGCCTTGAGGCGCTGGAGTTCGTCCGGCTCGACAGTCACCTCTTGATGTTGGCCGTTTTCCTCCGCTGCGGTCATACAATACCCTCCAATAAACAATAGGTTACAAGAAAAAAGGATAGATTAGCGCGGTGATAATCCCGAAGATGTCCTCCCCCCCCGGGCCCATTTCTAAACCTAAGGAATTGCCCCCGTCCGGTCAACCTCACCCCCACATCGTTTCGGCCCTGGGCCTCCTCCCGTAGATTGGCTCAAGGCCGGGGGGAGCGTCCGGCCGGCCTTCACTCATATCTCGCCAGGCGAGGCGGGCGACTCCTTCGGGTGCGATGCTCAGGTCCCAATATAGAACCTCGGCGCGGTTTTTGCTTTCCGCGATGTTCGCCAGCCGGTCATTTTCTCCCGAAACAATCAATATATCTCCCTTGCCGGGAAGGGGGATTTCACTGAAGGGGCCCACCCGATCCTTCTCAACGCGCAGGACGCCCGGTTCCTCGTTTCGGTAATTTGGCTTAAATAGAGCCGAGAAAAGTTCTTCATGCCGCGCATCGCGGCAAGTGAGAATCCAGCCGGGCGCCTCGCGGCCTTCGGCAAGCCATCCTCTCAGGGCCGTGTCCGCCAGCGCGTCGAACGAAGGTATCCCGTAGAGGGGACATCCCCAACCCATGGAAAGGCCCTTGAGGGTCGAAAGACCAATCCGAAGGCCGGTGAACGATCCGGGGCCGATAGCGGCCGTGACGGCGAGGATAGATTCTCCGGGGACCCGGGTTTCCGTCATCAGACTCTCTATCGCGGGGAGAAGAACGCGCGAGGTGCGCACCTTTTCGGGCAGGATTTTCACGTGGGTCTCACCGCTTGCGGGGGAAAAGAGAGCCAGTCCGCCCCTAGGAAAGGATGTGTCCACCGCGAGGAGCCATTCATTGCCGGGGGGCGATAGGTTTTTTGAAAGAGCGGCCATCCGTTGACTCAATCTCCATTTTTTTTCGATAGATGGTAGGAGAGGAGTTCGAGTTCGCTGCCTAGATCTACATTTTTGATCCATACGCTTTTGGGCGCGAAGACCTGAGTCGGTGCGAAATTGAGAATGCCTCTGACGCCGGCTTCCGCCAGCCGCGTAACCACACCCTGCGCCGCCTCGCTCGGAAGAGCGACGATTCCAATTTCGATTTTTTTGCGTTGAACAACGGATTTGAGTTTGGTTATGGGAAGGATCGGAGATGAACCCCGCTTTTGCGGCCGCGTCTTTTCGGGAAATTTGTCAAATACCGCATCGATGATGAAGGCGTGGGACAAAAACTCTTTATAAGCAAGCAAAGCGGAGCCAAGATTTCCGGCGCCGACGAGGGCTACCTTCCATACGTCGGTGACGCCGAGAATTTTCTTGAGATTCTCTCGCAATGCCTTGACGTAATATCCTTTTCCTCGAATTCCGAAGCCGCCGAAGTAGGCGAGGTCTTTTCTGATTTGGGCCGGGTTAACTCTGCAGCGGCGGACCAATTCGGCCGAGGAAGCGATCTTGATTCCTTCCTCCTCTATTTTGTTCGACATTCGCTGGTAGGTGGAAAGGCGCCGGATGGTGGCATCCGGAATTTTCCCGTGGGCGAATTCGGAAAGATCACCGGGCGAAAATACAGAAGTGGCTTTGGCCGGTATGTCTGGATTGTCGCTGTATTTCTCGGAGCCGCCGGTTTCAAGCATCGTGTTGGCCCGGCCCGCGGGTTGCGGGAAAAAGAAAGGGGGGCAAGAAACCTTGCCCCCCTTTCAGGTTACCTGATAGCCGTCTGAATCAAAGGATGATGATCAGACAAATAACAAACGTATAGATGACCAGCGATTCGATGAGAGCGAGACCGATGATCATGGTTATGCGAATGTCGCCGCCCGCTCCCGGATTGCGTGCAATTCCGTCGAGTGCGCTGGAAATGCTCCGGCCCTGGGAGAAAGCGCCAGCGGCGGCTGCGACCGCGAGTGCGAAGGCCGAGGAAATAATTCTCCACTTCAGAACTTCCGCCTCTCCGCCCCCGGCCGCAAAAGCGTTGGTGGCCATAGCGGCGTAAGAAGCGATACCGAGACCCAAGATTCCGAGCCTTTTCATCATCCGTCCATTCTCCTTGTTGAGGTTTTGGGTCAGGCTAACCCTTAATTGGCATGAGCGTGTTCTTCACCATGTTCGTCGTGATCGTGCCCTTCCAGAGACCCGGCGATGTATATCATGGTCAGAAGCACAAAGACAAAGGCTTGAATGAAACTTCCGAAAATAGAGAACATCTGCATTGCCCAGGGCAGGGGCAGAAATATCTGGAGGCAAAGGAGCATGAGCACCCCCAGCACCAACTCCTCGCCGGTGATGTTTCCGAACAGGCGCAGGGTGAGCGAGAGAGGGCGGGCGAGGTGAGAGATGATTTCGATGGGGATCATGAGCGGCGCCAACCAAAGAATCGGCCCGGTGAAATGCTCCAGATATTTGACGCCGCTCTTTTTGAGCCCAATGTAGTGGGTGGCCAAAAAAACTGTCAGCGCGCATCCGATGTTGGTGTTGATATTGCTTGTTGGCGCCATGAAGCCCGGGAGGATGCCGATTACGTTGGAGAGGAAAATGTAAACGGCGAGGGTGAAAATCAAGGGAAAATAGGGTTTTCCCTCCGGCCCCAACGTATCGCTCATAAACGTTGAGACACCCTCGAAAAGGGTTTCTAGGACGTTTTGGCTTCCAACCGGAATGGCTTGAAGGCTCCGGGTCGCCAAAACGGAGACAGCGATCAGGAATGCCATCACCGCCCAGCTATAAACGATGTTTGGAAAATCGTCGAAGCCGGGAACAAATCCAAGATAGAGAAAGGGGTGAAATTTTTCCATGGCTTAGGCCCTTGCTGCGGCTTCTCCTTTTATGAGGGCGAGTGCCCCATAAAAAACAATTCCCATAACGGGAGTTGAAAGTCCAATAACCACGCTAACTACTGGGAGGCCCCCCCAGGCGATAGCGCCGGCCACGGCCGCAAGCAAGGCCAGGAACCTGGCAGCGTAAAGGGCATGGTGCCACCACTTGAGCTTCGTGTTTCCCGGCCTGAAAGCCAAATCGAAATATATGTCCATCCCGCGGAAGTTACCCAAGCCCAAGGCGCCGCCGGCCGCGACGCCCATCGCGAATAACGGCGAGCCATAAATCAGGGAAACCGCCGCGAGCGACAACAGAATCGCCCACCCCGATTTTTGGATCTTATTCAGTATGGATGAGGGCTCCAGGGCAGGGGGCAACGGGTTATGTTCCACTTAACGCGAAATCCTTAATAACTCAATGAATGCTGAAACAAAGCCCAAGATTACTCCCACGATCATCACCCATGGGTAGGTGGAAAAAAACCAATCCAGGCTGTAACCCAACCCTCCACCCACAAAAGGGGCTGTGATGAAATTCCAACCGACCGAGGCAGCCCTGAGTTGCTGCAACCTAATCCGGTATTTTTCGTCACTTTTTTGGTTGGAACCTGGAGGATTAGAGGATCGGTCCCCCTCTGAAAGGCGTGAGGTCATCAAAAACCCTCCCCTTCAGCCGCCCCATGAATCATGCGGCGGCAACCTAGCAATCCGGTATGGGAGTGTCAAGAAGGAATAGTTTGTCCCAATCTTAGTTGAGATTTGAGGTGGTTCCGTCCCCTGCGGTTGTCTGGTGTCGCCAGACGCCATCCGCCTAAATGGGAGGAACCACGCGATGGGGATTTTACAGCAGGGTGTTAGGCGCAGGAAGGGCCGCCGGATGGGTGAGCCGCGGGTCGTGAGGCGGGAAGAGGTCGAGAGCATGGACCTGGAGGGGCGTGTCGAGCTCATTCGGGCGCTCATCCCGCTGGGTCTGCTCCAGGTGGGGGAGATGCTGGAGGAGGGCTTCGAGGAAACCCTCACGCTTCACCGCCTGGGGGTGTTCGCTCTTCTGGGCCGCAGCCTCAAGACCACCAACTGCATCGAATCGGTCCTCTCCCAGGTCGAGGAGCGCTGCGCGAAGGTCGACCACTGGACGAACTCCCGCCAGAAACACCGCTGGCTGGCCGCCTCGCTACTCGACATCGAGCCCAGGCTCGGGCGCATCAAGGGCTACCGTCATCTGCCCAAACTGCGCGAGGCATTGCAGCGGGAAATGAAGATTGAAAACGAAAGGAAGACTTCAAGGGAGGCGGCATGAAGCGCCACGGGACGGCGGCGCCTCAGTTTCAACTAAAGATGGGATTGACTCCGAAGGAAAGGGGTTCTCGAATACGGAATTCATCGAACCATGAAGTCGCTATGGTTAGGGGAGGAAGTTAATAGCGCCAACAGCAGGTTGGCCAGCTGCGAGTTGGTCAACTGGGAATAGGCGGCCCGCTCGGTGGGGGATAACTGGGAGGTGATGACAGTGGTGGGGGGGGACAGGTTTTTGGATTGCCAGGTAGTTTTCGGAAGTATATTTTTAGAGAAGAATAATACCCAAGCGTCAAAGCGTAATCGTTTTGTAAGTGAATTTTTCGATATAGTCATGAAATTGGCATTAATCCGGCCCGGCTTTTGCTGTGTAATGAGGGGGGTAGTCATTTTGGGAGTGTGGAATGCTTGGGACAATATTTCCCCTCCGCTGATATTAAGCTCAAAAACAATAGGCTGAAAGATATCTTGCCAGAACGATTGAGGGAGTCAGGAGCGAGTTCATAAATAAATTGGTCATTTTTTTGACATATCATCCGTTTTGTGTTCCAACTTGATCGAAATTTTCGGGTTGGTTTATTAAAGTGCTCTGGACCATGGCGGTTTTGGAAACCGGGATGAGCGATAAGAGCGCATTTTTATGCTGTTATAATCAGAAAGATGCCGAGTCGCTGGAGAAATCCCTTCAGGCAAGGGGTTTTGAGGCGGAAAGGGCGGAAAATCTGGACATGGTTCTTCCTTTGGGATAGAGCCACACCAGAATGAGAGAGATGACCCCCATCGTTAAGCTGAAGACGAATGCGGGTATGTAGTTGCCGGCCAGATCGTGAAAGACTCCCCCGAGGAAACTCCCGGACGCCATCCCCGCGCTGGCGCCAGCCGTGAATGTTCCAAAAAGAATTCCCACCCGTTTTGGCCCATAGAATTCCCGCGTGATGACCGGATACATCGTGCCGTGTCCTCCGAGGCCCAGACCGACAAGAGTGGCGATCAGATACAAAACCGGAAGGGAGGGGGACATGAGGAGAAGGGGAATGGGAATGGTCTGAAGCGTTAGAGAGATAAACAATGCCCATTTTGGGCCAATGCGGTCCGAGAGCATCCCCCCCGCGGTACGCCCGACAAGGGCGCCCATTCCCAGGGCGCTCATCAGGGAAGCCGCCTGAATTTTCGGCACCCCCGATTCGATCGCGAAAGGAACCAGGTGAACGAGGATGACGGAATGGCATAGACAGTCGGTGGCGTGACTCCCCATAACAGCCCAGAACGGCCTCTTTCTGATGATAGCGGCCATCCCCTGGGAAGCCTCGGGAAGGATGTTGGTTTCCCGCTGCTCGATTTTCGCGCCGTTCCTTCGCGTTTCAGAGTCCGAATCCTTCGCCGGGCGAAGGAAAGAGAGCGCCGGAAGCGCCAGGACAAGAACCGCTATTCCCATCATGAGATAGGAGAAGCGCCATCCGGCCGAAGCGATCAAATACCCCAGCAAGGGCGCGGCGAGGAATATGCCCAGCCCCCCACCGGAGCCCGCCAGGCCCGTGGCCAGACCCCGGTTGCGGGTGAATGATCTCTGAATGAACGCCAGGATGGGGGTGTTAAATGCGCTCCGGCCGACTCCCGCCAGGACGCCCACCGCGAGATAGAATTCCCATGCCGTTTGAATCCGGGAGGTCGCGAACATCGCCGCGGCGATCATGATGGTTCCGAAGAAGACGACCCGGCGGGTTCCGTAGCGGTCGGCGAGTCCGCCGGTCAGGATGGCGCTGAATGAGCCAGCGAGCATGAATACGGAGAATCCCGCCGAGACGGTCGTGCGCGACCAGTCGAATTCCTCGACAAGGGGTTTGATGAATATTCCGAAATTAAAATTGAGACTGGTTCCAACCGCCAGAATAATGAAGGATGAGGCGATAATCAGCCATTGCCTGGGGGAAAAAATGTCCAATATCGTTTTCATAAGGGAAGGCTCTCCCGGCCCAAGCCCTCACGATTACAGGAGAAGACCAAGGAATGGTTTTTTTGCATTAATGGGAAAATTCAGGTCCCCGCTTTGCCGGTCAATTATTCGGGGTCGATATTGAAGGGGTCGTCCACGGTATTGTAGGCAATGACCGCGACAACGATGACCGCAACAATAATCCATGGAATCGTCTGCATCTCGGCAACCTCAATCGCTGTGAAATTGCGCCCATCCAAGGGCAGCCGATGAGTTTCGTCTGGGCGGGGCGCTATCGAAAGTTGGGTATTTCCCAACAAGAAACATCGTTGCAAATTGCCGCCCGAAGCGCAAGCTGAGCCCGGATGGGGACTTCGCTCGATGGGAGGAATCCGCTGCCTTGCCTCGGTAGCGGGGAGAAGGGACACTTGCATTTCGCGCGGAATTTATCGGCGAGTTGCCCCGCGGGACGGGATTCATGTAAGTATCGAGGTTTGCCGGGGCCCGGTGTATTCCGGAGAGGCCTCGCTGGCGTGTTCATGGACGATGGACGGCGGCAATGAAGAAGAAGACATCGAAGAAAAAGGCGGCCAAGCCCGCCTCGAAAAAGCTCTGGGGCGGCCGGTTCGCCCAGCGGACCAACCGGCGGGTCGAGGCTTTCACCGAAAGCGTCTCGTTCGACAGGCGGCTTGCCGTCTGCGATGTGCGCGGGTCGATAGCCCACGCCGAGATGCTGGGGGCCAAGGGGATCATCTCCAAGGGCGATGGCCGGAAAATTGTCTCGGGGCTCAGGTCGGTCCTGCGCGAAATCGAGGCGGGCGAATTCAAATTCGACCCCGCCCTCGAGGATGTGCACATGAACGTCGAGGCCGCGCTGACGCGGAAGATCGGCGCGGTCGGCGGGAGGCTTCATACCGCGCGCAGCCGAAACGATCAGGTCGCGACAGCCGTTCGGCTCTGGCTCAGGGAGGAAATCGACCGCATCCGGGAGGGGTTCATGGGTTTGCGGAGGGCGCTGGTGGGCCAGGCGGAGGCGGGGGTGGATTTCGTGATGCCGGGCTACACCCATCTCCAGCGGGCCCAGCCGGTCTCCTTCGCGCATCATCTCCTGGCCTATAGTCAGATGCTCCGGCGGGACGGGGAGCGGCTCGAGGACGCGCGGAAGCGGGTGAATATTCTTCCTCTGGGTTCGGGCGCGCTGGCGGGAACGGGGCACGCCATCGACCGGCGGATGGTGGCGCGGAAACTCGGCTTCGACTCGGTAGCCGAGAACAGCATGGACGCGGTGAGCGACAGGGATTTCGCCATCGAGTTCGCGGCCGCCGCCTCGATATCGATCATGCACCTGAGCAGGCTCGGGGAGGAGATAGTCCTGTGGGCCAGTGGAGAATTCGGTTTCGTCGAGTTGCCCGACGCATTCTCGACCGGAAGCTCGCTGATGCCCCAGAAGAAGAACCCCGATGTGGCCGAGATCGTCCGGGGAAAGAGCGGGCGCGTATACGGCGATCTCGTGGCGCTCCTCACGCTGATGAAGGGGCTTCCGCTTGCCTATAACCGGGATATGCAGGAGGACAAGGAGCCTCTCTTCGACGCTGCCGACACGCTGGCGGCCTGTCTTGACGTGATGGCGACGCTCATCGCCGCCATGCGCCCGAACGCGAAGCGGATGGCCGAGGCCGCCGAGGGAGGCTATATGACGGCGACCGATCTGGCGGACGCGATGGTGCTCCGGGGGGTTCCGTTCCGGGAGGCGCACGAGGCCGCGGGCCGGGCGGTGCGGCTGGCGGCCGGGAAGGGTATTCCCTTGGTGCGCCTCACGAGCGCGGATCTTCTCAAGGCCGACAAAAGACTCGACGCCGCCGATCTCCGGGCGACCGAACTGGCCCGCTCGCTTTCCTCGCGGACGAGCGAGGGGGGATCGTCGAAGCGGAGCGTTCTCCGCCAGATTGAAAGGGAGAAAAAGCGACTTGGCCTCTAAAT
>PVBE010602672.1_pt1 | contig 41701 bp, 31 predicted proteins | sample 1631181 | NCBI WGS metagenome assembly PVBE01 (sample SAMN08397723, study PRJNA350692) | Marine metagenome, whole genome shotgun sequencing project. | isolation source: water | place: Pacific Ocean | collected 2012-04 | reverse complement strand
ACTGCAACGGGATCGACGACGACTGCGACGGTGACACCGACGAGGACGACGCGAACGACGCTCCGACCTGGTACGTCGACAACGACGCGGACGGCTACGGCAACGCCGACATCAGCACGCGCGCCTGTGAACAGCCCAGCGGCTATGTCGAAGCCAGCACCGACTGCGACGACCACGACGACGACATCAACCCCGGCGCCACCGAGACCTGCAACGGCGAGGACGACGACTGCGACGGAGACACCGACGAGGACGACGCAGCGGACGCGCTCACCTGGTACGCGGACAGCGACGGAGACACCTACGGGGATGTGAAGAACAGCCAGAACAGCTGCAGCCAGCCCTCGGGCTACGTCGAAGACAGCACCGACTGCGACGACAGCGACGAAGACGAGTACCCGGGCGCCGACGAGATCTGCGATGGGGACGACGACGACTGCGACGGAGACACCGACGAGGACGACGCGGTGGATGCCAGCACCTGGTACGCCGACAGCGACGGAGACACCTACGGCGATCCCGATGTCTCCACCATCGCCTGCGACCAGCCCAGCGGCTACGTCGCCGACAACACCGACTGCGACGACAGCACGGGCACCATCACCGACGGGGACGACTGGTACCTGGACGACGACTGCGACGGCTACGGAGACAGCGCCAACACCCTTCGGGCCTGCGACCAGCCCAGTGGCTACGTGGACGACGCGACCGACTGCGACGACGGGGACGGCCGAAGCAACCCGGGAGCCACCGAGATCTGTCTCTCCACCGGGGCCGTGGACCATGACTGTGACGGCACCGCGGACAACAACAGCTGCGTCACGGTGACGGAGGTCGCTTCACCGACCTACACCTACGTGTCCTCCCCCAGCTACCCGGGCGCCTGTGGGCTCATCGGTGAGCTCTCCACCAGCTACGACACCCACAACCACGCCAACCTGTCCTCCTTCATGAGCATCCTGGAGGGGAGCAGCTCCGGTCTGGCCTCGTCGACCGTGGTGGACGTGGGCGAGGTGGACTACAGCTGCCGCTGCGGCTCCAGCTACTTCGCCTCCCCCGGAAACTACACCAGCAGCACCAACTCCTGGCCGGTGCTGAGCAGCACCAGCAGCAAGGGAGCAGGCCGCTTCCGCGGCTACCTGAACATCGGCTGCGACGACCCCCTCAACTACACCCTGGGGCTCATCGGCAACGACGCCGTGTCCTTCTCCATCGAGGGCTCGACCGTCGTGCAGAACCACTGGAGTGACGGGCAGTGGAAGAAGTTCCGCTACCTCAGCTTTCCAGAGCCCGGCCTCTACGCCTTCGAGATCCAGTGGAGCACGAACCTGATCTGCGGCATCGACCCCCTCGAGTTGGTCTGGGCCGAGGGCTTCGTGTCCGGCTACGACAACTACGACACGATGTGCTCCTACTCCAGCTGCACCTACGGCAACAACTCACCCATCCCGGACTTCTCCATCATCGAGGGAGACCACCTGCTGCAGACCACGGGTGGAAGCCAGGGAAGCTGCACCCAGTGCGCGAGCACCGCCGACTGCGCCACCGGGGAGAGCTGCAACTCCGCGGGCCTGTGCGAGTGATGGCCTGGCGGGCGAAGAGGCGGGAGGGGTCCTTGAAGGACTTGAACTCCAGGGCGTTGCCGCTGGGGTCTTGCAGGAAGAAGGTGCCCTGCTCGCCCACCTCGCCCCGAAAACGCACCCGAGGCGGGATGAGGAAGCCCTCGAGCCGCTGGTGCAGTGCCTCCCAGTCGGACCACGGCAGCACCACGCCAAAGTGACGCACCGGGACCTGGTCGCCATCGACTTCATTGGTCGCGGCGGCTTCGAGTTCATCGACCAGGTGCACGCTGAGCTGGTGACCGAAGAAGTCGAAGTCCACCCAGCGCTCAGCGCTGCGAGCCTCGGGGCAGCCCAGACGCCCGGTGTAGAAGACGCGGGCTGCGTCCAGGTCATGCACCGGGAGGGCCAGGTGGAAGGGGTTCACGACAGCAGGGCCTCCAGGGTGTCGATGTGCTCGAGTCCCGTGATGGTGTGGACCTGGGGACGGGCGGTGAAGACACCCTCCCGGATGACGCCCAGCACGGCCAGGTTGCCGGTGCCCTCGATGACGACAGTCTCGTCGCCCAGGGTGAACTCCGCCTCCAGGGGACCGCTCTCGGCGGCGTCGAGATAGGCCGAGTCCCAGCAGAGCAGCCAGATGGTCCCCTGGGCTCGGGTGATGAGGAGCTCTTCGAGGTTCTCACCGTCCCGTCCGTCGTCGTCCCCGAGCAAGGAGATGTAGGGAGGAGCGTCTGGACTCCCCGCCCGGTCGTAGTAGACCAGGCCCCTCTCCTCGCCCTGCCGCCAGTACGCGGCCAGGTCCAGATCCCGGGTGCCTTGCCAGCGGAGGGTGGCCTTCACCGGGCTGACCCGGCCATGGCCCGGCGGCACGTGGGCCAGGACCGGCAGGAGCGCTGTGCGGCGGGTCTCTGCCAGCGGAGGAGCATCGGCAGCCTTGTAACCCTGCACTCGGGAACTCCGCCGGTCGCTGGCCAGGTGCCTCGCTCGAGGGATCACCAGCCAGGGGAGCTTCTAACTTGGCCACGACCTGAGCTGGCGGTCTATAGGGGGACCAGCAGAACGACTGCACGCAGCGCGAAGGAGACCTCCATGGCCACAACCAAGCTCTTCTACCGCTCCTCCGGTGACGCGAACCCGAAGACGATCGTGTTCATCCACGGGTGGCCGGATGACTGTGAGATGTGGCGGCACCAGGTCTGTGAACTCGAGGCGCACTATCGCTGCGTGGTGGTGACCCTGCCCAACTTCGGACCCACCGCCGACAAGAGCGGAGGCTACCCCTTCGCCGCGCTGGTGGAGATGCTCAAGAACACCATCGACGAGTTCCAACCCTCCGGCGATCCGGTCTACCTGGTGACCCACGACTGGGGGGCCTACATCGGCTACCTCTTCGAGGCCGCCCACCCCGACAGGGTGGAGAGGATGGTCGCCCTGGACATCGGCGCCCACGGCCAGCCGACGCTGAAAGAGTTCCTCATGATCATCAGCTACCAGTGGACCTTGATCACAGGGTGGCTGCTCGGCGGGGTCATCCCGCCCCTCGGGAATGCGCTCTCGCGGCTGCTCGGCAGGGCGCTCAAGCTCTCCGCGCCGCGAGTGGACCGCATTCGCTCGCGCTTCGCCTACCCCTACTTCAACCTGTGGATGGACCTGCTGCTCCCCTGGCGACGAGGCAATCTGATCGGCAGGTACACGCCGCGCTGTCCCGTCCTCTTCATCCACGGCCACCTGAAGCCCGTCATGTTCCACTCGGAGCGGTGGCTCTCGATCGTCGAGAAGACCGGCGGCCGGTGCGAGCGCGTGGACGAGGGCGATCACTGGTTCATGGAGACCCACCCGGAGCGGGTCAACCCGATGATTCGGGAGTGGCTCCCCGCGGCCGCATCCTCCGAGCGCTGAGCGAAGCGGTCTCGGGAGCACAGGACGTCTCCTCTTCAGGTTAAGCCCGGGCCATGTGGATGCTCTCGCTCGCTCTGGCCAACCCGGCCATCGTGAAGGTCTCGAAGAAGGGAATGGAAGCGCCGGCCATCGCGCACGGCGTCATGCTGCCGCCCAGCAAGGACCGGGTGCGGGTGCTGTTGCCCCTGACCGTGGTCTATGCCTTGAAGCCCGGCAAGGAGATGACCCTCATCACCGGCAGGGACTCCGATCCGGCCTGGATCACCTTTCGGGACGGCCGCTACCTGACCATCGGCGAGCAGCAGGTCCGGCTGGTCGAGGACATGATCGGCGAGACCCGCTACGAGCGGCAGCAGGTCCTGCTGGCCTTCCCTTCACGCCTGGTGCGCGAGATCACCGCGGAGATGCCGAGCATCGAGCCCTCGGGCTCGCTCCCCCTCCCCGGAGACGTCCTCACCCACCCGGGAAGCGGGGAGACCACGGTCGTGCGCTCCTACCAGGAAGGCTACCTGCTCACCCAACAGCCCTGTCCGATGGCCGGGGACCCTCTCCTGGACCACTTCGGACGCATCGTCGCGATGACCCTGATCCAGGACGACGGCTGCGTCTCCACCCTGCTCCCCGAGGTCCGCTACCCCACCGCTCGGGCGGACATGGAAGCGGCGCTGGAGATCTGGGAGGTCCCGGTGAGCGACTGGCCCGATGTGCTCCCACCGATGCTGGAAGGACTTCCGCCCGACCTGCTGGAGCACCAGTGGCCGACCCCCACCCCCCCGCAGCACGACAGCCTGCTCTACAGCAAGGCCTCCGCCCACGCACACCGGGAGGAGTTGGAGCTCGAGGAAGACCAGGCGAAGGCGTGGTCCAAGGCCCGAAAGAAGGGGCAGAAGAAGCACAGCCATCCGGGCTGGTACCGGCTGTGACGGCACCGCGGACGCCTCAGCCCACGAGGTGCACCAGACCCGCCAGTCCCGAGCAACCGGAGAAGAGAGCAACGAAGAGGGCGACCACCGCTCCCACGACGTAGCGGGGCTGAAGCAAGGCCCCGGTCCGGCCCCGAAAGACCACCTGGTTGATGAAGGCCAGAGGACCGCTGCTGAAGACCGCAACCCCCGCCTGCCGCTTGGCTTCGTTCGCCATCTGGCCAGCCGTCGGAGCACGTCGCTGGCCCCCTGTGGTCGCGGTGCCCCCACCAACAACCGGGGTCGGGCGAACATCGGCCGGGGTCTCCGCAGGGGTGGGCGCGGCCACGGGCGGCGGTGCGACGGCCGCCGGATCGCCGCGCAGGATGAAGCGAACGCCGTCGTCCCGTACCAGGCAGATCACGTCTCCGGGGTAGGCCTGCACCGGTGCGGTCACCGCAGCGACACTGACCCCTCGCCGCAAGAACACGGCACCGCGACCCGCAGGCTGGATGCTCCAGCAATGCCCCACCGGCGAGATCCACACGTGAACGGGCAGGAGCCCTGCATCCGGATTCAGCACCAACTGGCAGCGCTCGGGGTCGGTACCCACCGCGATGGTGCCTTCGTGAAATGGCCCGTAGGTCGTTCCACCGAGTTCAGGGGGTAAAGCCAGGAAGGTCGCCACCCCGAGACCCTACAATCCCCGGGTGCAAGGTACTCGACTTGGTCCCTTCGTCTTGGATTCTCTGGTGGGCCAGGGCGGCATGGGGCAGGTTTGGCGGGCGACGCACCCGGGCCAGAACATCCAGGTGGCCATCAAGATCCTGCACGCCGACTTCGCGCGCCATGAGGGCCTCAAGCTGGCCTTCTACGACGAGGTGCGAGCCGTCAGCGGCCTGGATCACCCCAACATCGTGGGTGTCCTCGACTACGGCGAGGTCACGGATTCAGCCGGGTACTTCGTCCCGGGTTGCCCCTGGCTGGCCATGGAGTTCGTGGCAGGGCACACGCTCTTCCGCCTGCGGGGCAAACTGCCCTGGCGAGAGGCCCGCAAGGTGCTGCTCGCCCTTCTCGACGCCCTCGCGCACGCCCACGCCCGAGGCGTGATTCATCGTGATCTCAAGCCAGGAAACGTGCTGCTGGGAGAGCGCGTCGTGCTCTGTGACTTCGGCCTGGCTCAGGCCGTCGACAACATCTGCACAGACGAAGAAGTCGCGGTCGGCACCCCCCCGTACATGGCTCCAGAGCAGTTTCTCGGATCCTGGCGGGACTTCGGCCCCTGGACCGACCTCTACTCCCTGGGCTGCCTGGCCCACACCCTGATCTGCGGCGTGCCGCCCTTTGGCTACAGCGACCTGCAGACCTGTCGCCAGGGTCACCTGGAGCGAGCTCCCCCTCCCCTTGCACCGCTGATCGAGGTGCCCGAAGACGTCGACACATGGCTCCGCATCCTCCTGGCCAAGGACCCCGAGGAGCGCTTTCGGCGCGCCGCGGATGCCGCGTGGGCCTTGACCCGGCTTCGGGAGAGTCCACTGCTGTCCCCAGCAAGGGGGTCGGAGACAATCGATGGGGACGAGATCCCCACCGTCAGCATCTCCACCACCGGGCGCGAGGCGCTGGTCTTCGAGGACGAGGAGCATCGCTCCCCACCGTCAGCCGAGATCGAGGCCGTGGTGCCACCCATGCCCCGTGACTGGCGTCGGATGGAGCGAGCCGGTGTGCACCTCCGAGGCGCCGGGCTGCGGCTCTGGGGCCTGCGCAGCATCCCCATGGTGAACCGAGAGCCCGAACGCGAGGTGCTGTGGGGTGAGCTCCGCAGGGTCCGCGGTCGCGGCGGTGCTCGGGGGGTGGTCCTCCGAGGGCCCAGCGGCTGTGGGAAGACGCGCTTGGCGGACTGGTTGGCGGAGCGCTCGAAGGAGACGGGAGCCGCTCTCGCCATGAAGGCCACCCACGACGCCAAGGGTGGCCATCTGGGCGGGCTGGGTGGAATGCTCCGCCGCGAACTGCGCTGCATCGGCCTCCGGGAGGCTGGAGAGATCCTCGACCGGGTCCGGGAGGTTCTCGATCGCCTGGGTGAGTCCAGTGACGACGCGGAAGCGATCGCCGAGATGATCCGTCCGGCGGGTCTCGTCACCTTCGGTGGGCCCACCGAGCGCTACCTGGTGCTGGAACGACTGGTGCGCTCACTGGCCCGAGACCGACCCCTGGTCCTGGTCCTCGACGACGTCCAGTGGGGCCACGACGCGCTGGGCTTTGCCCGGCACCTGCTGGGCCGCAAGGTCCCGGTCCTCCTGGTCCTGACCGCTCGCGAGGAGGCCCTGGCCGAGCGACCGGAGGAGCTGGCGCTTCTGGAGGCTCTCGACGCCCGCGAACTGAGGGTTGGCCTGCTCACGCAGAGGCACCAGGTCGAGCTCCTCCAGGAGCGCCTGGGACTCGCAAGGTCACTCGCGGCGGAGGTCGGTCGCCGAACCTCGGGGAACCCTCTCTTCGCGGTCCAGCTGGTGGGTGACTGGGTGCAACGAGAGGTCTTGCGCAGCACCGATGAAGGCTTCGTCCTGGAAGCGGAAGCTCCACTCCCGGACAACGTCCACAGCGTGTGGTCCGAGCGGGTCGAGCGCCTGCTCGCGGAGCGACCGGACAGCGATCGCGTCGCGCTGGAGCTCGCCGCCTGTCTCGGTCAGGAGGTGAGCGACGCCGAATGGCGAGGAGTCTGTGCCCTTCGCCAGCTTCCCAAGACCGGCCTGGAGGAAGTCCTGATCCGACAGGGTCTGGCGCGTCGGCACCCAGAAGGTGCGGCGTGGAGCTTCGCTCACGGAATGCTGCGGGAGAGCATCGAACGCCGAGCGCGGGAGCAGGGTCGCTGGAAGGAACACGCACTGACCTGCGCCAAGGCGATGGGCCGAGGTGGCGACGACCCTGCGCGTCTGGGCAAGCTGCTCGTCGAAGCGGAGAAGGCTCGGCAAGCCCTGGCCCCACTCCTGGAGGGAGCGCAGAGGGCGCTCACCAGCAACGACTTCCAGGAGGCTCGAATGCTGCTCGCCGTGCGCGTGGACGCGCTGACCGCGGCAAAGATGCCTGCAAGCGATCCCATCTGGGGCGAGGGCGAACTGCTCGAACTTCGCATGGCGCGCCTACAGGTCGATCGGGCCGGCATCGAGCGCTGGGGCGACAAGCTCATGGCCTCCGCGCAGCGCTACGGCTGGACACGCCTGGAGTGTCTCGCTCTGGTGGAGAGGGCCAGCGCCGACCGAAAGCTGGGCGCGATCGACGAGGCCTTTGAACGCCTGACACGGGTCGAACACCTGTGCACCCTCGAACCCGATCCCGAGGCGCTGGGGCTCGCTGCCCAGATCCGAGGGGTGATGCTCACCCAGATGGGGGAGCTGAGCCGTGCCCGTGGTCAGCTCCGCCGAGCACTCACGCTGCTCTCCGATGACCCGGTCTACGTGGTCCAGTGTACGCATCTGCTGGCTCTGGTCGCCCGCTACGAAGGACGCTCCGAGCAAGCCAAGAAGCTGGTGCTGCGTGCCCTGCAGATCGCCGAGAGCCGAGGCATCCGGTACCTCATGCCGATGTGCAAGCTCGGCCTGGGCGAGGACGCCCGACTGGCCGGCAATCCCATCGAGGCCGAGCGCTGGTACCGCGAGGCGGAGGCTGGTTTCGAGTCCATCGGTTCGACGGACGCGGTCACCGCCCGGCTGAACATCGGCCTGGCCCTGATGGAGCAGCAGCGCTGGAGCGAAGCCCGCCCTCTGTTGGCCAGCGCCTGCAAGAACTTCGAGGAGCAGGGCCACAGAACCTATCTGGCGGCCGCCCACGTCTCCTTGCTGCCCTGCGCCGCCCACGACGAGGACTGGACGGCACTCGCACAGCACCTGGACTCGGCCAAGACCCTGATCGAGGAGACCAGCTTCACCGACTACGACATCCCCCGCTTCTGCGGGCATGCGGCCCAGATGGCCGAAGACGCAGGAGAGACCTTCCACGCCATGCGCTGCTGGGCCTTGTGCGCTCGAGAATGGAAGCGCCTGGGTCGGGAGGCCGAGGCCGAGACCGCGGCCCAGAGGGCCAAGAAGCTCAACCAGGTCCTCAGGAGCCGCAGCACGCCCCGGAACAAGGCCTGAAGCGATGCGCGAGGGCCATCAGCTCTCTCGGAGTTTTCGAAGCTTCTCCTCCAGCTCAGCTGCGGCCTTCTCACGCGCCTCGGCTTCGCGCTTCAGAGCCCGCTCGCGCATCTCGTCGGCGGTGCGGATGGCCGCCTCGATCTCCTGCTGACGCCGCTGAGCCTCCCGCGTCCGCGCTTCCTGGGACCAGCCCCTGACCTGCTCGCGCAGATGGCTGGTCGCCTGCTCCGCCTCCGTCGGTGGCGCAGGTTGCCGTGGGCGTCTCCGGGAGGGAGCGCGAAGCGGCCGACCGGCCTGCCGACTGAGTTCCTCCGCCAGGTCCAGGTCATAGAGAGCGCGCTTGTCCACGTCGCCCAGGACCGCCCAGGCCTCGGAGATGCGCTTGAAGCGCTCGTGAGCCTCGAGGTCGTCCGGATTGCGGTCCGGGTGGGTGGCCTTCGCCAGGCGGCGGTAGATCGTCTTGAGCTCCCGCTGCGGGATCGAGGGGGGGACGCCCAGCACCTGGTACAGGGTCACAGCAGCGAACCGAAGAAGGCGAACACGAAGACGCCACCTACAACGCTTCCGAGCACGCCGCACAGGATGCCGGCCAGCGCGATGCCACCCCCTCGGTATTTCTCGGGGGCGCCGTGCACGCGCAGAGCGCCGGTGACGCCCAGCGCGACGCCGATGATGCTCAGGGGAAACATGCAGCTGATCCCGCCGATGAGACTCAGCACCAGGCTGGCGATGGCCAGGCCATCCGTTGTGGGGCCTTTCACGGGCAGGCGACGGGCCTTCTTCTGCAGGGTCTCGTCTCTGCTCTCTCCTTCCCCGATGGGCTGGGCGCCAATCCCTGCAGCGCTGCGAAGGGCCCGAGCGAAGGCCAGAGGCGTGAAGAAGCGGTCTTCGATGTCGGCCGCGAGCCCCATCGACAGCACCTCGTCCAGCTCTGGTCCGAGCTGAGGCGCATGGCGCACGAGAGGCGCAAGCTTGCCCTCGGCCTTGCTCCGCAGCAGCTCGAACTCCGAGTAGGGTTCCTCGAAGGGAAGGCGTCCGGCCAGCAGCTCGTAGGCGATCATGGCCAGGGCGTAGACATCTGCCCGGCGATCGACCCGCTTGGCGTCGCGGTACTGCTCTGGAGCCATGTAGGCGACGGTACCCATGCCCATGCCGGTTCGGGTGCCACCACCACCCCGGTGTTTGGCGATACCGAAATCCAGGACTCGGGGTTGGCCCTTCTTGTCCACCATCAGGTTGGCGGGCTTCAGGTCGCGGTGGACCACGCCGGCCTCGTGGGCATGGTGCAGGGCTTCCGCGACGAGAGAGACCAGCTCAACGACCTCGAGCGGCGGGAGTTGCCGGCCGGCGAAGGCCTGGCTCAGAGGCTGACCGTCCACCAGCTCCATCACCAGCGCAAGATCTTCGCCATCGACCACCAGGTCGTGCACCTTCACGATGCCGGGATGGTCCAGGCGCAGCCCGACCCCAGCCTCCCGCTCGAAGCGCTGGCGAAAGTCCGAGTGGCTCGCCATCTCGCCGCGCATCAGCTTCAGCGCGACGTCTCCCCCCTGTCGCTCAGCGATGACATCGCTGCGATGGCGTGCGCGCAGCACCACACCCATACCACCCTCGGCCAGAGGACCCAGGATTCGATAGGCACCGATGCTGGTCGGCTGTTCCACGGGTCCAGTCTAGCAAGCGCCGGGTCTTCCCAGAGGTCCAAGACCTGGGTTCAGAAGCGGGTCAGCCAGGAGGCGGCCCGAGCCACCAGCCCCTTGGGTACGAGCGGTCCCTGACGGACGACGAGCACGATGCAGTGTCCATCGTCGTGGATGTCCAGGGAATGCGAGTCCTTCTCGTCCTTCATCACGACGTCCCCGGGAAGGAATTCGTCGTCGCCATCATCCAGACCCCCCGCCAGAACCAGGTTCAGCTCCTGTCCAAGGTGGCCATGCATGGGCACCACGAAACCGGGGCGCATCCGCACGATGGTCACCGGCGTCTCCCCCCAACTCAACGGCAGAGGGATCTCGTGCACGAAGCCCGGCAACACCGTGCGCCATCCGGTCGCCTCCGCCAGGTAGGGAAGGAGTGGATCTGGAACGCTGAGATCCTGGAGGAAGGCCGGGAGCTGGGGCATGGCCGGCTCCTCCGGCGGCGGCTCGTCCAGCCGTGCCGAGCGAAGACCCGACTGTCCGGGAGGAGCGCGGGCTCCGCTTCCGGAGCACGGGGGTCCACCGGATCCCGGACCACCCTGCGGACACGATCGACGTGCTTGTTCCGGGCGATGGTGAAGATCCACGTCGCCGCGCTGGCCCGAGCGGGGTCGTAGCGACCAGCTCGCCGCCAGATCGTGAGCATGACGTCCTGCACCAGCTCCTCGGCCTGAACGACGGAGGCGCCACGGCGTAGGAAGAAGGCCTTGATCTTCGGAGCCGCAAGCTCGAAGAGCTCATGAAAAGCCGTCCGGTCGCCTGCAGCGGTCCTTTCCAGCAGTGCAGCGTCCAGCCTCAGTCCCCCAAGGCCTGGTCGATGGCGGCGAGCAAGCCCCCATCCTGTGGAGTGACGGTCGGAGCAAAGCGGTGCACCACCGAGCCATCGCGATCGACGACGAACTTCTCGAAGTTCCACTTGATGTCCGCGCCAGCCCCGGCTTCGCTGCCAACCAGGTAGCTGTAGAGCGGACTCCGATCCCCACCGTTGACGTCCTGCTTCTCCAGCAGGGGGAACTCGACGCCGTAGTTGAGCTTGCAGAAGCTGGCGATCTCGTCGGAGCTGCCGGGCTCCTGAGCCCCGAACTGGTTGCAGGGCACGCCGACGATGACAAGGCCAGCCTCTCGGCGACTCTCGTAGAGGGCCTGCAGCGCTTCGTACTGCGGTGTGAGTCCACACTTGCTGGCCACATTCACGTAGAGCACCACCCTTCCATCAACCTGGGCGCGGTCGAAGGGGCTTCCGTCCAGACTCGTCAGTTCCATCTCGCGGTACTCCTGGGTGGCCGCCTGCTGATCCGGGTGGAGATCGACCCGCCCAGCGCAACTGGCGAGGCAGAGAGTAGACAGCAGAAACAGGCTTCTCACGAGGGTCCACGTTACTCGACCGAAGTGGTTCTGAAGCAACTGGGCTGGGATCGGTCCTGGGCGGCAACCTTCCGCTCTTGCCTCGCCAAGAGAGAGAATCTGCACCCGGGCCGCGTGGTGCGTGAGCACCGCGGCGCGTGGGTCGTGGTCACCGACAAGGGGGAGTTCACCCTTCGCGTTCCTGGCTCGATGCGACACCGACGGGACCCTGTCGAGCTGCCCGTGGTGGGGGATTGGGTGGTCTGCAAGGTTGCGAAGGGCCGCGGCACCATCGTGGACGTTCTTCCCCGCCGCAGTCTCTTCGTCCGGAAGGCGGCCGGACCCAAGGCTCGACCACAAGCGGTCGCCGCAAACGTCGATGTGGCCCTCGTGGTGCTCGGCCTGGACGGCGACTACAACCTCCGGCGGCTGGAGCGCTACCTGGCAGCCACCTGCAACAGCGGCGCGGAGTCTCTCGTCGTGCTGAACAAGCGCGATCTGGACTCGGAGTGGCCGGAGAAGCTGGCGGAAGTGCGGGATAGGACCGGCGTAGAAGCGGTGGCGACCGACGCCGTTCACGCTGCGCTGGACACACTGTCCGAGAGGCTCCAGCCGCGTCAGACGATCTGCCTGCTGGGAAGCTCTGGCGTCGGCAAGAGCACCCTGCTCAACGCCCTCATGGGCCGAGAGGTCCAGAAGACACAGACCGTGCGGGACCGAGACCAGCGCGGCAAGCACACCACCAGCCATCGAGAGCTCTTCGAGCTCCCCGGAGGAGCCCTGGTGATCGACACCCCTGGAATGCGTGAGCTGCATCTCTGGGAAGCGGAGGAGGGTCTGAGTTCCGCCTTCGAGGACATCTCCCGACTGGCCGACAGCTGCCTCTTCCGGGACTGCAAGCACCTTACCGAGCCCGATTGCGCCATCAAGGCAGCGGTGGAGGCTGGAGAGATCGAAGAGGAGCGCGTGCAGAGCTGGCGCAAGCTGCGAGAGGAGCTCGACCAGCTGGCCAGGCACAAGGAACTGGAGCGGCGACGGCGATCGCGATAAAAGCCAGCCCCTGCAGACGACCTCCCTCAGTCGCGCCGACTCGGTCAGCCGCTTCGCCGCGATCGCCAACGCACAGCCCTTCCTGACCCTGGAGGAGGAGCGCGCCCTCGCGAGCTCCTGGCAGGAGCAACGCGACCCCCTCGCCGGCAACAAGCTGGTCATGGCTCACCTGCGCCTCGTGCTGAAGATCGCGCGGCGCTACGGTCGCCAGTGGCCCAGCATGCTGGACCTGGTTCAGGAGGGGAACGTTGGCTTGATGGAGGCCCTCTACCGCTTCGATCCGGCCCACGAGACCCGCTTCGGCTGCTACGCGACCTTCTGGATCCGGGCGCTCATCCTGCGCTTCCTGCTCAACAACTGGAGCCTGGTGAAGGTGGGCAGCAGCCGTGCAGGCCGCAAGCTCTTCTTCGAGCTGCAGAAGGAACGCGAAGAGCTGACCTCTCGGGGATTCGAACCCACGAACGCCATGCTCGCCCAGCGTCTCGGGGTGCCCCACGAAGAGGTGGACCGAATCGCCCAACACCTGGACGGTGGCGTGCTGACCCTCGATGCCCCCGCTGGCGACGGGCGAAGCCTGTCCGATGTCATCAACGACGAGCGGCCCAGCCCCGAAGCAGAGGCCGCACGGCGTGAGCTGAGCGAACTGGCCATCACCCACATGCGGGCCTTCGAGGCCACTCTGGAGGGGCGCGACCTGGAGCTGTGGCAGCTCCGATTGGCCGCGAACGACCCCGTGCCGCTGACGAAGGTCGGTGAGCTCTGGGGGGTCTCGAAACAGCGCGTGGGCCAGATCGAGGCACGCATCAAGAAGCGTCTGAAGGTCCGGCTGGAGAAAGCGCTGGGGCGCGACTACGGCTTCGAGCTGGACTGAGCGCACTCGCCGATCTGACCGTAAGCGGAAATCGTCGCGTCTGACGATCGGCCGGACAGATTCTGGTCGCCCCCGTGGTTACTTATTCGCTTCGTGAACGTCTATCGCTCCAACCGGGTCGAGGAGCTCCTCGACCCCCTGGCTCAGGTGCTCTCCCGCCCCTCAGCGGATCTCATCGCTCCGCAGCAGGTGGTCGTGAACAGCAGGGGCATGGAGCGGTGGCTGTCCATGCAGCTGGCGCAGCGGCTCGGGATCTGCTCCAACCTGGTCTTTCCCTACCCCTTCCGGGTGCTCCACGAGTGCTTCCGCAGCGTCCTGGGCAAGGACGCAGAGAAGGTCGATGCCTGGACCCGCGAGCCTCTGTCCTGGGCTCTGGTCGCGGCCCTTCCTCCCCTGCTGGAGCGGCAGGAGTTCGAGCCCCTGCGGCGCTATGTGGCGGACGACACCCTCAAGCTGCAACAGCTCGCTCGCCGCATCGCGACGGTCTTCGAGCGCTACATCCTGTACCGACACGAGATGGTCCTGAGGTGGGAGGACGGCGAGGAGCACCCCGGACTGGACGCCTGGCAGCCCGTGCTCTGGCGGGCCCTGGCCCAGCGCATCGAGCACCCTCACCTGAGCCGGCTGCAGCACGCCTTCGTCGACCGATTGACGGATCAGCGGCCCGTCACGGGCCTGCCCCCCTGCGTGAACCTCTTCGGGGTGAGCACCCTGCCCCCGCTGGTGATCCACGTCTTCGCAAGGCTCGCCCGCCACGCCCAGGTCAACCTCTTCCTGCTCTGCCCCTCCGACCAGTACTGGGCCGATCTGCGCACCCCTGCGTCCAAGGAGCGCCAGCTGCAGTTCTTCGCTGGGCCCCCCGAGGACCTGCACATCGACGTGGGGCCTTCCCTCCTGGTCTCCCTGGGCCGCCTGGGTCAGGACTTCCAGCGGGTGCTCGAAGACAACGCGACCTACGCCGAACCCTCGCCGGATCTCTTCGTCGACCCAGGTGAGTCCACCATCCTGCGCACCCTCCAGCGCGACATCCTGCAGCTCACCGACCGCAGGACCGCTGGATCGATCCCACTCGATCCGACCGACCACAGCATCTCCATCCACTCGTGCCACGGCGCGATCCGCCAGGTGGAGGTGCTGCAGGACCAGCTCCTTGCCCTCTTCGACCGCCAACCGGAGCTCCAGCCTCGGGACGTGGTCGTCATGATGCCGGACGTGGAGACCTGGTCTCCCCTCGTGCACGCGGTCTTTGACCGGGATCGGAACGACGAGCGCTTCATTCCCTACCGGGTCGCCGATCGCAGTCTCCGGCGGGACAACCCGGTGGCCGAGGCCCTGCTCTGCATCCTGGGCCTGGCCGAGGCACGCATGAGCGCCAGCCAGGTGCTGGACCTGCTCGGCCACGACCCGGTGCGCGAGCGCTTCGGCATCCTCCCAACGGAGCTGGAGACCATCTCCGAGTGGGTACGCAGCGCCGGCATCCGCTGGGGGATCGACGCCGAGCACCGCACCCGCTGGGATCAACCGGCCGCGGACGGCTTCAACACCTGGCGCTTCGGACTGGATCGCCTTCTGCTGGGCACCGCGCTGCCCGGCAACGAGCGCGAGCTGTGGCAGGACGTGCTGCCCTACGACGAGATCGAAGGCGGCCGGACCGCTCTGCTGGGACGCCTGGTGGACTTCGCTGAAACGCTCTTCACCCGTGTCCGGGAGCTCCGTGTCGATCGCTCACCTCGGGACTGGGAGCGTGAGCTGGGGCAGGTCCTCGACGATCTCCTGATCTCCACCGAAGACAACGCCTGGCAACACCTGCAGGTCCGCACGCGCCTGGAGGAGATGGTCGAGCACGCAGGCGCGGCCGGCTTCGACCAGACCCTCACCGTGGAGCAGGTCCTGGGCTGGCTCGTAGAGCTCTTCGACGAGCGCGTGCCGGCCCGCGGCTTCCTCTCCGGGCAGGTGACCTTCTGCGCCATGGTGCCCATGCGCACCATTCCCTTCCCAGCCATCTGTCTCCTGGGAATGGACGAGGGGGCCTACCCCCGGCGCTACACGCGCATGAATTTCGACCTGATCCAGCAGAAGCGAGAGACCGGTGACCGGAATCCGCGCGAGGACGACCGCTACCTCTTCCTGGAGACCCTGCTCTCGGCCCGGGACGCCCTGATCATCACCTTCGCGGGCCGAAGCATCCGCGACAACAAGCAGCGCCCGCCTTCCGTCCTGGTCTCGGAGCTGCTCGACTCCCTGGACGAGACCTTCCACAGCGACGACGGGCCTGCCCGCTCCAAGGTGCTCGTGGAGCACCCGCTGCAGCCCTTCAGCGCCCGCTGCTTCACCCCTATCGACGAACTCAGCGCCAAGCAGGATCTCCGGATCTGCAGCTTCGACCGGACGGCGCTCAAGGGCGCCGAGCGCCGGCGAGAGCCGCCGGAGCAGCCTCCCTCCCTCTTCCTGAGGCGGCTGCCTGCAATCCCCGAGGACGAGCGCCGCCTCACGGTGGGCCAGCTCATCGCCTTCCTCAAGGCGCCGGTCAAACACCTGCTCACCAAACGGCTGGACATCCGCCTGGAACAGGACGAGTCCGAAGTGATCGACCGGGAGCCCCTGGTGCTCGACGGCCTGGAGCGCTGGATGGTCAGCTCCCCGCTCTTGGAGCGTGCGATCACCGGCGAGGAGATCGACAGCAGCCTTCGAAGCGTGCAACGGCGTGGAATGCTCCCACTGGGCGTGCCCGGGGAGTGCACCTTCGAAGAGCTGCGCAGCCTGGTGCAGGTCATCGCCGGGGTGGTGAACCGGGAGCGGGAGACCCTGGGCGAGCTGGTGTCCCCGACCCCGATCGACGTGGTCTTTGCGCACGGGCGACTCGGCGGAACCCTGGCGCCGCTGCGTGAGCGCGGGATCCTGCAGGCCACCTCGTCCAAGGTCGCGGCGAAGCACCTGCTCGAAGCCTGGGTCCTCCACCTGGTCCAGTGCGTGCACCGAGGGCCTCTTCCGACGGTCCTCGTTGGCCGGCACCCCCGGCAGCCCGGTGCCCTGCACTGCACCTTCCATCCCCTCGACGAAGCCGACGCCAAGAAGCACCTCAGCAACCTGGTTCAGGTCTTCTGGCGCAACTGGGAGCTGCCCCTGCCGATCTTCCCCAAGACCTCCCTGGGCTTCGTACGCGACGGCGGAGGCAGCGGCGATCCCCAGCGGGAGGAGAGAGCGCTCAGGGGTACCCAATGGAACTGGGGAGGCGCTCTGGGTGAGTCCACCGACCCCTACGTCCGGCGCGTTCTCGGCGGCCAGGACCCCACGGACCCCACCTGGCAGTGGCCTGAGCTCGCGATTCCAGCCGGCGGCTTCCACAGATACGCCTGCTTCCTCTTCGAACCTCTCCTGAGGCACCTGAACGAGACGGCGGTGACCGCGTGATCCCCTTCGACCCGCTCCAAACGCTGGAGACCGGCACCAACCTCATCGAAGCCAGCGCAGGCACCGGGAAGACCTGGACCATCGAGGCCCTGGTGCTGCGCTTCGTCGTGGAGAAGCACCTTCCCATCGACAAGATCCTCGTGGTCACCTTCACCGACGCGGCCACGGCGGAGCTGCAGGAGCGAGTACGGAGTCGACTGTGGCAAGCGCTCCAACACTTCTCCGGCAAGCCCGTCGGGGACGACGAATTCCTGCGGCGCCTTCACGACGGCCTGGCGGGGCCGGATGCGCTGGAGCGCGCGAGGAAGGACCTGAGCCGGGCCCTGTGTGACTTCGACAAGGCGGCCATCTCCACCATCCACGGCTTCTGCAACCGAGCCCTGCACACCAACGCCTTCGAGAGCGGCGTCCTCTTCGACATTGAGCTCCACGGTGACCTGAGTCCCCTGCTCGAGGAGCTCGTAGCGGACTTCTGGACCGCCTCCCTGCACGACGCCGATCCGGTCTTCGTGCACTTCCTGAAGCGCAAGGGGACCACACCCCTGCCCCCACCGACCCAGGGCTGGCGGCCCCCCGGGGTGTACCTCTCGGAGCTCGCCAGGAAGCTCTGCAGCGCGCCGGATCTGTACCTGCTCGACCGCCTGGACAGCCCGCCTCCGCCCCTGGAGACGGAGCAACTGGAAGGGCTCTACCAACAGCTACGAGACCTGTGGCAGCCCCACGCCCAGGAGCTGCTCACGGCGCTCAAGAGGCTCGGGACCCACGAGATCGCTCACAAGCGGTACATCCTGGAGCGTCTGTTCCGGAAGGTGGACGACTGGCTGGACCACGATCGCTTCACGCCACCGCCTGCCCAGTTCGAGTCCCTCACCCGAGAGGCGCTCGGCCGGGGCGTCCAGCGCCCACGACTGCCTCAAGCCAGCCACCTCGCCAGTCTGCTGGACGCCATCGACAGCTTCTACGAGCGCTGGTCCCAGGACATGGAGCCCTTGCTGGAGCAGCACCTCCTGCACCTGCAGACCCGACTGGCGACAACCATTCGAGAGGTCTTCGACCGGAGCAAGCGCAAGGCACGAAGCTGGAGCTACGACGACCTGTTGACCCAGCTCGACCGGGCCCTCGCCGGGCCCCAGGGCGAAGCTCTGGCCGAGGCCATGCGAAAGGAAACGCGGGCGGTCCTGGTCGATGAGTTCCAGGACACCGACCCGGTGCAGTACCGCATCTTCTCGCGGGTCTACGGTGGCCGCGACGACACCTGGCTCTACCTGATCGGCGATCCCAAGCAGGCCATCTACGGCTTCCGGGGGGCGGACATCTTCGCCTACATGCGGGCGGTTCGCGACGCGGGCGATCAACGCTTCACCCTGGACACGAACCGACGCAGCGACGCGCCTCTGGTCGACGCCCTGAACGCCACCTACGCCCGCCTGACACGCCCCTTCGTGTTCGACGAGATCGCCCACGCTCCGGTCAAGCACGTCGAGCCGACCCGGCTCGTCGACGATCTCCAACCCCTGCTCGTTCGCTGGGTCAGCACCAGGGACCGGCGCCAGCGCAACCGCCGAAACCGCCTGCGCTACGAGTTCCTCACCGACACGCTGCCCCAGGTCGTGGCCGCCGACGTGGCCCGCCTGCTGAAGCTGGGGAGTCGAATCGAGGTCGAAGCCGAAGGCGAACGCGAGCTGCGACCCGGAGACATCGCGATCCTGGTCCGATCCAACAAGGCGGGCTTGCCGATTCAGGCAGCACTCCGGCAGCTGGGCATCGACAGCGTGTTGCACGCCGCCTCCAACGTCCTGGCGACCGACGAAGCGCGAGAGCTGGAGCAGCTCATGGCCGCGGTGGCCGAGCCCGCGAGACGGCAGGCTGTCTGCACGGCGCTGACCACCGAACTGCTCGGTCAGAGCGCCAACGACCTCGTGGCGCTGGAAGACCAGGACGGCGAGTCCTGGGACCGCTGGGTGGAGCGCCTGCGCACCTGGCGCTCACTCTGGGAGGAGCAGTCCTTCGCACGAATGTTCCGTGCTCTCTTCGAGACCGGGGACACCCTGTCCCGAGTCCTGGGCATGCCCGACGGCGAGCGCCGCATGACCAACCTCCTGCACCTGAACGAGCTGCTCAGCACGGCGGCCGCCGAACAGGACCTGGGGATCAACGGTCTCCTGCGCTGGTTCCGGCTCCATCGCACGAAGGTCTCGGAATCGAAGGACATGGAGCTTCGACTGGAGAGCGACAGCGCCGCCGTACAGATCACCACCGTGCACAAGGCCAAGGGGCTGGAGTGGCCCGTGGTGCTCTGCACCGGCCTGTTCACCGGCCACAAGCTCGGACAGCCGCCACTGCTCTTCCACGACCGTGACCACGCCGACCGCCACAGCCTCGCGCTGGACCCGTCCGCACCCGAATGGGGACGGCACCTGGTCATGGCACGGCACGAACAGCGTGCGGAGGACGCGCGCCTGCTCTACGTAGCGCTCACCCGAGCACGGCACCGCGTGGTGCTGTACAGCTGCCCGATGGGCAGCTACGAGCGCAGTCCGATCGCTCAGCTGCTGCACCAGACTCCGGCGGTGACCCCGGACCAGGTCCTGGACCAGACCATCGAACGGGTCGGAAAGCTCGGCGACCGCGCCATCTACCAGGAGCTGAGCTCCTATGTGGAGACGCTCTCCGGCGTTCAGCTCTGGGAGCCGGTGGATCGGCCCATGCCATGGGTCTCCCACGACGCAGCGCCGGACAGCCCGCTCGCAGCCAGGACCCGAGCGCGGAGCTCGCTGGACCCCAGCTGGCGCATCGGCTCCTTCTCCAGCCTGAGCCGCCGCGACGGCCCCCGAGCTGGCCCGGTGGCGGAAGGCCGCGACCACGACCACGACCACGACCAGCCCGACCTCGTACCCGACGAGAGCCCGGACATCGTGCTCAGCGCCTTTCCTCGGGGGGCCAAGGCGGGAACCTTCGTCCACGATGTGCTGGAGCACCTGGACTTCCAGTTCCAAGAACCCGATGAGCTCCAGGAGCTCGTGAAGCAGCGCCTGAAGCTCCACGGCTACGATCCCGGCACCTGGGCCGAGACCGTGGTCGAGGCTCTGCAGCAGGTCCTGAACACCCCGCTGGACGACAGCGGCTGGACCCTGCGCCAGCTCCCCGACACGGATCGCATCAACGAACTCCAGTTCACGCTCCCCGTGGGGATGGGCCTGAAGGCCACAGACAGCGATCTCGCCACGCGCCTTGTCCCGAAACACCTGGCCCAGGTCTTCCAGGAACACGCCAGCCCGCACATCCCCAGCACCTACACCGATGATCTGGAGACCCTGGACTTCGAGCCCCTGCACGGCTTCCTGACCGGCTTCATCGACCTCATCTACCGACGCGGCGAGCGCTGGTGGGTGGTGGACTACAAGTCCAACCACCTCGGTGATCAGCTGGCGGACTACGGCTGCGCTCGCCTTCCCGATGCGATGGCCCACGGCCACTACTTCCTGCAGTACCACCTCTACTGCGTGGCCCTTCATCGCACCCTGAAGCGGCGCTTGCCCGACTACGACTACGCGAGCCATTTCGGAGGCGCCCAGTACCTCTTCATCAAGGGCATGACCCCCGACTCGGGCGCCGACTTCGGCGTCTACACCGACCGGCCCAGCCTGGACATGATCGAAGCCCTGGACTCCCTGCTGGCGGATTCCCCATGATCGATCGCCTGCTCGAAGCCGGCTGTCTGGAGCCCCTGGACCTGCACTTCGCCCGGACCATGCTCCGCCTGGCAGACCAGCAGGATCCCGTGCTCGCCCTCGGCGCGGCCCTGGCCAGCGCGGCACCCCGAGGTGGTGACGTGTGCGTGGACCTGCGCTCGCTGACCGGGAAGCCGCCGCAGGATCCTGACGGCCAGGCCCTCGACCTGGAGTGGCCGGAGCTCGGACCATGGCTCGAAGCGCTTCGGGAGAGTCCCCTCACCATGACCGAGAGCTCCCCGCTGGTCCTGGACGACGGCCACCTGTACCTGCGGCGCTACTGGCGCTACCAGCAGCAGCTCGTGGCCGCCGTGCACCGGCGAGCCTCCCATCAGAAGGACGTGGACATCGAGCTCCTGAAGCAGGGTCTCGACGAGCTCTTCGGAGCCGAGGAGCACAACCGCCAGAGACTGGCTGCGGCGGTGGCCGTGCTCCGCAAGCTCGCGGTCATCACCGGTGGGCCGGGCACCGGCAAGACCACCACGGTCGTCCGCATCCTGGCGCTGCTCCAACAACAGGCGATCGCTGAGAAGAAGCCCGCGCTGCGCGTCCTGCTTCTCGCCCCCACCGGCAAGGCGGCGGCCCGCATGGGCGAGGCAGTCCAGCAGCAGCTCCAGGCGCTCGAGCTTCCCGAAGCGATCCGGTCCGCGCTCCCCCAAGAGGCCAGCACCATCCATCGTGCCCTGGGCTGGAGGCCCTACTCTCCGACGCGCTTTCGACACCATCGACTGGACCCTCTCGCCGCAGACGTGGTGATCGTCGATGAGGCATCCATGGTGGACCTGGCGCTCATGGCCAAGCTGTTCGATGCTGTCCCTCCCGACGCCCGGCTGGTGCTGCTGGGCGACAAGGATCAGCTGGCCAGCATCGAGGCGGGCGCCATCCTGGGCGATCTCTGCCACAGCCACAATGGCCAGTTCAGCGCTTCCTTCCGCCAGGCCACCCAGGATCTCGTCCCCTGGGAGCTGCCCCCGGCCAGCGGTGAACAGCCCGGAATCTGGGACTGCATCGTCGAGCTCGACCGCAGCTGGCGCTTCGAGCAGAGCCCGGGCATCGGCCAGCTGGCGGCGAGCGTGAACGCCGGGCAGACCGAGCAGGCTCGACAGGCGCTCCAGGATCACGACGGCCTGGAGCTGCTTCCGGTCCAGGGCGATCTGCCCCCGGAAGCCATCGTAGGCGAGCGGCTCCGCCACGCCTACGCCAGCTACCTCAGCTTCGCCGAGCCACTGCAGGTGTTGGAGGCGCTCAACCGCTTCCGTGTCCTCTGCGCACACCGCCGGGGGCCCTTCGGCGCCGAGCACCTGAACCGCGTCGTGCGTTCGGAGCTTGCCACGGTGGGGCTGGTGCCACCCAGCGGCGACTGGTACCACGGACGCCCCGTCATGGTCACCACCAACGACTACGGGCTGAGTCTGTTCAACGGCGACGTCGGGGTCTGCCTGGAGGAGCCCGAAGGTGCGATGCGGGTCTGGTTCCCCGGGCCCGACGGAAAGCCCCGCTCCCTCCACCCCGCGCGACTTCCTCCCCACGAGACCGTCTTCGCCATGACGGTGCACAAGAGCCAGGGCTCCGAGTTCGACGAGGTCCTGCTCGTGATGCCCTCGATGGACTCCCCCATCCTGACCCGCGAGCTGGTCTACACCGCGGTCACGCGCGCCAGGGAGCGGGTGAGCGTCCTGGCGAAGCCGGAGATCCTGGAGCTCGCCATCGACCGCCAGATCCAGAGGAGCTCCGGCCTGCGCCGGGCCGTGTGGGAGAACCCGCGGTGAGGCTGCTCCACACCGCCGACTGGCACCTTGGTCACACCCTCTACGGAGTCGACCGCGACGAGGAGCACCACCACTTCCTGGAATGGCTGCAGGATCAGCTCGGAGAACACGGGGTCGACGCCCTCATCATCGCCGGAGACGTCTTTCACTCGGCCAACCCTCCCGTCCGGGCCATCGAGACCTGGTACCGCTTCCTGGCCACCACCCATCGGCGCTACCCGGAGCTGGACATCGTCGTGGTGGGGGGCAACCACGACTCCGCCAGCCGGCTGGACGCGCCCAACTCTCTGCTGAAGGAGCTCGGCCTCCACGTCATCGGCGGCCTGCCCCGTCGCGCCCATCGAGCCATCGACACCGACCGCTGCGTGCTCCCCCTCACCCACAAGGGGAAGACCTGTGCGTGGATCGCGGCCCTGCCCTATCTCAGGGTCTCCGACCTGCCCTCGGTGGGGAATGACCCCGAAGCCACCCGCGAAGGCCTTCGACAGCTTCACCAGAAGGTCTTCGAGAGCCTGCGCAAGCGCGCCGGCCCCGGCCAGGCCCGCTTGGCCACCGGGCACCTCGCCCTGGATGGCGCTCGCTACAGCCTGGACAGCGAGCGGCGGGTGGTGTGCGCCGACAAGCCCCTGGCAGCCGGGGTCTTTCCCGATGACCTGGCCTACGTGGCCCTGGGGCACCTGCACCTGGCCCAGACGGTCAGCGGCCGCGAGAACGTGCGCTACAGCGGCTCCCCCATCCCCCTCTCCATGAGCGAACGGTCCTACGAACACCAGGTCGTGCTGGTCGACCTGGAGGGCGAAGACTTCGTCTCGGCGACGCCGCTGTTGGTGCCGCGCCTGGTCGACATGCTCCGGATCCCCGAGGACTTCGAGATCCTCTCCCAGGTTCTGCAGCAGCTCGAGAAGCTGCCCGACCTCACCCTGGAAGACAACCCGAAGACCTTTCCGCTCCTGGAGGTTCGGGTGCTGCTGGAAGGTCCACGGCCCGGTCTTCGCCAGGCGATCGAGAAGGCGCTGGAGGACAAGCGGGCGCGGCTGGTCTGCGTGCGGACGGAGCGCACCGGCGCCGGGCTCACCCTGGCCGACGCCGAGTCGCAGCCGCTGGATCAACTGCAGCCCGATCAGGTCTTCCTGCGGCGCTGGAAGCAGGACCACAACGAAGAGATTCCTCAAGAGCTGTTGAGCACCTTCCTCGAGCTCTGGGAGAGCCATCGATGAGGATCCTCAGCATTCAGGGCTGCAACCTGGCCAGCCTGGCGGGCGCCTTCAAGCTGGACCTCACCCGCGGACCGGTTGGCCGCGCCGGACTCTTCGCCATCACGGGACCCACTGGCAGCGGCAAGAGCACCCTGCTGGACGCCCTGTGCCTGGCGCTATTCGACGACACGCCCCGTCTGTCCAACGCAGACCGCAGCGTCCGAATCGGCGAGGGCAGGCAACGGCTCACCGCGCAAGATCCCAGGACCCTGCTGCGGCGGGACGCGGGCTCCGGCTATGCCGAAGTCCGCTTCATCGGCGTCGATGGCGGCACATGGCGCGCTCGCTGGTCATGCCGACGAAGCCGGGGCCGGCCCGGTGAACAACCCCAGACCCAGACGATGGAGCTGGAGAACCTGGACACCAACGAGCGCAGCGACGGCACACGTTCTCAGCTGAAGGAGGAGATCGTCCAGCGCCTGGGGCTCTCCTTTGAACAGTTCCGACGTTCGGCGCTGCTGGCCCAAGGCGAGTTCGCCGCCTTCCTACACGCCAAGCCGCGACAGCGCGCAGAGCTCCTGGAGCGCATGACCGGGACGGAGATCTACGCCCTTCTCTCGAAGGCGGCCTTCGACAAGGCCAAGGCCGCCAAGGAAGGCCTGACCGGACTGAGCGACCAGCAGCAACGGCTGGGGGTGCTGTCCACGCTGGAGCGACAGGGGCTGGAACAGCAGCGGACTCTGGCCGAAGAGCGGGTTCGAGAGGCCGACGAGGTGCTCAAGGCCGTGCGGGCGGTCCTGCACTGGGAACGGCAGTGCCAGGAGCTCAGAAGACAACGGACCGAGTCCACCGCACGGCTTCAGAAGGCCGAGCAGACGCTGGGGGAGCCCTGGGTCTCAACCCTTCAGCGTGCTCGCGAGGTGGCCCCGCTGGGCAAGCTGCTCGAAGAGATCGCACAGCTGCGCACCCTGGCGCCCAAGCCCGAGCTCTTGGAGCAGGCCCAGCGGGAGATCGACGCGCTCACCCAGCAGCAGGAAGGTCTCGCTCGTGCGCGTACCCAAGCCGAGACGGAGCGCGAGCAGGCTGGCCCTCGGCTCGAACAGGCCGCGGGTCTGGACGGCCAACTGGAGCAGCTCCAGCGCCAAGAGCGCGAAAAGACCGCGCAGGCCACGCAGGCCCGTGCCCAGGCCTCCCAGATCGAGAACCGGCTGAGAGCGCACAGAGACGGGCTCGAGCGGTGGACACAGCAGCTCGATGCCGCAGAGCGGTGGCTCAAGGCCAACGACCACCAGGATCTCGCGACCGCCTGGAGACAGGGCACGAAGGAAGACCTGCAGCGGTGGGTCCAGGCCATGCACGAACTTGGCGCAGCGCAGCGCGAACTCGATCCACTGCAGAGCAAGCTGAAGGCTTCGAGGGAGCGGGAGCAGGCCTGCGGAAGAGACCTGGAGGCCAGCCAGAGAGAGGCCGCGCTGGCTCACCAGGCCGTGGATGCTCTCCCGCGGGAGAGTCCCGACCTCCAGCGACTGGGCCTGCTCAAGGAGCACCGAGAGCTGATGGATCAGGCCCGCCGTGAGAGCACGGCACTGGACCGGGCTCAACAGCAACTGGAGCAGCTCCAGCGCGAACTACAGGGTCTGGAGAAGGAGCTCACCGAGCTGGGCGCAGAGCTCGTGCAGCAGACGAAGGACACCCAGGTCGCCGAGCACCGGGCAGACCAGGCCGCGGCCGCTCTCCTGTTCGAGGAGCACCGGAAGGTGCTCCGCCCTGGTGAGCCCTGTCCCCTCTGCGGCGCCAAGGAGCACCCCAGAGCCAACCAGGTCATGGACGCCCTGAGCCAGGACCTGGCACAGGAGGCCGGGCAAGCCCGAGAACAGCTGGCCTCGCTCCAGCTCCAGGTCGCCCGACAAGAGACAGCCAGAGACCGGGTCCGCCCCCAACTGGAGCAGCAGGAGCGCCTTTGCAAGGGCCACCAGGACACCCTGAACGCGCTGACGGATCGCTGGCGCCTGCCGGGCACCCCGACCGGCGACCCCACGGCACTGCAGACCGAGCTCGGTCAGCTGGAGCAGGCGGCGCTACGCATGACTCGGCTCGAGGCGCAGCGCAGCAAGGCACAACAGGTCCTGCGCGACCGCCGTGCGGCCGTGGAACAGGCCCGCATCTCCCTGGAGAAGGCACGGACCCGGAGCGCCGAGTTGGTGGACTTGTGCGCTCCGCTCAAGAACACGATCCTCACGACGCAGGGCCACCTCGAGAGCGAAGCCGCCGACCTGGACGGCCGCCTTCCCCAGGACTGGTCAAAAGACGCTCTCCGGGAAGGCGCGGTTCACGATCTGGAAGACACGGTGCAGGCCTGGGAGCAGCAGTGCACGCTCCGTGACCAGGCCCGAGCCGGACTGGATGATGACCACCTCCAGTCTCTCTTGGCGAGCGCAAAGCGGGCAGCCGAAAACGCGGCAAAGCAGGAGCGAGAAGCCGAGGCCGCGCTGGGCGCTCTGCAGCAACGACAGAGGGAGCGGGCCGCCCTCTTGGGTGGCGAGAGCGTCGCTCAGGTCCGCGATCGCCTGGCGAGGGCCGAGCGAGACGCCGAGACGGCACACCGCGCGGCCCGAGAAAAGCTCGCGCGAGCCCAGGAAAACCAGGTTGCTGCGGCCGCGCGAGCCAAAGACGCCCAGCTACGCCATGACAAGCTGGCCCAAGCACTCGAGCGCGGCCGGCAAGAGCTCGGATTGGACGAGCATGCGTTGCGCGAAGCACTGCGTGAGGCCCCCTGGATCACGCTCCACACGGAGAAGCTGGAGCGCGCTCGGGAGGAGCTCACCAGCGCACGCGCCCTGGAGAGCGATCGCACAAGCTCGCTGAAGCGACTGGAGGAGAACCCGCCGTCCTCGACGCAGGACCTCCCCGGCGCGGAGGCCTCCCACAAGAAGGCCACTCGGGAGCTCAGCGAGCTGGAGTTGAAGCTCGAGAAGGACGACACGGCCCAGCACGACCTCGCCGCACTGGCCGACGAGGTGGCCCTCGCCACCCGCGAGCACAGGCGCTGGGAGAGCCTCAACCAGCTCATCGGAGCCAGCGATGGCCACCGCTTCCGCACCTTCGCCCAGGGGCTGACCCTCACCACCCTGCTGAGCCATGCCAACGCCACACTCCTCGAACTCGCCCCGCGCTACGCCTTGCGGCGCGTGGAAGGGGGAAACCTGGACTTTCAGGTCATCGACCGCGACATGGGTGACGAAGCACGATCCGTGTCCAGTCTCAGCGGCGGCGAGACCTTCATGGTCTCCCTGGCTCTGGCGCTGGGCCTCTCGTCCATGGCCAGCCACGAGACCCGGGTGGACACCCTCTTCATCGACGAGGGCTTCGGAAGCCTGGACGAGGACAGCCTGCACACCGCCATCTCCACGCTCGATGCCCTTCAGAAGACCGGGCGCAAGGTGGGCGTCATCTCCCACGTCCAGGGCCTGGCCGAGCGCATCGACGTCCAGGTTCGCGTGCAACGCCAGACCGGGGGGCGTAGCATCCTTCGGATCGAGGGTGCCTGAATGCTCCTGCTCCTACTTGCCTGCAGCCGAGCCATCAGTCCGGGGCCAGCCCCCACGGAGAACCCCACCCAGATCTGGGACAGGGCCCTACGCAAGGTCGTGAGTGACGAAGGCCTGGTCAACTACGAGGCACTCAGCGAAGACCGCGAAGCCCTGGACGACTACCTGGCCTGGCTGGCCGTGGCGCCCGACCCTCCCCTGGAAGGAGAGGCTGCCCTGGCGCGCGCGGTCAACGCCTACAACGCCTACGTGTTGGTGGGGGTCCTGGAGAACTGGCCCCTGGAGTCGGTCCGCGATGTCCAGGTGGGCCTCTACGCCCTTGCCGGCTCCGGCTTCTTCAAGGGCCTCCGCTTCACCTGGGACGGCGAGATCATCGACCTGCACGACTTCGAGAACGACACCATCCGCGGCTTCGAGGACCCTCGCATCCACGGCGCCATCAACTGCGCAAGCGCTGGCTGCCCTCCCCTTCGTCGCGGGCTGTACCAGGGCCACAACCTGGACGCCGAGCTGGACGACGCCATGGCGCGCTTCATCCGAGAGCGCAGCCGAATCGACGACGACCAGGCGGTCTTCAGCGAGATCTTCAGCTGGTTCGAGAGCGACTTCCTGGAGTGGGGCGAGGCGGAGACCCTGTGCCACTACGTCGCAGGCTTCGACTCCACCTACGAGGCCCTCGCGGAGGAGGGCTGCCCCCATCGCTTCGAGAGCTATGACTGGAGTCTGAACAACACCGATGAACTGGACCCCCAGGAAGCGACCACCGAACAGCTCGGGTGGGAGTGGCCACCGACACCGGGCGATTGTCCTCCCTTCACCCGGCGCTCCGACGACCTCTGCGTCCAGGACTCGCCCTTCGGCACGCTGCCCGAGCAGAACTATGAGCTGGCTGAACACCTGAACGCCCTGGGGGGGCGCTTCGCTTGCGAGCAGGGAGTCTGCGCCCCGCCGGACCCGGCCTACACCAGCTGCGGAGTCCTCAGCACGAGCCGCTGCGCGGAGCTGCAGGCTCAGCAGCGAAGTTGGCAGAAGCTCGGCGAGCGCTGCTCCGGCCAGGGGGTGGAGTGCATCCTCCTCGACCCGACGCGCTGAGCACCCTTCGCAGAGCAGCATCCGTGCGGAGCCCCCGTGTCGGACGCTAAGGGGGGCACATGCTCCCGCTGATCCTGGCACTGGCCGCTCTCGGTGTGGCTCTCGTGGGCGTCCTGCTCGGCGTGAGATCGCCGAAGCTCAACGCCCCGGCCTCCGGTCGACGCTGCGCGTGGTGGTCGATCGAGGTCGTCGGCTTCTGGGACGAGGACGAGACGCGGAAGTCGAAGGTCTACGTCGACGAGCGCAGCGGGCCGCAGCTTCCGGGCAAGCCGGTTGTGAGCTTCACCGAAACCCAGTCCGAGGGCATGCTGGACGATCTGAAGTCCGGCCAGACCCTGAGCTTCGGCCACTACACCTTCCCGAACCCCCCGCTCTCCCGAGGCGTTCGCTTCAGCTGCAGGGAGCAGGTCGTGGTGGCCACAGGCGGACGCACCGCATTCGCCATCAGCGGGGCACTCGGCCTGATTGCCGTGGGAGCGCTGCTGGGGACCGAGCCCGAGCCACGCAGGGCCCGTGTGGCCCTGATTGGAATCGATGGTGGCGACTGGAGCGTCCTCTCTCCCCTCATCGAGTCCGGTGAAATGCCCAACCTGGCCCGGTTTCAGACGGAGGGGGCCACCGCCCCCCTCACGATCAGTTCGGCCCAGTCTCCAGACAGCTGGACCACCCTGGCCAGCGGACACGAGCCCGACGTTCACGGCATCTCTCAGACCGGCACCACCACCGTCGGCGGCACCTTCGCCGCCACCCCGAAGCAGGTCAACGTGATGCGGGTGTGGGACATGGTCGGGAGCTCCGGCCGGCGCGTCTTCGTGACCAACTACTGGGTCACAGGCCCCGCCTACCCCATCCAGGGCGTCATGATCCCTCGCGAGCCCGGTGAGGCCTTCCCCGAGGGTGCTGACAAGCGCCTCGAGGACTGGCCTCCGAACACCTATGTCGACGACATACAGCGTCTGGGGCTGGGACTCGCCAAGTCCGGAACCACGACCTGGTGGCTGGAGAACGAGGACTTCGACCTGGTCATCCTGCCCTACTACGGGCACGACCAGGGGCTTCACATGCTCTGGCAGGAGTTCGACCACATCCGCAGCGGCAACACCCCGGAGCTGTCTCCGGGTGAGCTGGAGCGTGCGCAGACCGGCTACGGAATCATCCTGGAGACCGCGCGGCTGGCGGATCGTCTGGTGGGCTTCGCCATGGAGGCCGTCGGCCCGGAAGGCTTCGTCGTACTGGTCAGCGACCACGGGCACACGGCGGCTGTCCCACCCACCCGGCGCATCGCCATCAACCGCGTTCTCCTGGACGGCCAACGCGGCACGCTGGAGACCGGCACCGTACGGACCGGCACGGTCACCATCGAACTCCTCGCCCAGGAGCGAGGCCAACGCTCCCCGCTGTCGACCCAGCTGCGCTACCCGGTCATCGAGCTTCAAGGCGACGATGACGGCCTCGTGCGCACCCGCTTGCTCTCCGCGACCACCTCGACCGGAGAGCCTCTCTTCCGAGAGGCCGGAGATCGCCTGGTCCCCTCCAACGCGCTCTTCGCACGAGCCGAGTCCGCTGTGGGTCGACTCGAGGAGACGAACTTCAGTGTCTTTGTGAACACCGGTTCTCACTCCACGGACGAGAAGGGGATCTTCGGAGTCTATGGTCCGGGGGTGAAGCCGGGCCCCATCGAGTCCGAGGTCCGTTCGCGAGATGTCACCCCCACCGTGCTCTGGCTGATGGGCCTTCCCGCCGGTGAGGACCAGACGGGACGGCCGGTAACGACGGTCCTGGAGAATCCAGATCCACCGAGGTTCATCGATTCCTATGAGACCGGACGGCGACCCTGGGTCACGGAGAACCCACCGGGTGGCCTGACGACGGAAGAAGAGGAGTGGCTCAAGTCACTCGGGTACCTGTGAACGACTCGGACTGGTTGAGAAAGCACCTGCGGGGTGTGGTCCAGCGGAGAGCCGTCGACGGCGGAGAGGCCGGCGGGCTTCGCCGGCTCATCTACAAGGTGCTGAAACGGCTCAGGTCGGCAGGGTCCCCCACGACGAGCGAACCGCCCGATCCGCTGCCTGTGATGAAGTGCGAAGAATCGCTGCCCGACCCTGATCCTCTTCAAGCAGGAGATACCTGAAGTTCCAGTTGTTCTGTGCAGCCAGGGAGTTCAGACCACGCGTCAGATCCGTCGCGTCCAAGGTCTGGTCCACGAAGCGCAGACTGAGCTTCACTTCGCGATCGTCGAGTCGGCAGACCAGCTCCTGCCCCCCCTCGATAGCTTTGCTGCTCACCGGCGTCAGGCCCTTTTCGTCCGCCAGGACCCGAAGCTTGGCCAGGTGCTCGTGCAGCTTCTTGTCCTCCACCTTGAGCCCCACCACGAACATGGGAAGCGACCGGCGCTGCTTTCCGAGCCAGACAGCGACCGGTCCCCACCACGCCTCGGTGTGGCCCGCGCGACAGCGCTCGATCAGGGTTCGCTTCAAAGAGTTGACCTCTGCAGACGTCAGTTGGTCGGTGAAGCCCAGCATCTGGAGCCGTGCCTGAATGACGGACACGTCGGTGGCTCGAAGCCGCTGGGGTCCGTCGGATGCCCTCGTATTGGTGGAGAGTTCGGCACTCTCCTTCACCTTCGGCGAGAGCTTCCGGCCAGCCAGGACCAGCAGAAACAACAGGCCGACGACGCCGAGCAGCTCTTCGCGGTAGCTGTCTTCTTCGGGCTCGCTTGTTGTGCCTTCGGCCTCGACCTCCAGCTCTTCGACGACTTCGTCAGGCTCGGCTTCTTCGACGGGAGCTTGCGCTAAAGCGACGTTGAACAAAAAGCACAGGGCGAACACCGCGACTTCCTCCACGACAAGCAAACCGCACCATTGGCCCGATTGGAAGGGGATCAGAGCAGATTAGGCTCCAAGCCTGCGGTGCTTTTCGCCGTGAAGGCCCTGAACTACCGCGTCGAAGTCGTCAAAGGCCCTGTCCCAAAAAGAGATAGGCCGCGCCGGCGTCGGTATCCGAAGTGTCGTCACCGACCGCGCCAACGAAGATGTCGTCCTTGCCGTCTCCATCCATGTCACCCACGTGGGAGACGTCGGTGAGGACGATGTTCTGGGCTGGTGTATCGCTCGCCAGAAAGATCCCATTCGCATCGGCCAGCTGCACCGTGCCGCTCAGCGGTCCAAGGGCCAGGAAGGCCTTGACCTGCTCCTGGTCGGGATCCACCGTGCCACTCGGGTCACCGCTGCCGACCAGAAGATCCGCATTACCGTCAGCGTTCACATCACCCACCGCCGCGATGGAAGAGCCCGTGAAGACGTCCCGCGCGGGGCCGACGAGCTTGGCGTTGGCCTGACTGAGGTTCTTGCTGACGGTCGGGTTGATCACGACGTACACGGCACCAGCGCGCTCACCGCCTTCGTCCTCGCCAGGGGCACCGATGGCCACATCGTCAAGCCCATCACCGTCCAGGTCACCCGCGCCGGCGACCGCATAGCCCGCCTGATCGCCGAAGCCATCGTCTTCCTTCCCGAGCTCGCCCGTGAAGATGACGTCGGCGTCATCCGCGCCCAACTCACCCTCGAAGGGGCCGTGGAACAGATAGGCACGCCCGCGGTCATCATCAGAACCGGTCCCGTTCTCCAAGGCTCCGGTGATGACATCACCGCTCCCGTCACCGTCGACGTCACCCGCACCCGAGACGCTGCCCAGGTGATCGAACTGGGCCTCTCCCTGGATCTGAGCTTCTGCATCCGAGAGCTCGATGGCCCCAGTGACCGGACCAAGCACCAGATAGGCAACCCCCGCATCGCTGGCGAAGGCGTTGCTGTCAAATGCACCGATCAGCATGTCGTCCAGCCCATCGCCGTCCACATCGCCCGCCAGGCTCACGCTGTCACCCGCCCCGTCGTCCGCGGCCTCCCCGTCGAAGACGGCGTGAGCGTCCTCCAGAGAACCGCTCTCCAGCGGCCCGATGAGCAGGTAGGCCAGTCCTCCAGAGGTCGTGACGCCTTCGTCCGACGCAGCGCCCGGCGCACCCACCAGAACGTCGTCGTAGCCATCACCGTTGACGTCCCCGCCACTGCTCAGACTGGTGCCGGCCAGATCGCCGTCCTCGGAGCCGGTCAGAATGGCGTCCGCGTGTTCAAGACCGACCGGCCCATTCACCGGACCATGGACCACGTACACAGCGCCGGCTGAATTGTTGGCCGAGGCCGCCGACACAATGAGGTCCGGTATGTCGTCACCGTTCACGTCGCCGGAGGCCACCCCGAAGCCGGCACCGTCATCGGACTCCGCACCAAAGAGCCGCGCGTCGGCGGTATGGAAGCGCACCTTGCCGTCGTAGTCGCACTGGGAGTTGGTGCTGGCGTCGCAGTCGTTGTCCACCCCGTCGTCACAGACCTCGACGGCATCCGGGTTGACGCTCGCGTCGGCGTCGTCGCAGTCGTCCGATGTCGTGCTGTAGTCATCCGGTGGCGTGGCACCACAGACCGCGAGCTCGAAGTCCGGTCCTCCGAAGCCGTCGCCGTCGTAGTCGAAGTAGAAGGTCGTGGTGTCCACGGCCGAACTCTCGTCGATCTCGCCGTCACAGTCGTCGTCCACGTCCTCCGTGGAGCACCGCTCAGACTCGTCCGGATTGACCGCAGCGTCCAGGTCATCGCAATCATCCGCGACCTTGGCGTAGGCCTTTCCAGGCTTGGAGCAGGCCTCGACCACCCGGTCCGGATCACCGTAGCCATCTTCGTCACGGTCCTCGTAGAAGGTCGTCAGACCCTCATCGATCTCACCGTCACAGTCGTTGTCTACACCGTCATCGCACGGCTCGTCCGCGCCAGGGTAGATGGTGTCATCCTCATCATCGCAGTCCGACTGTCCGTAGAAGCCGTCACCATCTCCGTCTTCCGGTCCGGACGATTGGGTGTCATCCTCACCGCTATCGCAGGCGAGAAGAACGAGAATCGGCAGGAGGGTCAAGCCGCGCACAGGAACTCCTTTCGGGGACGCTGACTCTACATCAGCGGACGACACCTCTCCAGCCACCCGAAGCCAGCCATGTGTCGATCTCCGCCAAACCGGCCTCCAGCGAGGGTAAAACAAAGAGTTGGGGCTGGTAATCGGTGGGATCGTAGGGCGTGCGTGCGACGTGCTGCAGATCCCATTCTTCGAGGCACGCCTGACCGTTCACGGCGCGCTGAAGCTCTCCCGATGCTGCTGAGCAGCCCCGCCCCCCAAGCCTTGACCTCACCCTCCTCGTAGGCGAGACCGAACTCCAGCGCGTACCAGTAGACGCTCTCCAGGGCAGCCAACTCCTCGCTGGAAGCCTCGCGCGCGGCGAGACCGAAGGCATGACTCAAGCGCGCGACACCCGGGTGCATCAGGCTGGCGGCGTGTCCCACCAGCTCGTGCACCACGTCGGGCTCCGGTGTGTAGAGAGGCCTGCTGTGATGGCGGATGTACTGGGTGGAGAGAAAGACCCCACGCCCCAGGTGCTCCATGAACACTCGAGCAGCGACCAGGCCAGCCACGGGCTCCATCCGGAAACCGGTGGCTGCACTCAGGGTCGGATTCAAGGAACGCAACTGCGGAATGCACTCCGAACCGAGATCCAGATCCCGCGCCAGCGCATTCAGCTCCGAGACCACATGCCGACTGTGCAGGGGCTCCAGTTGTTCCAGGATGAGTGCCCAGACCGCGTGCTCTTCGTCGGTATAGGGCGCGTCCGGAACGGGGCACCCAGCGGTGTACCGAAAGGCGGACGCGGCGATGGCGTCGCGCCGTTTTCGGTAGGCGGGATCCCGGAAGCCAGGATGGTCCTGGTCGAGCTCCACCAGGCAATCGGCGCCACCAGCACGCACGCTCGCACCAGAACCGACGCCAAGGTCTTCGTCAAGGAGCATTGAGTGTGAAGGCCGGAAGCTGTACCTGCACGAGCAGGAGCCCTGCGACCGAAGGAGGGCCCTGGGAGGAGGATGGGAATTCGGAGCCACGCGAGCCGAGCGGAATGCGTTAACGACCAGCCATGAGCGTGATCCGAGAAATCTTCGACACCATGCCGTCCCGCTTCAAGGCTGGCTCAGCCTCCACCCCGATGAGCTGCTACTTCAGCGTCGGGGAGCACAAGTACACCGTGGCCGTGGGTCCGGATGGCTGTCAGGTCAGCCCCGGCAAGACCCAGGCAGACGTGGTGCTGAAGTGTGACCCGAAGCTCTTCGAAAAGATCGTGATCAAGGGCAAGATGCCCGGCCCGATCGACATCGCGCGGGGCAAGTTCAAGACCAACGACCCCGGCAAGCTCCAGCAGCTGATGAGCTGTTTCACGCTCTAGGCTCAGCGACCACGACATAGTCCGCGCCAAAGGTGATCGGAAGCTGCGCCAGGCACTCGGTCCGCACACGCTCGATCTCGTTGCGCATGGCCACAGCGAGGCCCTGGTCAGCGAACCAGGGAAGCTTGCGCAGCCCAAGGTCCAGCTGCCTCTGCACCCAGCGCTCCCGGTAGACGATCGGGATGGACCAGCTGTCCAGCACCCGGTAGCCACCGCTCTCCAGGTTCCGAAGCACCCAGGCCCGGGGGTACTCCCGGTAGCAGCGGTGGCCCGCCAGCAGGATGCATGCGTCGCGAAGGCGAGCGATGCGAGTCGCCAGGTTGTCCACGTCCTCCATGGGCTCCATGCCCACCACGTAGAGACGGTCCCCGACGTGCCGTCGGAGCCGCCCGAAGAGACGACTCTGGAAGTGGGGCGCAAAGCCGTCGACGGCCCCGAGCAGGTAGTCCGCGAGCACCGTGTCAAAGCGCTCGCCGTGCAACAGCGCCTCGTCCGTCCAGTTGCCCAGAACACAGGACAGCTCCTGGGATCGGGCTGGGCTGCCGGTGACGGCGACCACCTCGGTGGCGCTCAGTCCGCGGCACCACTGAAGGCTGTGCTCTCCCGTACCCGCATCCAGCAGCCTGCCCCAGGGACGCTCCCCCTGGAAGCGCTCGATGCTGCTGAACAGCGCGTCGGCCATCAGGCCGGGCTGGGGAAGACCAGGTCCAGCTTGATCAGAACCAGATCCTCGATCAGGTTGTCGGCCTGGCCGGCGTAGACGATCCCCCAGTCCTTCCGGTTCAGACTGAACTCCGCCTTGAGCGTGCTCTGCGCCTCTCCCACACCGATCGTGGCCGGAAAGGTCAGCTCCTTCTGCGTCCCCCGAAGGTCCAGCATGCCCTGCACCTGGACCTCGATCATCGCCGCGTCTCCCTGATGAGTCATGACGCGGATGGCGGTGCTCGTGAAGCTGGCCTCGGGGTACTTCTCCACGTGGAAGAAGTCCTCGTCCTTGAGGTGCTTGGTGAGCTTGTCGGAGTCGGTCCACACACTGCCGACGTCGATCGTGAAGACCGTGCCCGTGGGTGCGTCGTCCTTCACGAAGAGCTTCCCGTCGAAGGCCTGGAAGCCCCCTTCGTGGCTCTTGGTCACCTTGGAGCCCACGAAGCCGATCGTGCTGCCGGCAACATCGACCGCGAGGGGCTCACCCTCGGGCGTGGTGGGGGCCGGCGCCTCCACTGTTGGCTCTCCGATGGCGGCGGGCTCCGCCTCCTCGGCGGGGTTCGTGTTGCAGGCCAAGAGAAGAAGAAGGGTCATCGGTCCCCCTTGAAGCCCTCCAGCACCGTGGAGAGTTCGAGTGCTGCCATGTCTATGTCGTCTCCGATGCCCGGCAAGGCCCAGGCAGCCAGCTCCCCATACTCGTTCGTCCAGACGAAGCGGTACTCGGCGCTCTCGAGCGGACGATCGAAATCGAAGCGAACCCGGGCGGGCCGCCGGTCCGGTGTGAGCGTCTCGACGGTGACCGTGAGCTCCCGAAGGAAGGCCTGCTCTCCCTCGCTGAAGGGCCGACCGTCGCGACAGAGGTGATCGAGTGGGCGGGCGAGCATGCCCTCGTCCTGCTCCAGGACCAGGGTGTCCGCGTCGACCCGCGTCCAGGTGGCTCCCGTCGAGAAGGTGCTCAACAGGGCCAGGGAGTCGGGCACGGGGTCGCCTTCCAGAGTGCGCACGATGGGAATGTAGGCGACCTGGAACTCGTTGCCGCGAAGCACGAAGACGTGCTGCCCGGCGACATCGCGAGACAACCCCCTCCCACCCAGAGACGAGGTCGCACCCATCACGATCGGAATGAACGCGACCTTCACGGGGAGCAACACACCTCCCAACAGGTGCAGACCAACGAGGGGCTTCCAAGGCACCAGCGACAAGAGCCCGAAGGCTCCGATTCCCGAAAAGACCAGCAGGCGGTCCATCGGAAAAGCGCCGCACAGGGGAATGAGCGAGAGCATCATGCCCAGCGCGTAGAAGCGTGCCAGGGCCTGCTCTGCGAGCACGCGACGAAAGAGAATCCCCAGCCCGACCAGCGCCGCGATCCCAAGGCAGATCACCACGAACTGACCCGGCCTCCGAAGGACGATCCAGACGTCGATCGGCAGCTGAAGCCACTGCGCACTCAGCAGGACCGGGATGCGTTCGGCCATGGCCTGCACGAAGTCCAAGGGCTGGCGAGCCGGGTCCACGTACAGGCCCGAACCCGTCGCGCCGAAGCCCAGGGCGTTGTAGAGGAAGCGCCAGGCCACGACCAACACCGCGTAGGGCACGAGCGGACGCCACCGCTTGTGGACCAGCTCCCACGCCGCGATGTAGGCCAGGGCCCCCAGCGCAGCCTCTCCAGCACAGAGCGCGAGAGCAAAGAACAGCAAGGCACTCGCCCATCGACCGCGGAGGTGAAGCAACAGGGCTGCAACACCAAGCACCATGCAGATGCCTGCGTTGCGGTTCGCCAGCCAGCCCGCTGGAAAGGCATGAGCGTCTTCCAGCGCGAAGAGCAGGCAGGCCAGCCCTACACCCTTGCTCTGGAGCCGCTCATACAGCATCCCAACCAGGAAGACGCCCAGCGTGAACCAGAGCAGGCTGTGCAGGTGGTGAAGAGGCGCCAGATCGGGCCAGAGCAGCATGTCGAACTGGTGGGTCAGCGCGGTGAGCGGACGAAAGAAGGAGATCCTGATGTCGGGTGGAGCCCACCAGGGGAGGACTCCCATCTCGACCAGGAGCTCGTTTCCCGGCGGTCCGGGCATGAAGGTGAAGAGGTTCAGCGCGACCCGACCCCCACCTAGAGGATCGAAGGCCTCCAGCAGCTTGACCCGGTGCACCAGGTCATCGGCCGAGAAGCCCCCCATGAGAGCGGGCAGGCACAGGACCAGCGACAGGAGCGCTGTGCGGAGCGGGGTGACACGCACCCCGCAAGGGTACTGCCTCTACTCCAGGACGATCTTGATCGTCTGCGACTCACCCACCGCATTCACGACACAACCGCACTCACCCGGCTGGCCATCGTCGCTGACCTCGCAGCTCAGGGTGTAGCGACGCTCCTCACCGGTGCGCACGACGTCCCACGAGTCCTCACCGCCGTTGGTGAGTCCGCCACCGTCGTCGTACTCCTCCATCCCGACCTCGTGGACACCGCCCGGATCACAGCCATCGCCCTCGATGCGCACACTGAACTCGACGGAAGCACTCCCGTCCTCCGCGATGACATCGCCCTCGGCCTGCACGTCCAGCTCGCAGCCCTCGTCGTCGAAGAACTGGCCGCTGTCCGCTGTAAACCAGGGCTCAGCTTCCAGATCACAGGTGTAGACCACGCAGCCAAGCAGCGCGAGAAGAAGCGTCATGGTGTCTCCGGTTGGTGTCCCGCTCGCTCCTGACACCGCGCGCTGACGAAGGCGCTACCGAAAGCTGTCGAGGGTGAGATCGACCAGGGGAAGACCGGCATTGAAGCCCGCCCAGGCCAGGTAGGCCGAGAGGGCCTGCACATCGGAAGCCCAACCGGGGAGCTGCTTCGGGGCCTTGAGGAAATCCAGCTCCAGCGCATCCTGCAGAGTGAGCCGACCCGCAAAGAGGCGTGGGATCAACTCCAACCGACGCTCCTTCAGAGCAGCGACCAGGAAGGCGTGCACGCGCAGCAGTCCTCGGACGTACACCACGTCCTTGGTGAACACTCCTCCTCCTCGGAAGATCCGGGCGGCGCTGTGCAGGCTCTCCGAGTCTTTCTGGCCCCCGTCCACGAAGACCCTCCGGACCTCCTCCAGCTCCGCACCATCCAGCGCAGCCTGGACCGCAACAACGCGCAGAGCGATTCGGCGGAGTCGAGCCACATCCAGGCTGTTCGTGATCAGCTCCGCGAAGGTGGCAAGCCCCTCCTGGGTCTCGGTGGTGCGCGGTGAGGAGCGGCCCAGCACCTTCAGGGGCTGCCTTCGTCCCTCGCGCTTGGTCAGGGAGTGGACCTGGTACTCGTGGGCCAGGAGTTGCTTGAGATTGAGCGGGCTGAAGTGGGCGTCGGAGCGAAGACGAATACGTTGGGCGCCGGCGGCAGCCATGGACGCGAGGTCCGAAGCGACAACCACAGGGATGTCCACTCGCTCCGCCATCCATGCCTGTGCAGCGTGGGCGTCCATCGTGTTTTTCGGCTCTGGCAGGTCGAGGGAGCTCGAGATCCCCAGGAAGTGCCGCGCTCCGTCCAGGTTGGTGGGGGAAAAGGGCATCAGCGGGTCGCTGGGCTGGCCGTAGAGAGCGATGGAGAGGCGAGTGAAGTCGGGCGTGCCCGCCGCCTCGAGCATGGCTGCCGCGGTCGCGTAGCCCTGGGCGGTACGGTGCAGAAAGCGCCCGGTTGGCGAGGCGTCGCACTCCCCCATGAGCTGGTCCAGTGCGCGACGTTCTTCGCTCAGGTCCAGCTCTGGAACGTGACCTGGCGGTCCCTTCAGCGCGTGAAGGACCTTGATGCGCCTTGCCAGTTCAACGAGGCGCTGGTCGACCCTATCGATAGAGGTCCATGTACCCGCTGCTCGGGTAGCGCTTCGTCGCGCAGTCAGAGCATCCGCCGCCGGTGTACTGGTGGGTGAACGCGATCTGGCCACTGCTGGAGTCGAAGAACTCGCCTTCGAACTTGTAGGTCTCGGTACAGCCTCCAGAGATGGTCCGCGAGGTCTCGAAGCTCATCCCGGTGAGCGGTCCCACGGTATCGCCAGGCTGTCCCTTGGTTCCCTGGGCAGAGACGTAGAGATCCCCGGCCAGGACCTCGATGTCCACGGTCTTGAAGCTGATCTCGACCGTGCCGAAGGCGCAGTCGTAGACGACCTCCTCCGCGATGGCCCACTTGCCATCCGGCTCGAACTCGCAGTCTTCATCGACGTAGCCGTCGCAGTTGTCGTCCAAGCCGTTGTCGCAGACCTCGTCGACGAGGTATTCGCCAGCCAGGGGGTCCGAGTCGTCGCAGTCGACGCAGGAGGAGAAGCCGTCTCCGTCCGCATCCACCTCGTCCGGGGTGTAGTCGTCGCAGTCGTCATCGACCCCGTTGCAGGGCTCCTCACCCTTGCCCGGATAGCGGTCGGGGTTGAGGTCATCGCAGTCACCACCGCCGGCTACCTCCTCAGGGCAAGCCGTCCAGCCGTCCTCGTCGATGTCCACGCCGTCGAGCGTGTCCTCGTTGCAGTCGTTGTCCAGGCCGTCGCACTCGACCTCGCCAATGCCCGGGTTCACCTCGGCGAGCATGTCGTTGCAGTCCAGCCGATCGGGAGGGTAGGTGTCCACGCAAGCGGGGTTGTCCCCATCGAAGAAGCCATCTCCGTCCGCATCGAAGGGAGAGTCCACCGAGTCCTCCGCCGCCTCGAGACGACCGTTGCAGGCCGCGGTCTCCGCCAGGCCGATGTCCTGATTGCAGCCCACGAGGGCGAGCATGAACAACATCAATAGTCCTCCGGCCCGCAGTATAGAGCGCAGGACCGGGGTCGGGAGTCAGCGCCGCAGCAGGATTTCTTCAGCAGCCCTCTCCCCGCTCTGGAGCGCACCCTCCATAAAGCCCTGCCATTCCGTCGCGGTCTCCGTGCCGGCCCAGTGCACCCTCCCGAAGGGTTCCCGCAGCGAACGACCGTAGGCGGTCAGGGTTCCGGGTGTCATGAAGGACACCGGGCAGCCGCGACTCCACGCTTCCTGGCACCAGTCGAGCTCCAGCCAGTCCACGGGGTCGAGCGCCTCTGGACCATGGATGCGTGCGAGCTGGTCGAGAACCGCATGCTTTCGAGCGGCCGCCGGCGCCTCGCCCCAGCGCCGACCATCCCGTCCCACCAGGAAGGAGAGCAGCGCGGGATGGCTTCCGTCCGACTGCGTGGCGTCGATGCAGAAGGCTGCCGGTCCGCGGTCGGAGATGGCCTCCCCGGCGCGGCCCTCCTCACGCCAGAAGGCGCGCTCGTAGAAGGCGAAGCACTTGATGGTCACCCCCATGGGGCTGCGCTGACAGAGCTGGTCCCGAGCGGAGCTCAGCACCGGATCCCAGCGAATGCGCGGCACCATGGGCGGCGGGACGGCACAGATGGCGAAGCGAGCGCGCTCCGCCCGGGAACCCTCCCCGCGAATGGTCACGCTCTCCTCGTCCTGCTCGATGCCTTCCACGGGCCAACTCAGGCGAAGATCCAGCCCGCGTGCCAGCCCCTCGCTGAGGCTCTGAGCGCCCTCGCCAAAGCGGGTCTGCTGCGCTCCGCCCTCCACCTCGACCAGCTTCATCAGCCCGCCGGCAGCCTTGGCGTAGGCCAGCACGTAGAGCATCGACAGCTCCGCTGCGTCGGCACCAAAGACAATGCGAAGCGCCAGCTTTGGCTTGTCGGTGCGCAATCGGCGTCTACCGTGAACGGTGACCCAAACTCAGGAGGAGGCCATGCAGGACGTCTTGCTGCTCAATGCTGACTACTCGCCCGTCCGAATCCTGGACTGGCGTCGAGCGGTGTGCCTGCTCCTGTCGGACAAGGTGCGCCTGGTCGCCGACTACGAGGGACGGGAGATCCGCTCGCAGCACCTCGCACTGCCCTGGCCGGCGGTCGTCACCCTGACCCGCTACGTCGGGTATCGCGGACGGGTGCGCTTCAACCGCCAGAACGTGCTGGCCCGCGATGACTGGCGCTGCCAGTACTGCAGCTTCGCTCCTCGCACCGAAGACGGTCGGCCGATCAAGACCGAGTTGACCCTCGATCACGTCGTTCCTCGCGCCCGAGCCGCGGATGGACGAGTCCGAGCGGTCTCTGGACGATCGGTTCCGGTCACCTCGTGGGAGAACATCGTCACGGCCTGCCGAGCGTGCAACCAGCGCAAGGCGGCTCGTCTCCCCGAGGAGGCTCGGATGACCTTGCGCAAGCTTCCGCGTCGGCCCACCTCGTGGGAAGGCATGCAGCTTGAGTTCGCTCGGGTCCCGGTCCCGGAAGAGTGGCGAGACTACTTGCCGGAGAGCATTGCGGCCTGATTTGTGACAGGGGGCCGATCCCCTGTCGCAAAAAGGTGTCACATATCGGGGGCCGATGCCGTATATGGTTGCGCCATATAATGTCTTCCTCGTCCGGAGCCCTCCCATGACCCTTCTCGCTCTCCTGGCCTGCACCGACTACAACATCTCTGGCACGACCGATGCCACGGACCAGCTCACGGATGACCGGGTTCCCGACATCGATGT
>PVBE010526439.1_pt1 | contig 41769 bp, 47 predicted proteins | sample 1631181 | NCBI WGS metagenome assembly PVBE01 (sample SAMN08397723, study PRJNA350692) | Marine metagenome, whole genome shotgun sequencing project. | isolation source: water | place: Pacific Ocean | collected 2012-04 | reverse complement strand
CGACGAGACGGTGGGGGCCTTCTTCCAGGAGATGCGCCCCGCGGCCTCGGTGATCCGCTGCTGGTGGTCTCGGACGGTGCGCCTGGGATCATCAAGGCGATCGAGACCTGCATCGCGCACTCGGAGCGCCAGCGCTGCCTGGCGCACCGCATGAGGAACTTGCCCGCCAAGGTGCCCGACGACGTCTGGCCCGAGTTCAAGGCCCGGGCCACGGCCTGCTATCAGGCGCCGTGTTTTTGCCGTAAAGCTACCCGCGTTCACAGATTTTGGCCGAAACGTATAAAGATTAGGAGCAATGGTTCGACGGGTGGAAATGACCACTCTATTGAATGTCGTCCTCTCTATTGAATGTCGTCCTCGCCGCCCCTCACGCGAACCCCGGCGGAGACGCCGTTTCGGAATGGGTCAGGGCGAGGACCTTGAACAGGGTTCCCATCTCGGCCTCGTCGACCAAGCGGTGGTGGGCGGAACGGATATCGCTGGCCTGCTCTGCCGTGGCGCCGACCAGCAGCGCCTCGGCGCGCGCCCCGATGCCCAGGCCTTCGAGGAACGCCCCCTGGGGCACCGGTCCGAAGGCGCCGGCACCGGCCTCGACGGCGGCGGCGGCGAGACCGGTGAAATCGACATGGGCGGTGAGGTCGGCTTCGCCGGGCGCCTCGAGGACGGGGTGGTAGACGTGGCCCTTGACCGCCTGCAGGGTGTCGCCGGCGGCGCTTTCGGCGTGGCCGTAATCGAGGATGAGGGCGCCGCCGCTGTGGCGCGCCACCCGCCTCCCGATGGCGCCAGCCAGGGCCAGGCCGTCCGGGCATACCTCGATGACGCCGCCGTCGACGCCGCTTTCGGGGGCGACGGCCAGGCGTTTCGCGGTCAAGGGATCGAGGGGCAGCGGCAGCGTCAGGACGAAACGGAAGCCGCCGTCCTCTTCGGCATCTACCCGGCGCTCCCGCCAACCCTCGTCGGTACGCTGAAATTGGCGCACCGGCAGGGCATCGAAGAACTCGTTGGCGATGAGCAACATGGGCCCTTCGGGGACGCCATCGAGGGAATCGCTCCACGCCGGGGCGTCGCCCAGGTTGGCCGCCGCCAGGGCCTCCTTCTGGCGCGCCCTGAGGACCGGGCTAGTCTCCACCAGGTGCAGCCGCGCGGCGTCAAGGAAGCCAGACGCCGGGCGCACTGCCCTCAGCGCATCCGCCATCAGCGTCCCGCGTCCCGGTCCGAGCTCCACCACCACGACCGGATCGGGGGCGCCCATGTCTTGCCAGACGTCGGCGCACCACAGGCCGATCAGCTCGCCGAACATCTGGGAGATTTCCGGTGCCGTGATGAAGTCGCCAGCGGCGCCCAGGGGGTCGCGGCTCGTGTAGTAGCCATGGCGCGGGTGGCCGAGGGCCTCGGCCATGAACTCGGCGACGGTGAGCGGGCCGCACGCCGCGATGCGCCGGCGCAGGTGGTCGGCGAGAGCACCCACAGGGCGTCCCACAGAGCGTTCCACAGAACGTCCCATAGGCGTCACCCGGCGCGCCGGGAGCGCAGCATGAGGTAGAGCCCCGAGGCCAGCATGGGCAGCGACAGCCACTGGCCCATGGTGGTGCCCGCCATCAGAAAACCGATGTGGGCGTCGGGCTGGCGGAACAGCTCGACCGCGGCACGGATCAGGGCATAGCCCGCCAGCAGGACGCCCACCAGGAACCCCGGCCGGGCGCGCACGGCCTCGACGCGCCACAGGACGTTGAGCACGAAGAAGAGCACGATGCCCTCCAGCGCCGCCTCGTAAAGCTGGCTCGGGTGGCGCGGCGCTGGTCCGCCACCCGGGAACACCATGGCCCACGGCACGTCCGAAGGGCGGCCGAACAGCTCACCGTTGATGAAATTGGCCAGCCGCCCCAGGAACAACCCGATGGGCGCCACGCAGGCGACGGCGTCGGCGGCAGGCAGGAAGGGGATAGCGCGCCGGCGCGTGAACAGGTAGCCCGCCACCACCACGCCGAGCAGCCCGCCATGGAACGACATGCCGCCCCGCCACACCTGCAGGATGGCCAGGGGATTGTCCATGTAGAAGCCGAACTTGTAGAAGAGCACGTATCCCAGTCGTCCGCCGAGCACGACGCCGAGCGTCGCCCAAAGCAGAAAGTCGTCGGCGTCGAGCACCTTCATGATGGCGGGCGGCCCCTTAGCCAGCACGCGGAGATGGCGCCACCCGGCGATGAGGCCGACGATATAGGCCAACGAGTACCAACGGACGACGATCGGCCCGACCTCGAAGAGCACCGGATCAATGGTGGGGTAGGGAATGACGAAGGTCATGCCGGCAGCACCGCGGTTTTCACCGGTAGGGGTCCGGCGTACTCAGATAGTCCTGGACGTAGCGTGCCACGCCGTCCTCGAGCGCCGTGAAATCCGCCGTGTAGCCGGCGGCGCGCAAGCGCGCCATAGAAGCCTTCGTGAAGTACTGGTACTTGTCGCGGATGGGGGCCGGCGTCGGCACGTAGTCGATGGCCGGTTCCTTGTCGAGCGCCCGGAAGACGGCGGTAGCGAGGTCCGCGAAGCTGCGCGCCCGGCCGGTGCCGCAATTGTAGATACCGCTCACCGAACCGTCGCCGAGCAGCCACATGACGATATCGATGCAGTCATCGACCCAGATGAAGTCGCGGAGCTGGCCGCCATGAGCATAGTTCGGATCATGGGACTCGAACAGCCGCGCCGGCTCGCCGGCCACGGCGTGGGGATGGATCTTCGCCACCACGCTCATCTGGCCGCCCTTGTGGTATTCGTTGGGACCGTAAACGTTGAAGAACTTGAGCCCGGCCCACTGGGGCGGACGCGCATCACCGTCGGCTACCATGCGGGCGACGCGGCGGTCGAAAACGTGCTTGCTCCAACCGTAGGCGTTGAGCGGCCTGAGCCCGGCCAGCCCTTGGCAGGAGGCGTCGTCGTCGAAGCCCTGGCCGCCGTCCCCGTAGGTGGCCGCCGACGAGGCGTAAATGAAGCGCACCTGGTGGCCGGCACACCACTTACAAAGGCTGAGCGACAGCTTGAAATTGGTGGCCACCATGAGATCAGCATCGGTCTCGGTGGTCGCCGAGATGGCCCCCATGTGGATGACCGCCTCGACGTTGGAGCGGTTGTCCTCGAGATAATCGAACAGGTCCCCGGGGGCCAGAAAGTCGGCGAACTCGCGCTTAGCGATGTTGCGCCACTTGTCGCCGCCGCGCAGGATATCGCAGATGACGACCTTACCGAGGCAACGCTCCTCGAGCGCCGCCACGATGTTGGAACCGATAAAGCCGGCGCCGCCGGTCACCACGAACATGGCTTCTCCTCAACTCTAGCCCCTCGTTGCCGGGAAGCCCGTTTATAGGGCCGCCCGCCAGGCCCCGCAAGAAGGCGGCATCACCCTGCCACCACCTGCGGTTGCCAGCACCACGGCGCCAGCCCATAATAGCGGCCGCGCCAGCGCCGGCGCCGATTGGCGGGAGCCCGACCCATGCAGACGAGCAGCCGCTTCTTCGACGACCTCGCCAAGGTGGCGAATAGCGCCGTTTCCACCCTGGCCGGCGTCAAGGACGAGGTCGAGGCCATGGTGAGCCAGCGCCTGGAGCGCTTCCTCGCCGACATGGATGTGGTTCCCCGCGACGAGTTCGAGGCAATCAAGGCGGTCGCCGTCAAAGCCCGCGCCGAACAGGAAAAGCTGGAAAAACGCGTCGCCCACCTAGAGGCCCACCTGGCCACCAAGTCGGCCCGGAAAGCAGCCGCAAAGACCGGCGCCAAGCCGGCTCGGAAAGCGCCTCCCAAGAGCGCCGCCAAACCCAGGAAGCGCCCCCGAAAACCCAAGGGCGCTTGACACTGGCGGTCGCCGCGCGCCGCTCCCGGAAATACTATCCACAAAAAATTCAGCTCTTCGCGAATTACGTCCTTGCGCGGCGGCACACCTTTTGGCAGGCTACACTTAGTAGGCGGTCGGGCATAAGACCACAATATGTGGATGGATTCGGTACTGCCCGAGGAGGGCAAGGTATGGGCGTCTCAAGCCACATCCGCGATACCCTCGCCGCTAATCCCCTGGACATCGTCGAACAAGTGGCCTTCGCCCACGACTGGGCCTTCGATCGCCGCAGCGACGAGGAGATGGCCATCCAGGTGCCTGGGAACTGGTGCGATTACAGTCTGTATTTCGCCTGGAACACCGACGCCGTCGCCGTCCAGTTGACCTGTGCCTTTGACATGCGGGTGCCGCCAGCCAAGCAGGCCCGCGTGCACGAGTTGCTGGCCCTGATCAACGAGCACATGTGGCTCGGCCACTTCTCCCTGTGGAATGACGAGGGGTTGCCCATGTTCCGCCACGCCTTGCCCCTGCGCGGGGCCGGCGGGCCGACAATCGAGCAAATGGGCGATATCGTGGAAACCGCGATCTCCGGTTGCGACCGCTACTACCCCGCCTTTCAATTCGTCATCTGGGGCGATCGAACGGCGGCCGAGGCCGTCGCCGTGGCTTTGCTTGACACCATGGGCGAGGCCTGAGCCACCATGGCAACGACCCTCATCCTGGCCGGCTGCGGCAAGATGGGCGGCGCCATGCTCGCCGGCTGGCTCGACCGCGGCATGGAGCGGCAGGGCATTACGGTGGTCGAGCCCGATGGCCAGACCGCCGCCGCCCTCAGAAAAAGCCAAGGCGTCGCCGTCCTCGAGGCGCCCGCCGGGCTGGCCGCCGACATCCGGCCCGACGTGGTGGTGTTCGCCGTGAAGCCCCAGAACCTGGACGAGGTGGCGCCAGCTTACCGGCGCTTCGCCGGGGAGACTACCGTGTTTCTGTCGATCGCCGCCGGCAAGACCATCGCCGGCACCCAGGGGGCGCTTGGCGCCGAAGCACCGATCGTGCGCTGCATGCCCAACACCCCGGCCCAGGTCGGCCGGGGCATCACGGTGGCATGCGCCAACCGGCTGGTCGGCGACGACCAGCGCCACCTTTGTCAGGATTTGTTGGAGGCGGTCGGCGAGGCAGCCTGGGTCGAAGACGAATCGCTGCTCGACGCCGTCACCGCGGTCTCGGGCAGCGGCCCCGCCTACGTGTTCTTGCTCGCCGAGTGCATGGCCCGGGCCGGCGTCGAGGCCGGGTTGCCCGAGGAGCTTTCCGGGCGACTGGCGCGCGCCACGGTGGCCGGAGCCGGCGAACTCCTCCACCAATCCCCCGAAGCGCCCGCCGTCTTGCGCCAGAACGTCACCAGCCCGGGCGGCACCACAGCGGCAGCCCTCGAAGTGCTGATGGACGAGGACGGAGCGCAACCGCTGATGACCCGCGCCATCGCCGCCGCCACCCGGCGCTCGCGCCAACTGGCGGGCTAGCAAGAAGTCATTGATCGAACACCGAGGACGCGGAAGCCGTGGCGGATTCGCCTGGATCATGGACCCATTGATTAGTGTTTTGCGAGCCAGTGTCCGCTGACCGAAAGTGACCCGAAGCGGCCTGCCCACAGTGTGGTTCGCCGTTTGGAGCCCCTAACTTAAGAGACGTTCTTCAGGTCCAACTCCAGGATACCCTCGGCACCGGCAGTGCGCAGCTTTGGGATGAGGTCGCGGACTTGGCGGCGCTCGACCACTGTTTCGATGGCAATCCAGGCCGAATCGGTCAGGCGGTTGACAGTCGGGGCATGCAGGCTGGGCAACAGCTTGGTAACTTCGTCCAGGGCCTCGGTCGGCGCATTCATCTTCAAGAGCACCCGGTGACGGGCTGCTAAAGCGCTTTGCAGCATCAAAGCGAGCTGGTTGATCTTGGTCTTCTTCCAAGGATCGGCCAGGGCGTCCTTGTTGGCGACCAGGACCGTGTGAGTGTGTAACAGGTCACAAACGATGCGCAGTCCGTGGGCTTTGATGGTGGTTCCGGTCTCGGTGATTTCAACTGCGGCATCGGCAAGGCCTTCGACAACCTTGGCCTCGGTGGCACCCCAGGAGAACTCGACCGTGGCGTTGATGCCACGCTCTTCCAGGTAGCGCCTGGTGTAGCCCACCAGTTCGGTGGAAACGACCTTGCCTTCCAGATCCTCGACCTTCTGGACTAGGCTGTCCTGGTCCACCACCAGCACCCAGCGGCTGGGTTGATCGGAAGACTTGGAATAGACTAGGTCACAGACCACTTCGACATCGGCCTGGGTCTCCTTGATCCAGTCAATGCCGCAAAGCCCCACGTCCATGGTCCCACCGGCCACATAGGGCCCCATCTCCTGGGAACGCACCAGCGCGCAGGTGATCTCATCGTCGTCGATAGACGGGAAATAGTTTCGCGACCGGTACCGAATGGTCCATCCCGCTTGGGCAAAGAGGTCCACCGTGGCAGATTCGAGACTTCCCTTGGGGATTCCGAGCTTAAGCTGGTTCATAATTTTTCTTAGCATACATTTGGGCAAATAGCCGCGATGGTTATAGAAAATATCGGTTATAGAAAATATCCAAAGTCCGGATGCGCCCACTAGCAAGCGCCGGAATACCATTCTCCCTCCCCCCTTGCGGGGGAGGGGTGGGGTGTGGGGTATTGGACTGGCGCCACTTGGCCGGGTAACACGCTAGAACTACCGCCCGGCGAGCGCCGGCTGCAGGATGTCGCGCAACTTGGCGAGGGCCCGCGCCTCGAGCTGGCGGACCCGGTCCTTGGAGAGACCGATCTCGCGGCCGATGGCCTCGAAGGTGGCGCGGGCGTCCTCGAAGTAGCGCCTGCGAATGATCAGCTCCTCGCGCGGCGGCAGAACGGCCAACGCCCCAACCACCAAGTTGCTGAGGAAGCGCTTCTCACTCGCCTCGGCGAGGGCCTCCTCCGGGTTCGGCTCGCCACTGGCCAGGATATCGAGCCGCGTCCTTTCGCGGCCGCCGCCAGCCTCTGCCAGGGGTTGGTCAAGGGGCTGGTCGAGCGACTGGTCGCCGAGCGCGACGCGGCGCGCCAAGGCCATCACTTCGGTGGCGGTGGTGCCAAAGCTCTTGGCCAGTTTCGCCGTGATCTCGTCGCCCAGGTCCTCGACGCCGCCGAGAAGATCGGCGGTGGCTTGGCGCAACCTCAGAAACAGGCCCTTTTGCGCGTTGGTGGTGCCGATGCGCACCAGCGACCACGAACGCACCACGTGGTCCTGGATGGCGGCGCGTATCCACCATAGGGCGTAGGTGGAGAGCCGGACGCCGCGGTCCGGGTTAAACCGGCGCACGGCATGGATCAGGCCGAGTGTTCCCTCCTGCACGAGGTCGCTCATGGGCAGGCCCGAGTTGCGATAGGCGCGCGCGATCTTGACGACGAAGCGCAAGTGGCTGACGATCAGGCGGCGACCGGCGTCGATGTCGCCGGCTTCGGCGCGGCGTGCCAAATCCCTCTCCTCCTCACGGCCGAGCATGGGCTGACGCGCCGCCTCGTGAAACAGGCGCTTCGACGAATCCGTCCCTGGTTCCACCGCTTCGACAGACACCGCCGCCTCCTTTTCCCGGCGCCCCCGATCGGCCGGGATGCAAAGGCCAAGCATTACACGGTATACTTAACATTAGAACGGAATGCCGACGCAATCGGATTCGTTCGACCCGGTTGCGGCACGGCACAAGGGAGGGAAGCATGGCACGCAAATCCGACATCCCCGGTCGCATCGTCGAGGCGGCCCTGAATCTTGCCGTCCGACAGGGGTGGCGGCACACGTCCATATCGGCGATCGCCGCCGAGGCGGGGCTCGACCTCGCTCAGGTCCACGCCGCGTTTCCGTCAAAGGCCTCGATCGTACGCGGCTTCGTCAAGCGCGTCGACGAACAAGTACTGGCCGACACGGCCACGCCAATGGCCATCAAGAAAACGGGCGAGAAGGCCGGCAGGGAGGCGGGGGGGTCGGCCCGCGACCGCTTGTTCGACGTACTCATGAGGCGCTTCGACGCCTTGACGCCGCACAAGGCGGGCCTAGCGGCGATCATCGGAAACGCCTGCGCCGACCCCCTGGCGGCCGTGGTCTTGCTTCCCCGTGTCATGTGCTCCATGGCCTGGATGCTGGAGGCCGCCGGCTTGTCGTCTTCCGGTCCGTGCGGCGCTTTCCGCGTCAAGGGGCTGGCCCTCGTCTATGCCGAAGCCTTTCGGGCGTGGCTCGGCGACGACAGCGAGGACATGGCAAAGACCATGGCGGCGCTTGACAGGGCGCTGAGGCGAGCCGAACGGGTCGTCAACTTATGCCTGCCACGGGCCCGGGAAGGGGCGCAAGGGACCGCCCAGGGAACCGCCTCGGGGTGAGCGGCGCGCCAAGGAGAAAGCATGGAAATCGCGTTCGACGACTTTCTCAAGGTTGATATCCGGGCGGGAACGGTCAAGCGCTGCGAGCCCTATCCGGAGGCGCGGAAACCTTCCCTGAAGATGTGGATCGACTTCGGGCCCGAGATTGGCGAGAAGAAGAGCACCGCCCAAATCACCCGCCATTACACACCGGAAACCGTGGTCGGCCGTCAGGTCGCGGCGGTGGTCAACTTCCCGCCACGCCAGATTGGCAAGTTCATGTCGGAAGTGCTGGTCCTCGGCTTCCCGGACGAGGACGGCGAAGTGGTCCTCATCGCCCCCAACCAGACGGTGCCCGCCGGCGGCCGGCTGTACTGAAGGCACGAAGGACGCGCGCCGCCGCAACCCCATCCCGCAGGCAAGTCAATGAGTACGCTGTATGCAAGGTTCGTCGTCGCGCTGATCTCGCTACTGACGTCCTTCTTCGGCCGCTGGCGACGGCAAACCATCGTGGCGCGGGTCCACGCCCTGCTCGCCCCCACCATCACGACGGCCGCCAACGGCACGCCGATCACCTTCTTCACCCCGGACCGAACCTCCGTCTATTGGCCGCGGCACGGTCTGGCCGCCGAACCGGACACCTTGCAGTGGATCGACGGGTTCGTGGCGGACGACGTGCTCTACGACATCGGCGCCAACGTCGGCGCCTATAGCATCTATGCCGCCAAGCGCAAGGGCGTACGGGTCATCGCCGTCGAGCCCAACCCGTTCTCGTTCCACGTCCTGGCCCGCAACCTGGTCCTCAACGGGGTCCTTGGCAAGGTGACGCCGCTGTGCCTGGCGCTGGGCGCCGGCACGGATCTGGGCATACTGGCACTGAAAGATACCGAATGCGGCTCCGTCGGCCATTCCTTGGCAAGGGGGGAAGGCCCTGCCAGGAAGGGCGCCCTTGCCCTCCAAACCCAGGTCTGCCGCCTCGACACCCTGTGCGCGGACATGGGCCAGCCGCCACCCAACCACATCAAGATCGACGTCGATGGCATCGAACATGAGATACTCATGGGCGCCGAAGCGGCTCTAAGGGACTCGCGGCTGAAGTCGGTGGCGGTCGAGTTCTACACCCATGACCAGCCCGTCCGGGACAGAATCGCCGCCCTGCTCGATGATTTCGATCTGGCCCCGACCAGCGCCGGCGACCGGCAGGACGGCTATTCCGACAACTGCATTTACGTGCGCCGGGGCGCCGGGTGACGGGGCGCGGCGTTCACAGGGGCAGGACGAGGCGCACCCGGAGGCCGCCGTTCGGGGAATCGCCGAGCTCGATGTCGCCGCCGTGGTTGCGCATGACGCCGAGGGCGATGGTCAGCCCCAGGCCGACGCCGCCGGTGACCGGGTTGCGCGAAGTCTCCACCCTGTAGAACGGCTTGAACACGTCGTCCCACTTGTCGGCAGGGATGCCGGGGCCGTCGTCGTCTATGGTCACCTCGATGGCCGCGCCGCGCTTTCCGGCGCGCACCGAGACGTGATCGGCATAGCGGATGGCGTTGTCGACCAGGTTGGTCACGCAGCGCTTGAACGCCGCCGCCATGAGCGCCACGGTGATCTCGCCCTCGGTATGCAGGTCGATGACGCCGCCCTTGCGCCGCGCCTGCGCCACGACGTCGTCGAGCAGGGTGTCCAGGCGCTCCGGCCGCGGCGCTTCGCCGCCCTCGCCGCGCGCGAAGGCGAGATAGCCCTCCAGCATGCGTTCCATCTCGACCACGTCGCCCTTGAGCGCGCCCAGCCCTTCGCCTTCACCGAGCAGTTCCAGCTGGAGCTTCATGCGGGTGAGCGGCGTGCGGAGGTCATGAGAGACGCCCGCCAGCGTTTCGGTGCGCTGGGTTATCTGGCGCTGTATGCGCGCCCGCATGGCGATGAACGCGGACGCCGCTCGGCGCACCTCGGCGGCGCCCTCGGGCTTGAAACTGGGAACTTCGCGGCCCTTGCCGAAATCATCGGCGGCCAGGGCCAGGCGGCGGATGGGTTTGACCTGGTTGCGCATGAATATGGTGGCGACGCCGAACAGGATCATCGAGGTGCCTACCATCCACAGCACGAAGATATAAGTCGTCGAACTGAACAGCCGCTTGCGCGGCGTCACCACCTCGAGGATGCCCTCGGCCAACTGCACGGAAATGATCACTTCGCGGTCCATGGTATGGGCGTCGATTTGGAACGGCTTGCCGACGTACTCCCTCATGGCGCGGATCAGCATCTCCTCCATCATGTCGTTTGTCACGGGCGCCGTATTGGGGAGGTTTTCTCCCTCCTTCAGGCGGACCACGACCTGCATGGGGTCGCCGGCCAGCCACAGGATGCGGTCGCGGTCGCCGGTTTCCGGGTACTCGCGGATCAGCGCCACCAGGGCGGCGATGTCCCCCGCCACGCTGCGGGCCATGCGCAGGCTGACTTTGTCCCAATGGCTTTCGAAAAAGACGATCCCCGACACCACCTGCAGCAGCACCAGGGGCGTGACGATGATGAGAAGCGAACGGCCCAGCAAGCTGTGCGGCAGCAACCGTTTGATGAGGCTTTCCCGGGCCATGGCTCAATCGGGACGGAGCACGTAGCCCCGACCGCGCACGGTCTGCAAATAGCGGGGCAACCTGGGGTCCGGTTCGATCTTGCGGCGCAACCGCGTCACCTGGACATCGACGGCGCGGCCGCCGCCGCCCGCCCCGGTGCGCTCGTAGAGCTCATCGCGGCTGAGGATTTCGCCGGGCCGCTCGGCGAGAGCCTTCAACAGCGCCGCCTCCACCGACGTCAGGTGCACGGGCTGTCCGTGGCGCCGCAATTCGTCGCGTCCGGGGTCGAACATCACGTCGCCCATGCGGATCTTGGGGGGCGCCACGGGCGGCTTGGCCACGCGCCGCAGGATGCTGTAAACGCGCAACAACAGCTCGCGCGGCTCGAAGGGCTTGCTCAGGTAATCGTCGACGCCGCTCTCGAGCCCGGCGATCCGGTCCTCGGGCTCGCCCATGGCGGTCAACATAAGAATGGGAACGGTGCTTTTGCGGCGCAAGTCCTTGCATAATTCGAGGCCGCTTTCGCCCGGCATCATGACATCGAGCACGATCAGGTCGAACTCGAGACTGGCGAGCTTGGCCCGCGCGTCGGCAGCGTCGCATGCGGTGGCCACCAGGATGCCGTTCTCGTGGAGGAACTTGCCCAACAGATCCCGTAGCCGGTCATCGTCGTCCACCACCAGTATGTGCGGAAGGTTAGCACTCATGCACAGGCTCCGCCGTCAGTGCAGCGTTCATGGCCGGGCCGCCCGGACCGCCCGGAGAGTAACACATCCCGCCCGCCACAGGGACAACAAGGGACGGGACAACAAGAGTTCGGCACGGGCGCCCCGGCAGCCAGGTGTGCTCAGTTTCCGGTCGGCTCCGCTTCGCCGATGGCGCCGCAGTCTTCTTCGTTGATGAGACCAAGGAGCACGGTGCGGAAGCCCTCCACCGCCTGCGCGCCGGCCTCGCGGTAGGCGCTGGCGACGAGGCGGCACTGCGATTCGGTGAGCAGGCGCTCCAGTTCCGCGCCCTTCTCGGTAAGACGGAGACGCCGCCGGCGGCGGTCCCGGGGATCTGATTCCTGGGTGACGAAACCCTCGCGCACCAGTTGGCCCAAAACGCGCGACAGTGACTGCTTGGTGATCTTGAGGATGCGGAGAAGCTCGCCGACGGTGGTTCCCGGCTTGCGGCCGACGAAGTAGATGACCCGGTGATGGGCCCGGCCGAAGTCATACTTGGCGAGGGTGGAGTCGAGCTCCGCGGTAAAATCCCGGTAGGCGTAAAAGAGAAGTTCTATGGCTTGGCGCAGTTCCTCCTCACGCAAAAACAGCGGGCTGACGCGGGATTTGAGCTGGGCCATGCCGGCCACCGGTGGTTACGGGTAATTTAAGTCAGTAATGTTGACATATATGGCCGAGAATGATAGAGCAAGCAAGAATATTATTTGGGCGCCTCTCCTGGGGAAAAAAAATTACATGGATATCGTTCCCTTCGACGACCGTGATGGCCTCATTTGGGTTGACGGCGCCATGGTTCCTTGGCGCGACGCCAAGCTCCATGTTCTCACCCACGCGATGCACTATGCGTCGGCCGTATTCGAGGGCGAGCGCGTCTACGGCGGCAGCATCTTCAAGTTAACCGAGCACAGCGGGCGGCTCGAGACCTCGGCGCGCGCCCTCGGATTCGAGCTGCCCTATTCGGTGGCCGAGATCAACGCCGTCTGCCAGGAGGTGTGCCGGGCCAACGACATCGTCGACGGCTATGTGCGGCCCGTGGCCTGGCGCGGAACCGAGATGATGGGCGTATCGGCGCAACAGACGAAGATCCACGTGGCCATCGCGGCGTGGCCGTGGCCTTCCTATTTCTCGCCCGAGGCGCGCATGAGGGGGATCAAGATGAAGACGTCGTCGTGGCGCCGTCCGTCGCCCGAAACCGCGCCGGTACACGCCAAGGCGGCCGGCCTTTACATGATCTGCACGCTTTCCAAGCACGCCGCCGAGGCCGAGGGTTGCGACGACGCCCTCATGCTGGATTGGCGCGGCCACGTCGCCGAGGGAACCGGGGCCAATATCTTCCTGAGGTTCGACGACGACAAGCTGCACACGCCTACCCCCGACTGCTTCCTCGACGGCATCACCCGGCGCACGGTCATGGAACTGGCCGCGGCGCGGGGCATCGAGATCGTTGAGCGCACCATCATGCCCGACGAGCTAGCCCGGGCGAGCGAAGTGTTCCTCACCGGGACCGCCGCCGAGGTGACGCCGGTGGGCCGCATTGACGACCACGCCTACACGCCGGGCCGGATATCCCAGATCCTCATGGAGGACTACGAGAACCTGGTCGGCAAGGTGGAGGCGGACAAGAAGGCCTCGGCGGCCTGAAACCACGCCACCGGCGAACAGCCGACCGGTCTAAGGCCTGCGCCCCTTACAACGCCCCTCCCGGCTCGGCGAGGGCGTATTCGGTGAGTTCGGCGGTGATGTAGTCGAAGGCCTTGTCCACCGAATTGATCTTGGTGAACAGCTTCAGGTCCTCGGGGTCGAGGGTACCGTGGCGCGCCATGGCATCGAAGTCGATGATGCCGTTCTAGTAATCGCTGCCGTACATGACGATGGGCATGCGCTTTTTCATCTTGCGCGTCTGGGTCATGGTCATGATCTCGAAGAACTCGTCCAGAGTCCCGAAACCGCCGGGGAAAACGATCAGCGCCTTAGCGAGATAGACGAACCACAGCTTGCGCATGAAGAAGTAGTGAAACTCGAAGAAAAGCTCGCGCGTGATGTAGGGGTTGCCGCGCTCCTCGCGGGGCAGGGATATGCCGAGCCCGACATTGATTCCCTTGGCCTCCGACGCACCCCTGTTGGCCGCCTCCATGATGCCAGGGCCGCCGCCCATGCACACCACGAAACGCCGGTGGGAGCCCTTCAGCCCCTTCGACCACTCGGTGAGCCGGCGTGCCAGTTCGCGAGCCTCCTCGTAGTAGCGCGACATGGCGAGCCGCCGCTCGGCGCCGGCCACGTCGTCGCCGTTTTTCTTCGCCGCCTTCAGCGCGGCGCTGGCCTCGTCGCGCGGCGATAGGCGCGCCGAGCCCTAAAAAACAATGGTGTCGCTGACCTTGAATTCCTCGAAGCGGGTCTCGGGCCCCAGGTGCTCGGCCAGGATGCGCAGGGGGCGGGCCGCCGGCTGCTTGAGGAAGACCTGATTCTCGTAGGCCTTTGGGGGGCCGTCATCGTGATCGGTCATTGTCGCTTGCCCGGATTCCATGCGCCGGTGAGGCGGCCGGCGCAATCGACGCCAAGGGTATAGACGAACTCCCCGCCGGTCGAGCACGAGGTGTCGAAGGCGACGCCCGGCGCGGCCTCGGCGAGATAGGCCCGGGCCCGATCGCCAAAACTGCCGCGCAAGTAGGCGCAAGGGTAGCTGTCGAGGACCCGCCCGAGGTTCCTGGGCCCGTACCAGTCGCGCAATTGGACGGTGTCCGGCTGCCACCAGTTCTCCAGCCAATAGTCGTTGCGAGGCGTTTGTTTACCGAGACGTTCGGCAAACGTCTGGCCGGTCACGTGACTGGCCAGATAAAAGGCGAAACTGGGGCCCGACGCATGGAGAAAATAAATACGCGCGCACGCCGCGAAACGGTCGTTGTCGAGGGCGCCCGCTGCGGTGCGCATGGCGCGGAACTCGCGGTCCGTCTTGACCACGGCGAAAGCTTGAACGACGACAAGCAACGCCAGCAAAGCGCCGATCGCCCCGTCGTAGCGCCGCCGCGCCGGCCCGGCGCCCAGGCGCAGATCGACGAGCAGACGGTAAAGCAGGGCCGCCGCCAGGGAGGGCAGGATCAGGGAGGGCAGGATGTAAATGGCGCTCGGTTGCTTGGCTATCAGCAGAATCTGGGCCAGTTGCGCCACACACACGCCGGCCAGCGCCCGGGCCGTCGCCCGGGTTTCAGGCCCCGACACCGCTTGGCTGCGGCGGCGGCGCCACTGGACCACCAGCACCGCCACCGAGGCCAAGAACACGACATGCAGGACCGGCCGGCTGAACAGTTTCAGCACGCGCTCGGGGTAGAGCGAAAAATCCATCACGGTGGCCGTGCCGCGGCCGTGCAGGCCGCTGGCCAGCGTCAAGCGTGTCATCCACTCGAAAAACTCCGCGAAGGCGCCGATGGCCGGCAACGTGAAGGCGACAAACGATATCAGCGATAGCGCGCCGTAGACGCCGACGGCCCGCCAACTGCCGAGAAGTAACACCGGCAAGAGCCAGAGCGGCGCGAACGTCACCTTGGTAGCGACGCCGAATCCGACGACGACGGCGAAGGCGGCAGCCAGACCCATACAGCGGCGCTGCAAAACTCCGGGACCAAGCGCCACCACCGTGACCACGCCGAGCATCAAGGTGGAAAAAATCAGAAGCGCCTCGGGCTTCACGTGGAAGCCCTGCTTGAGGACCAGCATGGAAAGAAACGGTCCCATCTGCAAGATCAGCGCCGCCAGCAAGTTTCCGAAGACAGCATGGCCGGCGGCGCCGAGAGCCAGCAAGGCGGCCGCGTTGAGCCCTATGAACAGGCCGCCGATCAGGTGCAGGTGGGTCTCCGGCTGGGCGAGAACGGCCTGGGTGATTTCGTCGGCGCCGGCCCCCAAGTGCGCGGCCCACAGCACAAGGGCGCCCAGCGCATCGACGGTGACGCCGGGATGGGCGATGTGGCCGGGCGTGGTCAGGTTGACCAGGTTGAGCGCATCGAGCAGATAGAAGTAGTCGGGGTCGAGGCGGTACCACATCCAGAACGGCCCGGCATGGCTGCCCAGCACGGCCACGGCGGCGGCGAAACAGGCGGGCAGGACAAGCAACGCCCAGCGGGTGCAACGTTGGCCAGATCCTTCGTTGCCTGGGGAGGTCATCATGATAACGGGAGACGCACCGGCGAACCGGCGGCCGGGCTTTCGGGCCTATTCCGCGGCGTCGTCGCGCGACCAGCGCGTCGCCGCGGCGTCGTCGGAATCCTTCGTCTCCACCCAGCGCGGCCCCTGCCCCGATTCCTCGAGCTTCCAGAATGGGGCCTTGGTCTTGAGCCAGTCGGTGAGGAACTGGCATGCCTCGAAGGCGGCATGGCGGTGCGCCGACGCAGTCGCCACGAGGACGATTTTCTGGCCCGGCTCGAGACGGCCGTAGCGGTGGATGATCAGGCACCCCTCTAGCTGCCAGCGCTCCCGGGCCTCGGCCTCGATACGCCGCAGCTCTTTCTCCGTCATCCCCGGATAGTGCTCGACGATCATCGCCGAGAGGGTTTCGCTGCCGGCCTCCTTGCGGACCACGCCGACGAACACGCAGAGGCCGCCGATGGCATGATTATCGCCGGCTAGCGCGGCCATTTCGGCACTGACGTCGAAATCCTCGCGCTGCACCCTGATCATCGCGTCATCCTCCCGTTACCGGCGGAAACAGGGCGATCTCGTCGCCCGCCTCGACGGGATGGTCGAGATGAACGTACTCCTGATTGACCGCGACACGCACCACCGAAAGATCGGCCAAGGCCTCGGCGTGGCCGGCGCCGTGGCCGCACAGCCATTCGATCAGGCCCTTCACGTCCTTGACGGTGGCCGGGGGCGAGACCTGCTCCTCGGAGACGCCGGCCTTTTCGCGGAGCCAGGCGAAGTAGACGATTTTCATCGCATCACCTCGCTGAAGGGAAGGAAGTCGACGGTGGCTCCCTCGGCCAGCCTGCTCATGTCCTCAGGCAGCTCGACCAAGCCATCGGCCTCCACCATCGACGTCAAAATACCGGCGCCGTCGGAGCGGTATTTCATGGCCACCGGCTCTCCCTTGCTGTCGGTTTCGATGCGCACCCGCGCCCACTCGCGCCGGCCCTGCTTCTTCTCGCAATCGAAGCCGGCGCGTACGGGAAAACGCGACGCCACGACGTCCGTGCACCCGGCAAGCAGCAACACCACGGGCCTGGCGATCACCATGAAGGTGACCATGGCGGCGACCGGGTTGCCGGGCAGCCCGACAAAGGCCGTTTCCCCCACCTGACCCAGCACGATGGGACGCCCCGGCTTGATAGCGAGGCGCCAGAAATGGATTTGCCCCAGGGCCTCGACGGCATCCTTGACGTGGTCCTCCTCCCCCGCCGACACGCCGCCCGACGTGATCAGCAGGTCGTGGCCGCCCGCCGCCGCGTCGAGGGCGGCACCGATGGCGTCGAGGTCATCGGGCAGGATGCCGAGATCCGTGACCTCGCACCCCAGTCCCTCCAAGAGGCCCATCACGGTGTACCGGTTGGCGTCGAAGATGCATCCATCGGGCGCCCCTTGGCGGGGATCGCGCACCTCGTCGCCGGTGGAGAACACCGCCGCCCTGAGGCGCCGGTAAACGGCAAGCCGCGAACGCCCAACCGATGCCGCGGCCCCAATCTCCTGGGGTCTGAGACGGTATCCCGCCCGTGCGATCGTGGTGCCCGAGGTAATATCCTCGCCCGCCTTGCGCCGGTTGGCGCCGCGCGCCAAACCGGCGGGCAGCACCACGTAATCGCCCTCGGCGCGGCAGTCCTCTTCCATGAAAATGGTGTCCGGCCCATCCGGCATGGGGGCGCCGGTAAAAATCCTCAACGCCTCGCCGCGCCGCGCCGCGCGGTCCAGCGGGTGGCCGGCGGCGAGGCGGCCGGTAACGGCCAGGCGCGTCTCGCCGTCGGCTTCCAGGTCGTCGAAGAACACGGCGTAACCGTCAACGGCGCTGTTGTCGTGGGGCGGTACGTCGCGTTCGGCGATCACGTCCTCGCCGAGGATACGCTCCAGACCTCGGCGCAGGGGCACCTCCTCGGTTCCCATCACCGGACCCAGGCGCTCGGCCAGGACGGCCAGGGCATCGGTCAGCGGCATCAACTGACCGTCAAAGGCGAAGCAGTCGTCCTTAAGCTGCGCCATTCACCACCTTCTCTTCAATACCGCAGAGATCAACGATGAAATCGGCGATTCCGGCGACGTCGTTCAGGTCGAGCACCGGCAGAATCATGTCCGGCAATGCCTGGTCGCTGGCCACCGCCACGATGGTCGGGTCTTCATGGTACAAGAGCGGACTGCCCACCGATGAGCGGTGGACCTCGATCTTGACGTGATTCTCGCTCTTGAAGCCTTCGATCAGCAACAGGTCGACGGGCGTCATGCGCTCGATCAGGTCCTCGATGGAGGTCTCGGAACCGTCGCGAACCTCGTGCAGCAGGGCCCAGCGTCGCGCCGACCCCAGCAACACCTCGTTGGCCCCGGCCTCCCGGTGACGGTAGGAATCCTTGCCCGGCCGATCGATTTCGAAGTTGTGATGAGTGTGCTTCATGGTGGAAACGCTGACGCCCCGGCCGATCAGTTCCGGCAGCAGGTTGACCACAAGGGTCGTCTTGCCGCTCCCGCTCCATCCCGTCACACCGATTACGTTCATGGCCTGATCCGAGCCTTGCCCTGACCCCCGCCGGCGCGACGTGACCCTGTTCATCCTAGGTTTCCCGCCGGCTTGGTGGTTTCCGAGGAGCTGGATTCGGGACGCGCGCCGGGGGCGCCGTCCGCCGCCCTTTCGTCGCTCAGGCTTATGTGGCGAAGTCCGGCACACAGGTAATCGTATCCCGTGACCATGGTAAGTACCGCCGCCAGCCACAAACCGTATACGCCAATTTCCGCCGTCGACAGCGGACCGAAGTCGGGCCCGGCGGGGCCCACGATGAGAAACCCGAGCGCCAGCATTTGTATCACCGTTTTCCACTTGGCCAGGCGGCTCACGGGCATGCTGACCCGCACTTCAGCCAGGAACTCGCGCAGCCCCGAGACCAGTAACTCCCGGCACAGAATCACCGCCGCCGGCAGGACCGTCAGGCCGGAGATGTGGTCGACCCCAACCAACATGAGCAGCACCGAGGCGATCAGCAGCTTATCGGCGATGGGATCGAGAAACCGCCCCAGGTTTGACTGCTGGCTCCAGGCGCGCGCCAAATACCCGTCCAGGAAGTCGGTGACGCAGGCGTAGGTGTAAACGGTGAAGGCCAGCCAGTTTCCCAGCGGCGGCTCGATGAGCATGAACCCAACGACCACGGGGATGGCGGCGATGCGCGTACAGGTAAGCACATTGGGCAATTTCGTCGACATCGTTCCATCTCTTTGCCTGCGGCGTCCGGCACTCTGTCCGCGGCGCTCGGCGCCTTGGCTTCCGCCCTTAGGACGGGCGCGTGAAATACTAACCGTCCGGGCGGAACCATTCATAGATTTTATTGGCCATGGCCCCGCTTATGCCGTCGACGGATTCGAGATCGGCGCGGCCGGCTTGGGAGACGGCGCCAGCCGAACCGAAGTGATGAAGCAGCGCTTTTTTGCGTTTGGCGCCAATTCCGGGGATGTCGTCGAGGCTGGATCGCGCCAACGACTTGGCCCGTCTCAAACGGTGCGCGCCGATGGCGAAGCGGTGTGCCTCGTCCCGCAGGCGCTGCAGAAAATACAAGACCCTGTCCCGGGAGTTCAGGGTAAGAGGCTGGCGCCCCGGCAGGAATATGCGCTCCCGTCCGGCGTTCCTGTCGCGGCCCTTGGCGATAGCAGCGACCGCGACATCTTCGATGCCCAGTTCCTCGAACACTTCGGCGGCCACAGCCAGCTGTCCGGCACCGCCATCGATAAGCACTAGGTCCGGCCACTGTCCGCCGGCGCGCTCGGGGTCCTCCTTGAGGGCCCGGGAAAAACGGCGCGTTAGCACTTGGCGCATCATGGCGTAGTCGTCGCGCGGCTGTAAATCGGGCGCGGCGCTGTCCGGCGCGGCGCCACGGATGGTGAACTTGCGGTATGCCTTCTTCATCAATCCTTCCGGCCCGGCGACGATCATGGCGCCGACGGCCTGGGTGCCCGAGATATGGCTGTTGTCGAAGACCTCGATACGCTCGGGCGCGGCCTCGAGCCGCAGTACCCGCGCCAACCCTTCCAGGTTACGGCGCTGCGAGGCGCTTTCCGCCATGCGCCGGGCGAGGGCGTCTCGCGCGTTGACGAGGGCGTGCCCGGTCAGCTTGCGCTTGGCGCCGCGCCTGGGGTGCGCAACCTGGACCCGGCGTCCGGCGCGCACGCTAAGCGCCTCGGCGATCAGTTCGTGGTTGTCCATGCGATGGCTGACCAGGACCGACCGCGGCGGCGCTTTGTTGGCGTAGAACTGCCCGATAAAGGCCCCCAGCACCCGTGGCGCGTCGTCGTCGCGGGCGTGGCTAGGGAAATAGGCGCGGTTGCCGTAGTTCTGTCCGGCGCGCACGAAAAAAACCTGGACGCAGGTCTGCCCGCCTGCTCCGTGCGCCGCGATGACGTCGGCCTCGTCGATCCCCCGAACGTTGATATCGTGGCGCGCCTGGACCCGTGTCAGCGCCTGGATGCGATCGCGAAATTGCGCCGCCTTTTCGAACTCCAGGGCATCACTGGCTTCCTGCATTTGCCGCGCCAAACGGCCCTGGATCGACCGGCTGTCGCCGGACAGGAAAGCGCGCGCCTCCTCGATGAGGGCCGCGTATTCGGCCTCGCCGATGCGGTCGACGCAGGGCGCGCTGCAGCGCTTGATCTGATGCAGGAGGCAGGGCCGCGTGCGGTTCGAGAACACCGCGTCCGAACACGACCTAAGCAGGAAGGCCTGTTGCAGGACGCTCAGCGTCTGGTTGACCGCCCACGCCGAAGCAAAAGGGCCGAAATAGTCCCCCTCTCGGCTATGGGCGCCGCGGTGCTTGAGCACCCGCGCGAAAGCATGGTCGCCGGTGAGCAGGATCGACGGAAACGATTTGTCGTCGCGCAGCAGAATGTTGTAGCGAGGCTGGAAGCGCTTGATCAGGTTCGCCTCGAGCAAGAGCGCCTCGGCCTCGGTGTGGGTGATGACAAATTCCATCGACGCCGTCTCCGCCACTACACGGCGCGTGCGCACAGGCTGGCGCGCCAGCCGCGTGTAGCTGGCGATCCTCTTCTTCAGGCTTTTTGCCTTGCCCACGTAGAGGACTTCGCCGCCGGCGTTGATCATCCGATAGACTCCGGGCTTCCCGGGAAGGGTCTTGAGGAGGGTGTCGATGACGGCCACTCCGGCTGCCATCTTCGGCCCCAAATCCGCCGGCGCGCTAGAGGATTTTCGACTTTGCTCCATGGCGATAATTCGGTCGCTTGGCTTCCCGGCATCGGCGCGGCACATAGCCGAAGGGATGGGGTCGACAAGCGCCACCCGACGCCACCCCGACTATCCACCAATCCTGTGGATAAGTCTGTTGAAAACTGCCAATACGCTCCAAAGTCCCAATAAATCTAACGATTTTCTAATAATGAACAAAAACCAGGCAATATCTTAATTCCTTGAATTTCCAGGATTAATTCAATTTCAAGTCGAAACGCATCCGGTTGGCCGAGGTCCCTGAGGGTCGGATGTAACATACTTCCGAATATGTCGTGGCTGTGTGCAACTTAAACGTTTGAAGGCGGAAACTTCCTTCCCTGCAAGGGCTTGCGGGGCGGCGGCAAAGGGGCTTCCCTATACCTTATATATGGGGCCGCTCAATTTCGACGCCGACGCTGGCGGCGTCGGAAAAAACGTCCAGTTTCTCGACCCGCACCCGCACGGTGCGGACCCGGCCATCCTGGAGGCAGACGGAGGCGATATTCTCGGCCAGGGTCTCGATCAGATTGACGTGGCCGCACGCCACGGCGGCGCGGACGCGGTCCACCACGTCCTCATAACTGACCACGTTGGCGATATCGTCGTCGAGGGCGGCGCCGTCCTCAGGCACCGCGAGGTCCAGGTTGATGCGCACCCTTTGGGTGGCGTCGCGCTCGTATCGGTAAACGCCGATCGAGCACGCCAGCACCAGGTCGCGAACGAAAACACGGCGCACCGGCTGGCCCGCCTCGGCCGGCCTCGGTGCGTCGACCGCCGTCATGCGATGCACCGTCATGGCGCCATCCTTCCCTTCATGGTGCTAGTGGATAGAATCTAATTACTCCATGGTCTCGTCGGTTAGCGGGCCTTGGGCCCAGCCCAAGTGCTGGCCGCCGTCGAGGGCGATCATCTGCCCCGTCATCGCCGGCGCGTCAAGGATAAAGCGTACGGTGGCGGCGATTTCGCCGGTGCCGACCCGGCGTCGCAGCGGCATCGACGCCCACTGGCGGTCGAACTCCTCGTCCGTCTGCCGCGCGTTGGGTAGGGTCGGGCCCGGGCCGATGGCGTTGACGCGGATGCGCGGGGCCAGGGCCAGGGCCAGGGTGCGCGTCAACGTCCAAAGCCCGGCCTTGCTGAGCGTGTAGGACGTGAATTGCGGCGTCAAGTTCCATACCCGCTGGTCGATGATGTTGATAACGTTGCCCTCGATCCCTTCGGGGAGTTGGCGAGCGAAGGCCTGGGTGAGCACGAAGGGGGCGCGCAGGTTGACCTCCATGTGGGCGTCCCACGATTGGCACGTCGCCGTTTCCGGGGTGTCGCGCCGGAAGACGGAAGCGTTGTTGACCAGGCAGGCAAGGGGGCCGATGGCCTGACCGGCCCGCGCGACGAGCCCGGCCGCCTCGTCCTCGCGGGTAAGATCGGCGCCCAGCTCCGCCGCCCTGCCTCCGCGCTCGGTGATATCGGCAACCGTCTGGCGGGCGTCGTCTTGCGAGGCGTTGTAGTGCACCGCCACGGCCCACCCGTGGGCGGCCAATTTCAGGGCGATGGCGCGGCCGATGCGGCGTGCCGCGCCGGTGATCAGGGCGGCCTTTGGAGGAGTGTCCGGCATGACCCGACAATGGCCCGAGCGTGGCTTGGATTCAAGGGGCGCCGAGGGGTCAGTTGGCGGCGCCGACGGCGTTCGTCACCTCGATGGCACCCTCCCAGACCATGACCAAGGCGACGTAGGCGATGACCGCCGTACCCACGCAGGCGATCCAGTGGTAGCGTTCGAGAAGACGGGCGATGGCCGTCGCCGCGATGCCCATGAAGGAGACGGACAGCACCAGACCGACGACAAGCACCCAGAAGTGTTCGCGCGCCGCGCCGGCAACGCCGAGGATGTTGTCGAGGGACATAGTGACGTCGGCGATGATGACCTGGGTCACCGCGGCGCGAAAGCTCTTGGGCTTAGTCGCCGGGGCGGCGTCGTCCCCTGCATCGACCTCGGCGGCACCGTCCGCCGCCGCCCGACGTTGGGCGCGGCGGCTCCGGCGCTCCGCCTCGATATCGCGCCACAGTTTCCAAGCTACCCACAGCAGCAGGATGCCGCCGGCCAGCAAAAGGCCGATGATCTGCAAGAGCACGGTGACCGAGCCCGTAAAAACGATGCGCAGGAGCGTCGCGGCAACGATGCCGATGGCAATGACCTTGGGCCGCTGTTCCCTGGGCAGGCTGGCCGCCACCATGCCGACGACGATGGCGTTGTCGCCGGCCAGCACCAGGTCGATAACGATGACGGTACCGAGCGCCGACAGCTCGGACATGGAAATGAATTCAAGCAATCCTTAACCTCGAACGGCCTGGCGCGTGGCGCACCACCGCCGCACTATACCAAGGGTATTAGTACGTGATCGGATATCGATCGCGCCATGGGAAATGCGGCCGTGATCAACCCAGCCAGGGAATAAACGCATCCACCCCGTATCCCTGGACGGCGACGTAGGCGCCATAGGCGCCGAGCATCGCGGCGGCCGCCCCGCGGCCCAAGCGGCGGTGTCCGAGCAGGCTGTATGCCAACAACAGGGAGGCGCCCAGCATGACCCACAGGTCGAACGCCCGGAACTGAACGGAGACGGCTAGCGGCGACACCACCGCTACGGCACCGACGATCCCCAGCACGTTGAACAAGTTGCTCCCCACCACATTGCCCAGCGCCACGTCGACGTGACCGCGCACCACCGCCACGATGGACGTCACCAGTTCGGGAAGCGAGGTGCCGATGGCGATCAGGGTGAGACCGATGACCTCCTCCGGAATGCCGATGGCGCGCGCCATGGCGACACTGCCCTCGACCAGAAGTTCGGCGCCGTAGACGACCCCGGCGATGCCGACCGCAAGAACCGTTCCCCCAATCCACAAGGACCCGGCGGTGGACCCCGTCGCCCGCTCCTCGCCGACTTGCCGGCGCGCACCGACGGCGGCGGGCCGCGTCTCCCGCCAATAGGTGTAGGCGAGAAAGGCCAAGAACACGGCGAGCAAGACCATCCCCGACCCCAATCCGATATCGCCGCGCCAACTCAATCCGGCGAACAGCACGCTGCCGACGACCAAGACGGCGGCGTCCATTCGCAAGGCTCGGCCGCTGATGACGAGGGCCTTGACGAGGCCCGCCCCGCCCAGGACCAAGAGCACGTTGGCGATGTTGCTACCGATGACGTTGCCGAGTGCTATTCCCGGCGCACCGGCGAGGGCGGCCTTCATGCCCACTACCAACTCGGGCGCCGACGTGCCGAAGGCGACCACCGTCATGCCGACGACGAGGGGCAATACGCCGAGCCTTCGAGCCACGGCAACCGCGCCGCGCACGAGCAACTCGGCGCCGACGAGAAGCACCACAAAACCGGCGGTGACCTGGACATACATCATGCGGAAATAGGGACAGACCCGCTCAAGGCGCGCCAAGCGGGACGGCGTGACGGCGGAACTCGTCGACGATCTTCTCGTAAACCGGGCGCTTGAAAGGGACGATCATGGCGGGGAGATCGTCGATCGGCACCCATTTCCAGTCGCTAAACTCGGCGTCGGCACCCTCTCCAAGCTCGATGTCCGCGTCGTGCCCGGTAAAGCGCAGGGCGAACCACTTTTGCTCCTGCCCGCGGTAACGCCCTCCCCACAGGCGTCCGGCAATCTCCTTGGGCAGGTCATAGGAAAGCCATTCGCTGCTCTCGGCGATGATCTCCGCTTCGGCGATACCGATTTCCTCGGCCAACTCCCTGAGGACCGCCCTCTCCGGCATCTCGTCCCCGTCGATTCCACCCTGGGGCAACTGCCAGGCCTCCTCCCCGGTGTCGCGGCGCCGCCCCACGAACACCTGGCCCCCGGCGTTCAGAAGCAAGGCACCGACGCACCTTCGATAGGGGCGCTGGGCGCCATCCCTGTCTGCCACGGCGGCCCCCGCCCCTCTCGACGCTATTTCTGCTTCTTGGCGATGGTGAAAACCGGAACCAAGGCCAGCTTCTTGCCATCCAGGGTCGGTATCCAGGCGGCGAGGCGATCGAAAGTGGTTGGATACGGCTGGCCGATGGCCAAGGCTACCGAATTTCCGCGGGCCTTGTTTTCGATTTCCGCGAGTTGTGCGTCGATGGCCGCCTTGGAGGGATCGCCGTCGAGTGAACTTTCCACGAAGGCACTCGCCATATTGATCGCCGAGGCGATCTTGGCCGCCTGCGACCGTGCCGTGGTGATGCTGTCGACGTACATCAGTCCCCGTTTCCTCAACGTCATGAGCAACGGCCGGATGTGGTCTTCCTCGTTGCTGAAGCGCGATCCCATGACCACGATGAGGCCCACGTAGCCGTAGGTCCGGCTCAGAATAAAATTCAGGTACTGCAAGTTTTTCGGCGCCTCGAGCGACGTCATCAAGGCGTAGGGACCGGGATCGCGTAGCGGAAAGTCGTTGGGTTCCATGGGCAGGCCCAGAAGAACTTCGTGTCCGGCCTTGCGCGCCGCGCCGACCCACTCATCGAGTCCCTCGGCATAGGGATCGAAGGCCAGGATCACCGCCCCGGGCAGCCGATTGATGGCGGCCTCGGTGGCGGCGCAGCTCAAGCCCAGTCCGCCGATCACGATGGCGATGCGCGGGCGGCCTTCGGCGGCGTCCGAGGGCCGGGCATAGACCTGCCACGGCGCGCGGCCGTCGATGTCCATCTTGGGGAGGGGACCCTGCTTGCTGTCTTCCACCAACTTGGGGTCGGGGACTTCGGAAAGCGGCTTGTCGGGTGCCAACGGAGACATGGTGGCGAACGCCGCCACGGTAACAGTGGGCACGACGACGCCGGCCCCTGGACCCTTCTGGTTGGCATTTATGGCGTTAAGCGACCCGGGCGGCGACATGTCGCCGCTGCCCAGTACCCCAGCCTTGGGAGGCATGGCCATGGATACCACAGGAACACCGGGCTCGGAAGTCGGCTTGGCAGCCGGCCCGGCGCCCCCAAGAAACCACCAGGCGCCGCCGATGGCCGCGAGGGCGACCAGGGAAGCCGCGGTGATGATGATCAGGCGCTTCTTACCGCCACCCGAGTCTTCATCTTCATCGTCTTCGTCTTCGAAATCCTCGTCATCGTCTTTTTCGCGGGCCGATGCCGCCTCTTCCCCGTCGGCCTCCGATCCCTCGATGTCCTCGTCGTCCTCATCGGATTCATCGCCATCCTTGGACTTTTCGAAACCTTTGAATTTAATTAGAAGTTTCACGGCCTTATCTGCCTAGTGGCCCCCTCGATACGATAAGGGCCGCGACTGGCGAGAACAATCGGCGCCGCTTCTCCAAGCGTCGCCGGCGGGTCGTCAGTTTGCCAACTTGTTCGAAAACAAGGCCACGCCGTTCAGAAGGTCGAGGGCCCGGGCAAGTTGGTAATCCTGCCTGGGGCGGGGCTTTGCTTCCTCGCCGGACTTTTCCTTCTTGGCACCCGGCTTCTCGGCATCGCCGCCGTTTTCGTTACGCAGGGCGCCGCGCAGGTCGGACTCGCGGCGCCGGTGCGGCGTCGCCACCTGTTCGACGGTCGCCTGTTCGACCACGATGTCCGGCTCAATCCCCACCCCCTGAATGGATCGCCCCGAGGGCGTGTAATAGCGCGCCGTCGTCATGCGCATGGCGCCGTGCCCATGCAGCGGCACGATGGTCTGCACGGACCCCTTACCGAAGGACTTGGTGCCAAGAACGATGGCCCGGCGATGGTCCTGCAACGCCCCGGCGACAATCTCCGATGCCGAGGCTGAGCCGGCGTTGATGAGCACGATCACGGGCAACCCCTTGGCCACGTCCCCGGGGCGCGAATTGAACCGTTGCGTGTCCTCGGCGCGGCGCGCCCGGGTGGAGACGATCTCACCCTTGTCGAGAAAGGCGTCGGAGACGGCCACCGCTTGGTCCAACAGACCGCCGGGGTTGTTGCGCAGGTCGAGGACAACCCCCTTCAGCTGGTCGCCCAGCTTTTCGTGAAACTCGTCGGTCGCCTTCTCCACGCCCTTTTCCGTCTGCTCGTTGAACGAGGTGATGCGAAGGTAACCGACGTCGCCTTCCAGCCGCGAGCGTACCGAGCGAATCTTGATGATGGCGCGCGTAACCGTCACGTCGAAGGGCTCGCGCCCTTGACGGCGGATGGTCAGGTCGATGTCGGTGCCGACCCGTCCACGCATTTTTTCCACCGCCTCGGTGAGGGTGATCCCCATGACCGCGGTCCCGTCGAGATGGGAGATGAGGTCGCCGGGCTCGATGCCGGCGCGGTAGGCGGGTGTATCGTCGATGGGGGACACCACCTTGACCAATCCGCTCTCCATGGTGACCTCAATACCGAGCCCGCCGAACTCGCCACGGGTTTGCACGCGCATTTCGCGGAAACTCTTGGCGTTGAGATAGCTGGAATGGGGGTCGAGCGAGGTCAGCATGCCGTTGATGGCGGCCTCGATCAGGTCCTGATCGGTCGGTTGCTCCACATAATCGGCGCGCAACCGCTCGAATACGTCGCCAAACAAATTGAGCAGCTCATACGTGTCGGTCTTATCCTTCTCGGCCCGCGCGGCGTTTCCCAGGGGCAACCCCATCAGGCCGGCCATCAAGACCGCAACGAGCAATCGAAACTTCATCCGCTTACCCTACCTTTCCTTGCCGCCAGCCACGGCAGGGGATTGATCGGCTGGCCGTCGCGGCGCAATTCCACGTAAAGAGTAGGCTTTTGCCCATTCGGCTTCCCCATGACACCAACCGGCTCACCAGCCGACACTGATTGTCCGATGGCGTTGTCGATACGGGCCAAGCCGGCGAGAAGACTATGATATCCCTCGCCGTGTTCGATGATCAAGAGTTGCCCATACCCGCGGAAGCGGCCGGCAAAGACCACCTGCCCGCCGTGAGGGGCGACCACCCGCGCCCCGGCCCGGGTCTCGATGACGATTCCCTTGCGGGTCAGGCCGGTGGCGGAAGCTTGGCCGTAGAGCCCGATCAAACGGCCGACGGCGGGAAACGGAAGCGTGCCCCGCGCCTGCTTGATCGACTGCCCGGGCGGCGGCTTGGCAGCGGCCGGGCTCGGCGGCGCGCGCTTCTCCTCTTTCCTGCGGCGTTCCGCCCTGAGGCGCTTGAGAAACCCGCGCAGGCTTTTGGCTTGGCGCGCCATGGCGCGGTAGCGGCGCGCCGCCTCCTCGCTCTCCGACAGCGTTTGCCGCCGCGCCTCCTTCTTCCTGGAGAGCAGGGCGTCGAGGCGGGTGCGCTTCTCCTCCATGGCCGCCGTAGCGACCGCCATTTCGCCGCGGCGGTGGTCCAGGTGCCGGCGCGTCTCGGCGAGGGCCAGCACTTCGCCGCGCAGGCGCCCGGCGCGGCTTTTGATGCGCGGCACCGCCGCCCTGAGGAGGATGGCGCTACGCACCATGTCGGCGATGCCGAGCGGCTGGACGATCAACGCCTCGGGCGGACGCCGGGCCAGTCTCTCCAAGGCCATCAGGACACGGGCGAATTGTCCGCGGTTGCGCTCGAGGCGCCGTATTTTTGCCTCTTCCTCACGCCGCAAGCGCGCCAGGCCAACCCCCAGTTCGGAAACGTTCGCCTCGTGGTCCTGGAGGGCCCCGGCGGCTTCGACCAGTTGCTTCTGGAGGCCCAGCACCTCTCTTTGCAACGCGCCGGCCTTGCGCTTGAGGAGGCGCTGCTTCTGGCGGTCCTTTTCGAGGGTCCGTTCCATCCCTTGCAAGCGGTTTTTCGTGGCGGCGCTCTCGGACGCGCCCCAGCCCGGCGGCGCCGCCATCAGCACGACCGCCGCTACAAGGAAACCAGACAAATAGCCGCAGGCAGGGATCACTCGGGCCCCTTTATTGCGCCGCCGCCGTCTCGGCGCCGTCTTCGAGAACCAGCGAACGGCCCGTCATCTCGTCCGGCCGCGCCAGCCCCATGAGGCGAAGGACGCTGGGCGCCACGTCGGCCAAGCGGCCATCGCCGAGGCCGCGCACCCAAGGCGGCGCGTTGACCAGGACCAAGGGCACCGGGTTGAGGGTGTGGCCGGTGTGGGGCTGGCCGGTGCCCGTATCGTGCATCATCTCGACGTTGCCGTGGTCCGACGTAATCAACAGGGCGCCGCCAGCCTCAACCACCGCGGCCTCCACCTTGGCGAGACAGGTGTCCACGGCCTCGGCCGCCGCCCGCGCAGCGCCCAGGTCACCGGTGTGCCCGACCATGTCGCCGTTGGCGTAGTTGACGATGATCAAATCGAAACGCCCGGAGCCTATAGCGTCCACCAGCCTGGCCGTGACCTCGCCCGCCGACATCGCCGGCGCCAGGTCGTAGGTGGCCACCTTCGGCGAGGGCACGAGGATGCGCTCCTCGCCGGGAAACAGTCGCTCCCGCCCGCCGTTGAGGAAGAAGGTGACGTGGGCGTACTTCTCGGTCTCGGCGAGGCGCAACTGGGTCATGGCGGCGTCGGCCACCACCTGGCCGAGAATGTTGTCGAGCTCGACGAGCGGCAGCACCGCCTCGAAAAACCGGTTGAGGTCAGCCGAGTATTCGACCATGCCGGCGTGCGCCGCGAAGTCGACGACGGGCTGGCGGGAAAAGCCGTCGAATCCCGGATCGGCCAGGGCGGCCAGGATCTGGCGCACCCGATCGGCGCGGAAATTGGCGACCAGGATGCCGTCGCCATCCTTCATGCCGGCGTATCCGCCGATCACCGTGGGCACGATGAATTCGTCGCCTAGGCCGGCGGCGTAACCCTGCTCGACGGCGGCCAGCACCGTGCCGGCCGCCTCGCCCTCGGCCGCGACCAGGGCGCGGTAGGCCCGTTCCACGCGCTCCCAGCGCCGGTCCCGGTCCATGGCGTAATAGCGCCCGCCCACCGTCGCCACGCTCACCCCGTCGAGGCCGGCCACGTCGTCGAGGAAGCGCTTCACGAAACCAAGCGCGCTCTTCGGCGGCGTGTCGCGCCCATCGAGGAGCGCGTGCACGGCAATCGGCACCCCGGCCCTGGCAAGGATGCCCGCCAGGGCCGCCATGTGCTTCTGGTGGGCGTGCACGCCGCCCGGCGACAGCAATCCGATCAGGTGACAGGTGCCGCCGCTCGCCGCCAGGCTTTCGGAGAGACGCCCGAGGACCGGGCTCAGCGCCAGGGAGCCGTCGGCCAGCGCCGCGTCGATACGCGGCAGGTCCTGGACCACTACCCGCCCGGCGCCGATGTTCGTGTGCCCGACCTCGGAGTTACCCATCTGGCCAGCGGGCAGCCCAACGTCGCCGGCGGCGGCGTCGAGGCGCGCCTTGGGGCATTGCGTCATGAAGCGGTCCCAGGCCGGCGTCGCGGCCAGCGCGATGGCGTTGTCGGCGCGCTCGGCGCGTGCCCCCCAACCGTCGAGGATGCATAGCACGACAGGCCTGGGCGGCGCCCCTTCGGGTTCGGATTTCGACATGGCGCCAATATATGTCGAAACCGTCCGAGCGCGATAGTCGGGGACACCGCGCCCCTTCCACCCACCCCTCTACCCCCCCCCTACTCCCTGTGGTACGGGTGGCCGGAAAGGATGCACTGGGCGCGGTAGATCTGCTCGGCCAGCATGGCGCGCGCCAGCAGGTGGGGCCAAGTCATGGTGCCCAGCGAAAGCACCAACTCGGCGCCCCCCGTCACCGCCCCGTCGAGACCGTCGGCGCTGCCGATGAGGAAGGCCACGTCCTTGACGCCCCCATCGCGCCAGGCGCCCAGACGCTTGGCGAAGGCGGCGCTGGTGAGCGTCTTTCCCGCCGCGTCGAGGGCGACCACCACGGCGCCGTCAGGCACCGCCTTGAGCAATAGCTCGCCCTCGTGGCGCACAGCGTCCGGCGCCGTCAGGGCGCGCCGCGACCTCACCTCCTTGACGGCGAGGGGAAACGAGATGCGCGCCGCGTAGCGATCGAAAAGGGCGACCTCATGCGCCCCGGCCCGGCCAGCGCGGCCGACGGTGGCGACGAGGAGGCGCGGGGTCGCGCCGGCGGCCCGGTGGCGGCTTTCGCGGCGCCGCTTCAGGCGGTCATCTCCCCGGGTATCCTCCCGTTCGCCCCCGGCCCGCCGTCGGGCGGCGATCCAGGCTCCGGCCGCGGCCCGCTCCATATCCTCTCGAGATTGTAGAAGGCGCGGATTTCCGGCCGGAAGAGATGCACGATGACGTCGCCGGCGTCGATCAACACCCAGTCGCATTGCGGCAATCCCTCGACGGAAACCCGTTCGAGGCCGCTTTTCTTGAGTCGCTCCCGGAGGTATTCTGTAATGGCGCCGATCTGGCGCTGCGAGGTGCCGCTGGCGACGACCAGGAAATCGGCGATGTCGGTCTTGCCGGCGAGACGGATGACGACGACGTCTCGCGCCTTGTCGTCATCCAGGGATTTTTCCACCAGCTCGAGCATGTGCGCCGCGGCCGGTGGCTTCTTTTTCTTGTCTGCTATGGTTTGCTCCTTCTAGTGGCCTGTATCACCTAAATTGCGCCCTGGCGGCGGGCCCGGATGCGCGTCGCCGAGGCCGGGTTGCGTGGCCTGTTCAGGAAGACCCAGGCGGGCGGACGCATGTCGGCCAACCTGCTGGCGCGGGCAACGCCCTGCCGGGCTGCGCGGAAGCGCCGAGCCGCCCTGCCCGACAACGCCCTAAAAGAATAGGAGGGACGGGCGAAAACCGCAATCGCTACCGTGCGGAATATGCCGGGCCAGCCCTTCCAGCGGCACACCTCGGCCAAGTTGTCGGCGCCCATGATCCACACGAAGCGGACGGCGGGGAAGCGCCCTTTGAGGGCACAGACCGTGTCCCTGGTGTAGCGCGTGCCCAATTCGCACTCGATGCCGGTGACGCGGATTCGCCCATCCCCGACGAGGGCGCGGGCGGCCTCAACGCGCCCCTCGAAAGGAGCCATGTCGGCCGCCGTCTTGAGTGGGTTCTGGGGCGACACCAGCCACCACACCTCGTCGAGGCGTAGCTGTTCCAGGGCTTGGCGGCTAATCTCCAGGTGCCCTTCGTGTGCCGGGTTGAAGGAGCCGCCGAGCAGCCCGACGCGGCGGGCGCCGCCGTCGGGGTTCAGGGACGGCACTGGCCGGGACTCAGGGACGGCATTGGCCGGTGCCGCGGACGAGGTACTTGAAACTGGTCAACTGCTCGACGCCGACCGGGCCGCGGGCGTGCAGCTTGCCCGTCGAGATGCCGATCTCGGCGCCCATGCCGAACTCGCCGCCGTCGGCGAACTGGGTCGAGGCGTTGACCATGACGATCGCCGAATCCAGGCGGTTGAGAAAGGTCTCGGCGGCGTCAGCGTCCTCGGTGATGATGGCCTCGGTGTGGCCCGAGCCGTGGCGGCTGATGTGATCGATGGCCCCGTCGACGCCGTCCACCATCTTCACCGAGATGATGGCGTCCAGATATTCGGTGTCCCAGTCGGCCTCGGTGGCCGGTTCCAGGCGGCCATCCACGGCCCGCGCTTCCCCGTCGCCGCGCACCTCGCAGCCGGCCTCGATGAGGTCCCCGACGATGGAAGGCAGCGCGCTGGCGGCCGCGCAGCGGTCGACGAGGAGCGTCTCGGTGGTGCCGCAGATGCCGGTGCGGCGCATCTTGGCGTTAACGACGACGGCGCGCGCCATCTTGGCGTCGGCGGCGCCGTCCACGTAGGTGTGGCAGATGCCCTCCAGGTGCTTGAAAAGCGGGATACGGCTCTCGGCAACGACGCGCTCGACCAGCGACTTGCCGCCGCGCGGCACAATGACGTCGATGAACTGGCTCATCCTCAGCATCTTGCCGACGGCGGCGCGGTCGGTGGTCGGCACCAGCTGGATGGCGGCGCTGGGCAGGTTGGCCTCGGCCAGCCCACGGTGCAGGGCGACGGCGATGGCGGCCGACGAATGATGGCTCTCGGAGCCGCCGCGCAAGATGGCCGCGTTGCCCGCCTTCAGGCACAACCCGCCGGCGTCAGCGGTGACGTTGGGCCGCGATTCGTAGATCACGCCGATGACCCCCAAGGGCACCCGTACACGCGATATGTCGAGGCCGTTGGGGCGCCCCCACTGGGCCAGCACCTGGCCCACCGGATCGGCCAGCGCCGCGATCTCCTCGAGGCCCCGCGCCATGGCCTCGACACGGCCCTGGTCGAGCCCGAGACGGTCAAGCATGGGCCCGGAGAGCCCCTTGTCGCGCGCCGCCGCCATGTCGGCCCCGTTGGCGGCGAGGACATCACCCTCTATCTCCTTGAGCGCCTCGGCGGCGGCCAGGAGCGCCCGGTCCTTGGCCTCGCCGGGTGCCACCGCCAGGGCGGCGGCGGCGGCCTTGGCGTCGGCACCGAGGCGCTCCATGAGGGCGGCGATGTCCGCTTCCCGGTCCACTGATTGGGTTCGCGCCGTTGTCATGACAGCACCAGATCGTCCCTGTGAATCATTTCATCGCGGCCACGGTAGCCGAGAAGGCTCTCTATTTCACCGCTTTTGTAGCCCATGATACGGCGTGCGTCAGACGCCGAATAGGCGCTAATGCCGCGCCCCACCTCTGTCCCCTGGGCGTCCTTGACGATGACCGCGTCGCCGCGCTCGAAATCGCCCTCGATGACGTTGACGCCGGCCGGCAGCAGGCTGCGGCCCTGGCGCAGCGCCTTGAGCGCGCCGGCGTCGACGCCGATGGAACCGGCCGGCTTGAGGGCGCCGGCGATCCAGCGCTTGCGTGCCGTCCTCGGCGATGCCTGGGGGACAAACCAGGTGCAGGGCGCGCCGGTCTCGATGCAGGCCAAGGGATGGAGCACGGTGCCGTCGGAGATCACCACGCGGCAACCGGCGCCGAGGCATATCCTTGCGGCGGCCAGCTTGGTCACCATGCCCCCGGAGCCGTCGCCGGGCTTGGCGGCGCCGGCCATGGCCTCGATGTCGGCTGTGATGGCGCGCACCTCGGGGATCAGGCGGGCGCCAGCGTCGCGGCGCGGATCGGCGCTATAAAAACCGTCGATATCGGAGAGCAGCACCAGGGTATCGGCGCTCATCATGACGGCGACGCGGGCGGCCAGGCGGTCGTTGTCGCCGAAGCGTATCTCGTCGGTGGCCACGGTATCGTTCTCGTTGATCAGGGGCACGGCGCCGAGGCGCAAGAGAGCGTCGAGGGTATTGCGCGCGTTGAGGTAGCGGCGCCGGCTTTCGGTGTCCTCGAGGGTGAGCAGGACCTGGGCCACGGTAATGCCGCGATGGGCCAAGGTCTCCTGATAGGCGTGGGCCAGGCGGATCATGCCGGTGGCCGCAGCGGCCTGCTTTTCCTCGAGTTTCAGGGCGGTCTCGCCGAGGCCCAGGTGCCGGCGGCCGACGGCGATGGCCCCCGACGAAACAACAATCACCTCCTGGCCCCGTTTCCGGCACGCCGTCAGGTCGTCGGCCAGAGCCTCCAGCCAACGACGGTGCAGGGTGCCGCGTTCGGAATCGACGAGCAGGGCCGAGCCGATCTTGACGATTATCCTCTTGCCGCGCGCCAGGGCGTCCGCTTGGCGCTTGCCGCTCATCGGACCCTGCTCATCGGACAGAAGCCTCGGGCTCCGCCTCCAGGGCGGCGCGGCGCTGGCGCGCCATGACGAAGAGGGTGCGCCGTATCTCGGGCACCCCGGTGCCGGCGACGGCGGAAATCTCCGACACGTCGTGGCCGACGGCCGTAGCCAGGGCGCGCCTCTTTCGCTGGGCGTCCTCGGGGGTCAACGCGTCGCACTTGTTGAGGGCGACGAACTCGGGCTTTTGGGCAAGGCCGGCGCCGTAGGCCTCGAGCTCGCCGCGCACCGTCAGGTAGGCGGCGGCAACGTCCTCGCCGGTGCCGTCGACCAGGTGCAGCAGCACGGCGCAGCGCTCGACGTGGCCGAGGAAGCGGGTGCCTAGCCCGGCTCCGGTGTGGGCGCCCTCGATGAGGCCGGGGATGTCGGCGAGCACCACCTCGTCGCCGTCGACGTAGGCGACGCCCAGATGCGGGTGAAGTGTGGTGAAGGGATAGTCGGCTATCTTGGGATGGGCCCGGCTGACCGCTGAGAGAAAGGTCGACTTACCGGCGTTGGGCAACCCGATCAGGCCAACGTCGGCGATCAGCTTGAGCCTTAGCCACAGCCAGCGTTCCTCACCCGGGTGGCCACTGTCGGCGCGCCTGGGCGCCCGGTTGATCGAGGACTTGAAGTGGACGTTGCCGAAACCGCCGTCGCCACCGCCGAGCAGGACCAGGCGCTGGCCTTGGCGCACCAGGTCTGTGATCAGCGTTTCCTTGTCCTCGTCGAGAATCTGGGTCCCCACCGGCACCTTGATCACCACGTCATCGCCCCCGGCGCCGGTGCGCTCGCGGCCTGAGCCATTGTTGCCGCGGCCGGCCTTGAAATGTTGGCGGTAGCGGAAGTCGATAAGCGTGTTGAGGCCGTCGGCGCACTCGACGACCACGTCGCCGCCGCGCCCGCCGTCGCCGCCGGCGGGGCCGCCGAACTCGACGTTCTTCTCGCGGCGGAAGGCAACGCAGCCGTTGCCGCCGTCGCCACTTTTCACGAAGATCCTTACTTCATCGAGAAATTTCATGGCCTAATCTTCATGGCGGAGGCCCAATAAAAAAAGGGGAATGGCCAGCCATTCCCCCGCGTCGCTTACGCGAATGGCCGGAAGACGGCTCAGGCCGACGGCTCCACGGAGACGAAGACCTTTCCTTGTGCGCGGCGGCGGTACGCCACGCGCCCCTCGCCCAGCGCGAAGATCGTGTGGTCCTTGCCGAGGCCGACATTCTCGCCGGGATGATACTTGGTGCCGCGCTGGCGCACGATGATGTTGCCGGGGATGACGTTTTCGCCGCCGTACTTCTTGATGCCGAGCCGCCGCCCGATGGTATCGCGGCCGTTGCGCGAGCTGCCGCCTGCTTTCTTGTGTGCCATGCCGCCTTACTCCTTGGGTTTAGCCGGGGCCTTGGTCTTGGGCTTGGCCGGGGCCTTGGTCTTGGGCTTGGCCGGGGCCTTGGCCTTGGTCTTGGCCTTGGCCGGGACCTTGACTTCCTTGGCGGGAGCCTCCTCGGCCTTGGCCTTGGGTTGGGCTTCCTTGGCCGGCGTCTTCGCGGTTTCGGCCTTGGCCTTGGCGGCTGGTTTGACGCCGGTCGGGCTGATGCCGGTGATCCTGAGCACCGTCAGGTCCTGACGATGGCCTTTCTTGCGGCGGTAGTTCTTGCGGCGCCGCTTCTTGAAGACGATGATCTTGTCACCGCGGGTCTGATCGACGACCTCGGCGAACACCGCGGCCTTGTCGAGGACCGGCACGCCGACACTGGGCGTCTTGCCGGGCTCGGCGATCATCAGCACGTCTTGAAACTCAAGCACGGCGCCGGGCTCGCCGGCCAGCTTCTCGACGACGATCACGTCGTCCCCCGCCACTCGGTACTGCTTACCGCCGGTTTTGATGACAGCGAACATGGCCCGCCTGAACAGCCAATTCAAAGAGGCCCCGCCACCATCCGCGAGGCCCTCCCAAGAGAGCCGGCACTATAGGCCTTGCGCCTTGGTTGTCAACGGCCAAGGCGGCGGCGGATCAGGCCGCGTGCGGGTGTGGAGCCTGTTGGTTAACGGCGCCTACGACATCGATAGCGGAACGCCGTTCACCCCCTATCTCGGCGGCGGCATCGGGGCCGCAATGGTCGAGGTCGACGCCCTCATGCCGATCGCCGGCATCGGCTACCGGCTCGGGGACCGGCTGCATCTTTTCGGCGACTACCGCTATTTCGCGACCCCGGATCCCGGCCTGTGTACCGACGGCGGCACCGCCATCGACGCCGAATACGCCAGCCACGTGGTGATGATCGGCACGCGCTGGTTGCTGGGAGGCCACGACTAGGGGGCCATCGTTGCAGCGCGAGTCACAACCCTCCTACTTCGAGACGCTCGCTTTGCGGGCTCCTCAGCATGAGGCTTTCTTTTTGGGATAAGGCCTTAGCACCTAATCCTGAGGAGGCCCGGAGGGCCGTCTCGAAGGAGAAGACGCGTAATGCGGATTCGTGATCCCGAGCCCTAGCCGCCGCCGCTCAGAGCACCTCTTCGGCAACCAGGCGCAGCGCCGCCGCGTCGGCGCCGCCGAGCAGCAGGCTATCCACCCACCCCTTGGCCGCGGCGTCCTTCCAGACGCCAAGGCGCTCGGCGATGCGCGGCGGCGGGCCGACCAGCGCCACTTCGTCGACCAGGGCGTCGGGGACGGCGGCCACCGCGTCGGCGCGGCGCCCGATGAGGTACGCATCCTGGATCGCACGGGCAGCCTCGGCGTAGCCCAGCCGATTTACGTAATCGGTGTAGAAGTTCTTGTCGCGCGCCCCCATGCCGCCGACGTAGAGGGCGATCTGCTCCTTGACGGGCCGCCGGCAGGCCTCCAGGTCGTCGCCGACGTGGATTTGCACGAAGGGGGCGATCTCGAAGGTCTCCAGGCTGTTGCGCCCGGCCGAGGCGGCGAACCCCTGGCTGAGGGCGTCGTCGAACAGATCGAACCTTTCGGGGTTCATCCACAGGGGGAAAAAGCCGTCGGCAACCTCGGCCGCCGTGCACACCCCGGCCGGCGAGATGGTGCCGGTAAATATCCTGAGCGAAGGATCGCCGTGCAGGATGCTTTTCAGGGGCTTGCCGAGGCCGCTCGCCCCTTCGCCGCGGTAGGGGATGGCGTAGTGGAAGCCCTCGTGGGCGAGGGGCTCGCGGCGGGCCAGGATCTTGCGCACAATCTCTATGTACTCGCGGGTGCGGGTGTGCGGGCGACCGTAGGGAACCCCGTACCAGCCCTCCACCACCTGCGGTCCGGAGGGGCCGAGCCCCAGCACGAAGCGCCCGCCGGACAGCGCCTGCAGGGTCATCGCCGTCATCGCCGCCATGGCCGGGGTGCGCGCCGGCATCTGCATGATGGCGGTGCCGACCTTGAGCGTCGTGGTTTGGCTGAGGATCCAGGCGGCCGGCGTCACGGCGTCGGAGCCGTAGGCCTCCGACGTCCACGCCGAATCGTAGCCGAGACGTTCGGCTTCCTCGATGAGTTCCATGTCGATGGCGAATTGGGCGCCGGAATAGCCGATGACCAGGCCGAGACGCATGGGGGCCCCCTCTCTACGATACAGTCCGATGGGGAAAGCCAGCCACACCCCGGCCTGACAGTCAAGAAGGATGATCGTGGGCGCGCCTCAGGCGTTGATGCCGTTCTCGGCGAGGAAGCTTTCCATGGCGGCAAAACACAGTTCGGGGTGTTCGACCTGCATCAGGTGGTTGGTGTCGGGGATGCACTCGTAGGCGTGGTCGAAGGCCTCGCCGATAGCGCGGTTGGCGACGCTCGGCCACAGGTGGTCCTCGGGCTCCGGGTCGGCGCCGACGAACTTGAGCGGCCCCGGGATTTCGCCGAGCTTGGGCCACACGGTGGTGTCCATGTTGCAGGCGTAGATCGCCGATTCCATGCGCCGTGGGCACCTCAGCACCCAATCGCCGGCCGCCTCGTCGGGCTTGAGCACGGCACGCGCCATGCCGAGATGCGCCCCCGGAACCCACCGGTAATGGGTCTTGGCGCCGGACAGCATGTCGGCCAACTCCTCGGGGCCTTCGAACCGGTCGGGCCTTCTCAGGGCCCAGCTGGCCAGCCTTTCCTCGCCGTCGAGGGCGGCTGCCTGGAACGGGTGCCCGTCACCCGGGGCAAGCGGCGGATCGAAGACGACCAGGGCGTCCCAGCGCCAGCCCCGCGTCACCGCCAAATCCAGGTTGGAAACGGCGGACACCGAATGAAAGGCGCCGATGGTCGTTTTTTGCCTCCAGCGCTTGGGGATCTCGTCAAGCACGTGGTCGATGTCGTCGACGAAGGCCGAGATGCTGTGGCCGTGGGGCCCGTGAAACGGGTTGTGGCCGTGGCTGCGCAGATCGAAGAGCACCACCTCGTACCGCTCCTCAAGCAGGCGCCACAACGGATAGTACCCGTCCATGGCGAAGCCGTTGCCGTGACTCATGACGACGCGCGGTCCCTTGGTGTTGCCGTGTTGGCGGACACGGATGATGGCGCCGTCGTCCATGGTCAGCTCGAAGGCCTGCTGCGGTTCCGGCGGCACCGGCGCTGCGGACGCGACAGGCGCACCTGTGGGGCCGGTATCGGTATTTTGCGGGGAAATGGCGGGGGTATCCTTTTGGCTCGAGGCCGGAGAGGGCCGGGTCTCGTTGGGCGCCGCGATTGGCGCTGGCGGGGCGGGATTATAGGAGCAGCCGCGAAGCGCCGGCAAGGGGAATGGAAGGGGCTTCCCCCGTACCCCGGAAAGGGGCGCCCTCGGGTCTGGCCCCCGCCGCCTCCAGTTGCGGCGGCGGGGGCTTTTCGCTAGGCTCCGCGCGCCCGACGGCCGGCGGGACGAGCCCCTGGAGGGGTGCCGGAGTGGTTGAACGGGGCGGTCTCGAAAACCGATTATTGGTGTATTATCTATTATCCCGTCCGGCTGCGTCCAATTTAGTGTCGGATTTCTCAGCTTTTTCAACGGGTCCGTTCTTCCCTGTCCAGCCTCGTACTAGCTGATGTTATCTAGTTTAGGTGGCCAGATAGGTGGTCTGGTCCTACCGCTTCCCAACCGCTTTCAGCCACCCCCACCTCATGTCCGCCAATCCCTCGGCCAGGATGATTCTCGCGCACTGCGGCTCGAACACCGGACCGAAAGACGTGAAACCTCTCTTCGAGAAGTACCCCAACTTCTTCTGTGACCTCTCGGCGCGCTCGGTTCCCAAGATCCCGGCAAAGGCTTTTGTCCATAAGCCGGAAAAGAAGGTTTTCGGTCCCGACGGCATTGTGTCGGGATGGAAGGATCTGATCGAAGAAATGCCGGATCGTTTCCTGGTGGGATCAGACGTCTATGACGGCGCCAAATATGCGAAGGCCATCAAGGTTATCCGGATTGAAGGCTATCTGGGAAATGTCAGTTAAAGAAGACGACATCGCAACGACGTTACCAAATCGACCGGTGGAGACGACGCTCGGCTCTCGCCTCGCGCTCTTGATGCTCGATGTTTTCGTGCAGCTTTTGTTCGACGAAATCCAAATGGCGACTGGCCGCGTCGCCGGCTGCGTCCACGTCGCCCCCAACGACAGCCTCGAAAATTTTCCGATGCTGGTTCATCAGGGGAGCGTGATCCTTTGCCTTACGCCGCAAACGAACAATATTGAAGGATATGTCCGTCCGAATCAGGTTGATCATGCTCCGCATGACATGCGTGAGCGCTATGTTGTGGGAGGCGTCGGCGAGCACCAGGTGGAATTCCACGTCCGCTTCCACCTCGCACCCGGGATCGACCTCGGCCGCAGCGTGGGCATCCTCAAGTTCTTTGAAGCGCCTCTCGATCAGTTCAATATCGGCATCGGTCCGCCGCTTGGCCGCGTAACCGGTGGCTGCCACCTCAAGAATACGGCGCATCTCAAGAACGTCGAACTTAGCGTCGTCGTGCTCGCGCATCAACGCGATCAGTGGATCGACCATGGTCGGACTCACGATGCTGCACACGAAAGTGCCGCCGCCGCGCCGGGACTCCAGCAGTCCACGCGCCTCGAGTACGACGACCGCCTCGCGCAAAGACGACCGCGAAACAACCAATTCCTCCGCCAGTTCCCTCTCCGGCGGCAGTTTTTCGCCCGGTTTTAGCACGCCCTCAAGAATCAGGTCTTCCAGTTGGGAGGCAATGGATTCTGAGATTTTGGAAACCTTGACGCGATGAAACCTGGGCATCGACTGACAACATCCATATTTGGTCTGCTTGTCCGACCATATGTCATGTTGACCGCCGTGTACAGCAGTAGCGGCAAAAACCAAAGGATTTTTTGATTCTGATTTAGCCCTTGACTCTGTTATTTATTAGGATATACAATTTTGGATCATTGGTCCTACTGTCGGCGAACTTTTCCGAACCCAGCCATTAAGATCCGAGGGAGTATCGAAAATGCGAAAAACGCTATTAACACTGGGGGTTGCCTCCGCCTTGTCATTCGCTTTGATGGCCGGACCCGCACATGCAGAAAAGAAAATACTGCTCAAAGTGCCTGTTTGGTTTCCAACTACTTTACCTGCACTTGGTACGTCACCAGCATGGGTCGCCAAGCACATCAACGCTATAGGTGGAAGTCTCAAGATAAAGGTTTATGAGCCCAAAAAACTGATCCCACCTAAAGAAATGTTGGAAGCTGTTTCAAAGGGACAGATAAACGGTGGATATACGACACCAGGTTACAACACAGGAAAATTAGGCGACAAAGGAGCAATTTTCTCTGCGGTTCCTTTCGGCCCCGATGCACCTGAGTTCTTAGCTTGGGTCTACTATGGTAACGGACGAAAATTATGGCAGAAGACATATGACGATGCCGGTTTTAACGTTCAGTCTGTTCCTTGCGGTATTATTGCGACTGAGACTTCTGGCTGGTTCAAAAAAGAAATTAAAACACCTGCTGATCTAAAGGGATTGCGTATGCGGTTCTTCGGTCTCGGTGCACGTGTTATGGAAAAATTGGGGGTATCTACTTCTCAACTTCCTGGTGGTGAAATCGTGCCCGCTTTACAAAAAGGTGCTATAGACGCAACAGAATTTTCTATGCCTGCAATTGATAAGAGACTAGGTATAAACAAGATTTTGAAGTACAATTACTATCCTGGATGGCATCAACCCGCCACTTTGTTCGACTTGATTATTAACAAGAATACCTGGAACAAAGAGATGAGCGAGGGACAACGGACAATTGTCGAGTTGGCTTGCAAAGCAGTTATGACGGACGGGCTGGCGATGGGTGAATCAATGCAGTTCGATACAATGAAAGCCAATGTTAAAGCAGGCACTCAGAATAAATACTGGTCTCCTGCAATGTTAAGTACGTTCTCAGAGAAATGGGACGAAGTGGTTGCAGATGCAATTAAGAAAGATCCTGGT
>PVBE012360933.1_pt1 | contig 41807 bp, 33 predicted proteins | sample 1631181 | NCBI WGS metagenome assembly PVBE01 (sample SAMN08397723, study PRJNA350692) | Marine metagenome, whole genome shotgun sequencing project. | isolation source: water | place: Pacific Ocean | collected 2012-04 | reverse complement strand
CATGTGCAGCCGATATGGTTTGTAACGACGATGACAGAGGAGCAGTACGAATTCGCGCCGGATGACCTCACGGCGGTGTTGGCCATCCTTGATCGGGGCCTGCGCGCTCTGCCCGACAACGAGGGCATCCTGTGGGATCGCGCATCCTTCTGCCTCCACTTCGGGCGGATCGATGAGGCCGCTGCAATGTGCGAGCGGCTCCCAGACACAGAGCACGGCATGCCCTGGTCGCGGCTGACGCGGGCTGCGCCTACGGCAATGCAGTACCCCCAGGCGGAGTGCTGCCCCGATGATCGCATCCACGATGTGGAGCAATTGGGCACGCTCTGGGCATGGCTTGACGACGCGGGGAGCCTACTGCGCCCCGTCGATGGGCCTGTCTGGACATGGCAGGACGTGGTGGACGTCCTGAACCTGTGGGCGGTGTGGCACATGGTCGAATGTCACGGCACGACCTTTTCCAAGCACAGCTACCATTTCTCCATCGGCACTCTGTCGGACGCGTCCGCCGAGGATGTGCAACGGGCGCGCGCGGGTCGAGGCGGCCCCGACATCGCCGCCCTCCTGCCCACTGGGGATGCGTTCTTCGCCGAGTGGGCGGACATCAAGCGCCGCCCGCAGACTGATCTGCCTCTGCACGCCTTGCGTGACTGCCGACAGACTCCAGGCCAGGCAGTCACCGTCGCGAGCGCCATGGGCGGGGGGTTCGGGGAAGGCCCCCCACCCTACATGACGATGATCCTCCGGGGCGCGCTCGTCGAAGGGGGCTTGCGGGTCACCCACTTCGGCGTCACCGGAGCCGACGCGACCTTCGCCGATCTCATCAGCGGTCTCCGCGAGTTCCTCGACGCCCACATGCGCGTTGAGAACCTCATGCCCAAACCGCACGACATCATGCAGTGGAGACACTACTGGGCTTGGGTCTTCTCGCTCGACTGCGACGCGAAGCGCGATGCGCGTGCTGTTTACCAATTGCTGCGCAACTCGCGCACGAAACTGCGCCGGCGCGGCAGCGTTGTCACTGGGACCGACGCCGCCGGCGACCTTGCCTATGTCCTCGCCTACGTCCGCATCGCCCGCGGTCGGCGCCTCTTCCCCGACTACCGGCGGAGGGAACACGTCGAGAAGAACCTCTCTGACCTGTGGTGAGGCGGAGGCGTGCGTCCGCCGTGGACCGACTTCAGGTGACGCCGGCCATCCGCCGTCCGAAGGAACGCAACGAGTGACCCGTTTCTGGCAGTCTCACATCGCCGCATGCAAGAGAGCCGTCTCGGGCCGCCCGAGTGATCCCGATGCCTGGGAGGCCCTCGCCGACGCCCACCTCGAAGCGTGCAACGACCTGCGCACGCATCCCGACAAAGGTCTCCTTCGTCACCGGCTAGCTGCCCAGCAACAGCAGCGCCACCAGCGCGCGGCTCAGCGGGCCTGGGAGCGCATTGTGGCCCTTCAGCCCACTCGCACGGAGGCCTACCTTAAGGCCGCGACTCTGACTGATCCCTCGCCCCATGGCCGGCGGCACTACGCTGACATCCTGGACCGCGGCCTCGACGCCATGCCGGGCAACCTCGAGCTGCTTCGAGCCCTGGCCACTCACTGCTCCAGGTCGGACCGCAAGAAGACCCTCGACGTCGTCCTCAAGGCCGAAGCCGCCAGTGACCAAGTCGCCTCCCGTCGCCTCAGCGAGGCATTCCGACTGCTGACGGCCTACCCGGAGGCCAGCGGGTCCTTCCGCGGCTCTTGGAGCTCCGTCGAAGATGTCGCCCAGTACCTCGTCTGGCTCGACGAGTGCCCCGACTGGGTCGAGTCTGTCGCTGGCCCGACCTGGTCTCTGTCGGATCTCTTCACCGCGCTCGATATCTGGACGAAGTGGTACATGATGGAGCACGATCACCGACTCACCTCAGAGGAGTCAACCCACCACGGCTTCACCGTGCTCACGCCGGACGCTCGTGCCGACCTTAGGGCCTTGCGCGATGAGATCGCCGCGTCTGGGCCGCCATATGCGATCATCCTCGGCGATGGCTCTCTGCTATGGGGCGACACCTGCCACGTCGAGCAACCGTGCCCACAAAGCAACACCGCCCAACTCCGCCGCGCCCAACGCGCCCGCATCTCGGGCTCGGTCACGATCGTCAGCGTCATCGAAGAGAAATGGGTCGATGACCCCACCCTCGTCAAACTCGCCCTTCACGGGACCCTTTCGGCCGATGGGCTCTCGATCTCAGTGGCCGGAGCCTTCGGGAAGCCCAACCCGCTCCCGCTCCTGCAGCAGTCCATTCCCATCTACAACCAGTTCGACCACCCGAGCGTGGTGACGGACTACTACGAGTGCGAATCGCCTCAGCAGGCAACCGAACTCTGGTGGACGCTCGCCGACGGTTGCGGGAGCACCGTCGACCAGGATGCCGAGATTCTCCACGGCCCCATCATGCTCGAGGAGCTGGCGTTCTCACTAAGCTACACGAAGCTCGCAAAGCCACTCGGCCTTTTCCCCACCTCGCCCGCCGCGGCCGAGTACATCAACAGGAACCTCGAGCAATGGCGTTCCAGAATCGAGCGCGAGCGCCGCGAGCGATGCAATGAGTGAATCTCCGGCCAACGACAACACGCCCGACCTCCCGCCACCCCCTCTCACGGACGTGCCGGAGGAACACGAACGGCCGAAGCTCTGGCACGGATGCCTGTTGGCCCTCGGCTCCCTTGTGATGGCCGCCGTCCTCCCGATCATCGCCTTCAGGCTCACGCCGCTCGGGAAACTGGGCAGCAATTCGCTCATCAACCTCGCGTTCGGGGTTCTATACTCGGCTCTGTTCGCCATCCTCATCACCGTCGGCGTCCTCATCATGTACGTCTGGTGGGCCCACCCCCGCCGGCGTCAGGCCGCCAAGGCCCCCAGGCCCGGGTGTGGCCCGCGCTAACTCCACACGCCAACATGGCCAATTCCTTGCAAGCAACATTCCGACGGTCACCGGAGGGATGCGCGCCGCGGCGAACCGGCCTCCGAGACCGAGGCAAGATAGGGTCGGTCACGGGAGGAACTTCTCCTGCACAGAGCCAAAGGTGGCAACAAGCGTGCAGCGTCCGTGATCGAGAGCGGTGGGGAACCACAAGCCGGCGCTGAGGCTCGACGAAGAGCCAGACGCTGACCGACAGAGGGAGCCGGGAATGGGTCTTCTTGAGCGGATAAAGAGCCTACTCAGGGCAAACGTGAATGAGGTCCTCAAGAACGCCGAGGATCCCGAACAGGCCCTTGACCAATTGACACGGACCATGACCGAGGACTTGGCGGAAGCTCGGGCCGGCGTGGCTACGGCGGTGCGTGATGAGCGCAAACTGCGCGACGAGTATGAGTACCGCCGCAGCCAGGCCGAAACGATGCTCGAGCGCGCCGAACTCGCGGTGAGGGCCGGCGATGACATGCCGGCCCGCGAGGCGCTCCGGCGCAGACGCCAGCACCTTGACCTCGTCGATAGCATCAAGGAGCGGTGGGACATCGAGGCCCGAACCGTGGCGGAGTTGAAGGGCAATCTCGACGCCCTCCAGGCCAAGATCGAGGAGGCCCGGCGGAAGAAAGAGGCGCTCCTCGCCCGTCGCAGACTGGCCCGCGTCCGGCGCGAGTTGCAGGACACCGCCGGCGTCGGCGGGCCGAACCGCACGGAGAACGTGTTCAACCGGCTGACGGGTCGCATCGATGACCTCGAGGCTGAGGCCGAAGCCTACGCGGAGCTTGCCGTCAGCGACGTCACCACGAAGGTCGAGAAACTGGCAAACGGCATTGAACAGACCGATCAAGACATCGAGGCTGAGCTGAAGCTCATCAAGGGCCGCGTGAACAAAGAGAAGTAGCGCACCGCAACCCAGGGAATGGCAATCGAAAGCGACTCCGCCCACGAAGGGCAACCGTGCAGCGGGACGGAACCTAACAATCCCCGCTGCCGAGGTGAGACGACATGGATATGACCTGGACCTTCGGAATGTACCTGTTCAGTTTGGTCGTCGGCCTGGGAATGGCCATTGCAAGTGGCTTCCTCGGGCACGTCTTCGACGGCGGCGACGGCGACGTCGGCGGCGTGGACCACGACATCAGCGTCGACCATGATATCGATGTCGGCCACGACATCGACATAGGCCATGACATCGGTGGCGGCGGCGTGGGCGATGTCGGAGCCGAACTATCGCCCGTCAGCATGCCCATTATCTCGACGTTCCTGTCGGGCTTCGGCATGTCAGGCATGATTCTTGAGCGCGCTCTGCACCTTCCGCCGCTGCTCTCAGCGCCGGCTGCCGTAGGCATCAGCATCGTCGCCGCCTTCGGCGTCTTCCTGCTGCTCGGGAAGCTCCTCTCAGCCGCGCAGGGCACGTCACACATCGCCTTCACCGATCTGATCGGCACCGAGGCGACCGTCGTGACGCCGATCCCGGCCGAAGGCGTGGGCGAGATCGCCTACTCGGCCGCGACCGGCCGTGGGGGCATGCCGGCTCGGTCCGAGTCCGGCGCGCTCATACCGAGACACAGCATGGTGACGGTCACGCAAGTCGTGGGCAACACGGCCATGGTGCGCGAGACCATCGACGAGCGGCTCCGCGACCTGTCCGTCGAGGCGGCCGTTGATGCCTCCGAGCACCAGCCCGAGGCGCCTGAGGCCGAGACCGAAACGGCGTAAGAGGGATATCTCGCCCTCCGCCCAATCGCGGCGGGCTGATCCTAGAGACCTTGGGGGTTGCGGAACATGCCGGGGATGGAAGACTCGACTCTCACCATAGTCGTCGGCGTCGTGATGGTCATCAGCTTCTTCTGTTTCACGATCTGGGCCAGCACCCGGTACAAGCGAGTCGGACCGGATCAGGCCCTGATTGTCTACGGGCAGCGAGGAACGAAGGTCGTCACGGGAGGCGGGACCTTCGTGTGGCCCTACGTCATGGAGGCCAAGTCACTCGACCTCCGGCCCCATCTCATCGAGGTGACGGCAACTGAGTCGCCAGATGGCGAAGATGTCTCAGCAACCATCACCGGCCAAGTCCGGATCCCATCGGAGGAGGCCTGGGTGACGCGGGCGGCGACGAGTCTCATCGACAAGACGCCCGAAGAGATCCAAGCGCTCGCCGGCGAGATGGTCGAAGGCAAACTCCGGACAACATTACGGGCAACGGGGAAGGACGCAGCCGTCCAGAACCCTGATCAGGTAGCAGCAAGCGTGCAGCAAACCGTCGAGGACGAACTCGCGCAGCTCGGGCTGCAGTTGCTCTCTTGTAATGCACGCGAAGTAGCGGCGCGGTAGAGTTTGCGGAGACCCGCTGCCGGGCCCGCGAGCAGGCAAGTGCAAGCCAGATTCTCAAATACAGTCGTGGGTAAACATACCAGGAGGTGTGCTAGATGGGTGACTGGGGCTTGATCATTGGCGCAGGCGTGACATTCGTCGTATTGCTCCTCTGCTTCACGATGTGGTTGCTCAGCAGGTACCAGAAAGCCGGTCCCAACGAGGCCATCGTGGTCTACGGTCGCGGACGCACGAAGTGCGTGGTCGGTGGCGCGGTCTTTGTCTGGCCGTACATCAACTCGATGAAGCGGATGAACCTGGAGATCATGACCATCGACGTGAACGTCGAAGAGGTCTACACCGACCAGGGCGTCCCTTGCTCGGTTGACGGTGTGGCGCAGGTCAAGATCGGCTCGACCGATGAGATGGTCAAGACAGCCGCGGGTCAGTTCCTCGGCAAGTCGATGGCCGAAGTCAAGAACGTCGCGCTGCAGACCCTCGAGGGTCACCTTCGCGCGATCCTGGGTCAGATGAGCGTTGAGGCCATCTACAAGCAGCGGGATGAGTTCGCCCAGCAGGTCCAGGACGTCGCCGCCGGCGACCTCGCCGGCATGGGCATGCGGATCGTGTCATTCACCATCCGTGAGATCCGCGACACGCAAGGCTACCTCGAAGCCCTCGGCAAGAGACGGACAGCCGAGGTCAAGAGAGACGCCATCATCGGTGAGCGGACGGCGGATCGCGAAGCGCGCGCCGAGGTCGCCTTGCAGGACCAGGCGGCTCGCGAACTCGAGGCCGCTGCCGACGCTGAAGCCCGTCTCGCCGAGCGTGACCGCAACGTTCGCGCGGCCGACTACCAGGCCACTGAGAACGAGGCCAAGGCGAAAGCCGAGCTGGCTTACACCCTCCAGGAAGCCAAGACCCAGCAGTTGGTTGAGAGGGAGAAAGTCCAGGTCGAGGTCGTCGAAAGAGAGATGCAGACCGAGGTCCAGACCAAGGAGATCGAGCGCAAAGAGCGCGAACTCGATGCGACGATCAGAAAGCCGGCAGAGGCCGAGAAGTTCAAGATCGAAACCCTCGCATCCGCCGATCGCGAGCGCCGCATCCAGGAAGCAACCGGTGAAGCCGAAGCCACCGAACGCCTGGGTACCGGTCGCGCCGCGGCCACGAAGGCCGAGGGTCTCGCCGAAGCCGACGTCGTGAGGGCTCAGGGCTTGGCCACGGCCGATGTTGTCAAGCAGACCGGTTTTGCGGAAGCCGAAGCCATGTCCAAGAAGGCTGACGCCTGGCAGAACTACAACGAGGCCGCGATCACCGAGAAGGTCATCGAGGTCCTGCCCGAGGTCGCATCGGCAATCGCCGCGCCGCTTGCCAAGACCGACAAGATCACCATGGTCAACATCGGTGGTGGCGGCGACAACGGCGGCGGCATCGGAGCGAGCCAACTCACCGGCGACGTCGCGAACGTGATCAGCCAGCTCCCGCCGGTCGTTGAGGCCCTCAGCGGCATCGACTTCACCGACATGCTCGGGAAGCTGCCTGAACTCGGCGCGAAGACCGACAAGGCGGACGATGTTGTCGAGCCGGAGCCGCCGACCGAGGTGTAAGCCACATCTACGCATGCAGCCGAACGGCCCGGGGTTTTCACCCCCGGGCCGTTTCTGTTCGTCAGACCGTCTGTGTTCCACGTCACACTTGCGTTATCTTCCTGATACTCTGACGAGTCCATTTCTGGGTATAACACCCCTGACAGCCCGTAAAGCGCCGATTCGTTCGCCCGCCGGAGGAAACCTCAGGGACGAGACGGGTGTAGAATGTTATGACAAGCAGGAATCGCCAGGTTCGAGGCGAATGACGTGGATAGCGCGGAATCGATGATGACTCCGCCGGGTGCGCGAGTTCACTGCGCCGTGAAATAGCGCGCGTCTGCTTCCCTTTCGGCGCGTCCGAAGGCGGGACGGTTGTGCCATCCGCAAGGAGGTATTTACATGCCACGTTTTGCCCTCGCGCTCGTAGTCGTCTGTCTGCTGGTGGGCGGTTCGGTATTCGCTGAGAATGAAGGCATCGAAACCGTCGAACTGGGGGATGACCAGGGGTTTGACTTGGGCACGGTCGCGAACCGCATGTTCGCCGACCTCGCGCTGTTGCCCACGCGCCTCACATCCTACAACACCCATGACGACGCGGCCACGGCCAGCTACACGTGCTGCAAGCCCGATCAGGAAGAGCAGATCGAGGCTGCGCTCAGGGCTAACTCCGACTTCGTCAGCCTCTACCCCATGAGCGACTTCGCGGATGACGCCTGCTTCCACAGCGGCCGAGTCAACAGCGTCAAGCGCGACATGTTGCGGGAGATGCAGGCGTGGCTTGTTATCTGCACGAACTATCCTGACAGCGACCTCTGGGACGACGCGATGTGGAACTTGGCCCAGTGCTACGCCAAGGACAAGGATCGCCCCAACCAGATCGCCATTCTCGAGCGGCTCGTTCAGCGGCGCCCGCATAGCATCAATGCCGACGATGCCTGCCTGGCCCTCGCCCGCGCTTACGTTGACATGCGCGACGAGGAGGGCTCGCTTGCGGCCCTGGTGACGCTGGCGACGGAGTACCGCTCCAGCGAGTTCTGCGACGACGCTCTCTTCCAGGTCGCCAACAAGTACCGCGAGCTGGGCAGCTACGACGATGCCATCGCGGCCTTCGACGATCTCATCATGACCTGGCCGATGAGCGACTACGTCGACGACGCGCAGTTCGGCATCGCCCAGTGCCTCCGGCACGAGCACAACCTTCGCGATGCCCTACCCGCCTACGAGTACCTGATCCACGAGATGCCGGGGAGCCCGTTGGTGCGCGCGGCGATGCGCGAAGTCAACACGCTCCGCCATGACACCTACGATCTCCAGGGGCACTTCCCCTGCGACGACGCGCAGGACATGTACGATCGCGCCAAGCACTACGAGAACTACCGCGAATTCTCCAGCGCGATCGATGGCTACATGCAATTCATCCGCGCGTTCCCGGGCCATGACCTCTACGACGACGCCTGGTTCAACATCGGCAACTCGTACCAGCACATGAACAAGCTCTTCCAGAAGATCAACGAGGCCAAGGGCCCGGACGAGCTGTTCCGCCTCACCGATGACTTCCGCCGCGGCACGGGCGGACTGTCCACCATCCCGAATGACACGGAGCTGTCAGCCGTTGGGGACGCGGTCGGCGCGTACGCCGTCATCGTCAACAACCTGATCGGCTCGAACCTCCGCGACGAGGCCCTTCGCGAGATCGCCAAGTGCTACGAGCACAGCGGACTCGACGACCTCGCCGCCTACACCTACCAGGAGAAGGTCATCCACTTCCCCTACGAGACCGAGCCGGACCAGGGCGACAAGCGCGGCAAGGGCGCTCTCTGCAAGACCCTCCGCTGGTACGCCGATCCCGGCAACTACGGCGAGGAGGGGGAGAGACGCTACGGTCTGCTCTCCACCGCCCACGGGGACGTCTTCCCGCCGGAGCTATACGAGAGCCGGGACCAGTTCATCCAGCTCATGTCACTCTACCTGCGCCACGCCGAGCACGCGTTCTACGAGATGCAAAAGCACATCCCGTACCGCCTGTCCGTTGACGACCTGCGCCAGGACGCGCGGTATCACCTGGCCTGCCTCAACATGCAGCGCGGCGAGCGCAAGGCGGCCATCAAGCTACTCAAACCATTCTTCGATGCCCCGACATCCGACTTCGCCGCGCCAGGCGTCTTCGTCTACGGGCGCGCGTACGAACTCATCGGCGGAGCCAAGGGCGCGAAGGAAGCGACCAAGGCCTATAACTGGATCCTCAGCGTTCATGGCCAGTCAGGCCTCGCGGACGACGCCCGCAACGCGCTGGCGAGAATCGCAAAGGGCGAGGAGATCGAAGACCTCTCCTGGGTTGGCGATAAGGTCGAGCAGTCCGCCGGCCCCCAGGCCCGCATGTCCGACGTCTGGGTCGGCGACAACACGATCGTCGTCGTGCCATGGATCGTCGCCGCGAAGATGCGCCAGTACAACATGCCCAACATCTGGAACGAGTCCCAGCGCCAGCTCAGGCAGTGGACCGGCTCGAAGGGCGGCAGCGAGCAGACGATCATCTGCGCCTCAACCAAGCCCGCTCGGCCGGCGGACAATCTCGTCGCGGTTGACGCGTGGCAGATCAACGATCCGCCCCGCTGGAACCTCGGCCTGAACGACCTCGCCCGCAACGCAGTCGTCTCGCGCGGTTCCAAGGCCCTCAACGGCTCGCCGGTCTTCGTAGCGGCGCTCGCCAAGTTCGGAGCGGCCGCGCTTCAGTACCAGCTCGTCACCGAGACCCGCGACACCATCGGCAGCGCCTCCGCCGTCAAGCTGCCGCAAGAAGAGGTCGTCCGGGCTCGCGAGACAGCGCTGAAGGCTCTTGAGGACTACGTCCGCCAGGAGCCCGACATCAGCAAGTTGAACGAAGAGGTCGTCACGGGCATGCTCTTCGCCATGCTCGACACTCACGGTTACGGCAAGCAGGCGCTCATCGATTGGGAGCCCTACTCCCGGTTCTTCGAGGCCATCTGCCGCGCCGAGACCGATTACAACTGCAATGACAAGAAGGACGTCCAGAAGGTCTTCGTCCGCGGCATGAACCAGGCGTTCGGCACCGATTGCGGCGCCCAGTTTGCGTCCTGGGGCTTTGCCACCGAGAAGGACCAGCGCGTCGGAGCGCTGCGCTAACCGTCCGGCCATGCGCTTGGGAGGGTGCCCGGCCGACATCCCCACAACTATTGCACATGACGGAGAATGCACCGCCCTTTCTTAGGTGCATTCTCCCAGGGAAACTCGCCGTGTGAGTTTCCACGGCGGGGGCAGACATGATTGCCCTCGCCGCCTGCTTGTCGCCCGGGTAACACGCGTGCCCCTGAGGAACACAAAACATGACTCGAGACCAGTACGGACGGCGTGAGTTTCTCTGCTCGCTCGGGCGCTGCGCGGCAGCAGCCGCGGCGGGATCATCCGCTCTGCTCGCAACCGGCAACATGGCCTTCGCAGCCACTGGAAACACCGCGAACAAGGTCGGCAGCTACTGGCACGAGATCGACGGCGGCGAGACGAAGTGCGACCTCTGTCCTCGCGCCTGCTGCATACAGCCAGGCGAGCGCGGCTTCTGCGGCGCCAGGGAGAACGTCGACGGCAAGTACATCAGCAAGGTGTATGGCAAGCCATGCGTGGTCTACGTTGACCCCATGGCCAAAGGCCCGTTCTTCCACTTCCTGCCCAACACGAAAACCGTCTCGCTCGGCACAGCCGGGTGCAATCTGGACTGTGGATTCTGCCAGAGCTACACCTTCGCCCAAGCCCGCCCGGAGCATACCGACAACAAGAACCTCACACCCGAATCGCTCGTCGCCCAAGCCAAGAAGCACAACCTCCCCACGATCACCTTCACCTACAGCGAACCGATCCAGTGCATCGAGTACGTGATCGACACCGCCAAAGCCGCGCATGCCGAGGGCATCCGCGTTCTGTGCCACACGGCCGCCTTCATCACCCCCGCCGCGATGCGCGATCTCTGCCACGCGGTCGACGGACTCAACATCGACCTCAAGGGCTTCGACGAGGAGAAGTACCACGAGTGTACCGGCGGACATCTCGCGCCCGTCCTGGATGCGCTTGAGATAGCGCGCGCGTCAGGCAAGCATCTCGAGGTGACCTGGCTGACGATTCCCGGCTACAACGACAGCAAGGCCATGGTGACTCAGGCCATGCAGTGGATCGTCTCCAAACTCGGCGCCCACACGCCGGTCCACTTCAGCCGTTTCTTCCCGAAGTACAAAATGCAGCAAGTGCCCGCCACGCCCATCACCACGCTTGAGGACGTCCGCCAGGCAGCCTACAAGGCGGGCATCAAATACAGTTACATCGGCAACGTCCCCGGGCATGGCGGCGAGTCGACCTACTGCCCGAAGTGCAACAACGTTCTCGTGAAGCACGTGGGATACCAGAGCATCGACTACGTCGGCTTGAGCCAGAAGACCAGCAAGTGTCTCAACTGCCGGACGGTGACCCCTGGCGTGTGGAAGTAACTCGGCGCCGACCAACAAACAATGATCAACCGCCGCCGCTTCATCCAATCAACCGCAACCGCGGCCGCCGCCGTCGGAGCCGGCCTCTTCCCCACCACGCCCGTCTCCGCTGCTGGCGCCACGCCCGTGGCGTTCTACCGCCACTCAGGCATGCCTGACATGCCCGAGGCCGAGGCCGACGCGGCTCTGCGCGGGCTCGTGGATGCGGTCGTGCGCGACGTCTCGGGCGAGCCCGATGCCGAGGCCGCCTGGAAGGCGCTCTTCCGTTCCGATGACAAGGTCGCGATCAAGGTCAACTGCATGGCGGGGCTGATGTCGCCCGGCATGGATCTCATCAACGCGGTCGTCGATGGCCTCAAGGTCGCGGGCGTTGATCCGGACAGAATCATCATCTTCGACAAGGAGGACCGCGACCTCATCGGCGCGGGATATGAACTCCGCCACGAGCCACCCGGGCCGCTCATCTACGGCACGGTCGGCGGGCCGTCAGGACCTGGCTACAACCCGCGCAACACGACCCGTGGCGGCAGCACCTACCGAGTCACGAACATCCTCACCGAGGCCACGGCGATCATCAACGTGCCGGTGGTGAAAGACCACGTCTTCGCCGGGATCACGGGAGCGTTGAAGAACCACTTCGGGACGATCCACAATCCTGAGGATTTCCACTACATCAACAACTGCTCGCCCGCCGTCGCCGAGGTGAATCTCGCGCCGCCGCTGCGGTCTCGGCAGCGGCTGATCATCGGCGACGCGCGCAACGTTCAGTACGATGGCGGTCCATCGTACCACCCCGAGGCGATTCACCAATACTCAGCCGTGTTTGGGGGGATCGATCCCGTCGCGGTGGACTCGCAGATTCTCGCGCTCATCGACACGCTCCGCGATCAGAACAACCTCCCGATCATCAGCGAAACGGAGCGCCCCTGCCGTTACCTCGAGGCCGCGGCCGAGAAAGACATCGGCACCCTCGACCCCGATAACATCGACCTCTACTACGCCGACTTCGCCGAAGATATGTAGGGGCGCAATTCATTGCGCCCTGCCGTCCGTCGTCTTGGACCGCGAGCTTCCAGCTCGCATCGCCGCCTCATCCGCCTCGCGTCGCCACAGCCCACGCCGCTCCTATGACCAGCAGAACGCCCGCCACCAGCGCGCCGTACGTGATTCTTCGCTCCTCCGGCGTGAGGGTGATGGCGCCGGCGTTCGCCACTAGGAATGCAGTCGCGAGAAACAGCCACCCCGGCAGGGGCCAGCCGGTGAGCGCGACGATCAGCAACGCCACCCACACGATCGCGCCGGTCGCCCAGAACGTCCGTCTCGACCTCAACTGGAACCTCGCGCAGGCGGCGAACATGAACGCGATGAGAAGCACGTCGCCGGGGCCTATCCAGAACCCCTTAGGGCCTGCCGCCTTGTCGAGCCCCTCGCCGAACGCGGGGACGTACGCGGCGACCTTGGTGACCACGTCCGGCGCTTTGCTGAGAATCGTCTGCATCGGGGCGACCAATATGTAGATCACGTCCGCGACCGCCGCCGCCCCGACGATCGGCACCAGGATGCTCGTCTCCTTGAGCAGCGGCACGACCAATAGCGCTGCCGTTGCCATGAATGCCACGAGGCACGCGTCCTGCACGGATCGCAGGAGAATCTCCACGGCCGGCTCTTTCTTGATCGCGAGTAGCAGCGCGACCCACGCCAGCCCCGATGCCAGCAACACGAGCGCCCGCAGCTCTTTCACGATGGGGTTGCGCACGAGCCACAGCACGAGCGCGACCACGAGCCAGACGTACAGCCCGATCGCGACGACTTCGTTCACCCCTCGCGGGAGCGCGGGCATCCACGGAACGGCGCACCTCACCGCCACGAAGAGCGCGAGCGCGCCCACGAGGCTCGCGCCCGGTTTGGTTTCTTGCATCTCCGAGAGCTTCATGCCTGGTTCCCTCTCCATCTACTAACGCCACCCACCCGCAATCCTCCTCGCCGGGTGCCGTTGCCCCCGTAGGTCGGATCTCCAGATCCGACGCCGTCCCCCCGCCCTCGTAGGTCGAAGCTCTAGCAGGGAAACTCAATGAGTTTCCACGACGCCGTTTGCCGTCGTAGGCCGGATCTCCAGATCCGACGCCTCTCGGTTCCCTGCCGTCTTCCCCTCTTCGCGTCTTCCTTCTTTCGTTGCCGTCCTTGGTGTTCCAGGTGGTTCCCTTCCGTCGCCGTTCACCCCCCTTACCTTCCTCCCCCGCGAGGCGCCGCACCTCCGCGAGCGTCCTACCATTTACAGGGAGCCATCCCAATGAACCGCACGCAGAAATGGACGATCGCCGGCATCACGTGCGCCGTCGACGCGGTCGCATACGGGGTGATGTTCGCGTTACCGAAACTCATCGCGCATTATGAGGAAATGGGCGTCGAGGAGTTCCCAACCATACGTTGATGCTGATGCGGATCAGCAACTTCCTGACGTCCAAGTGGTGGGTGATCTGCCTGGTGATACTGGGGGTCTCAATCCTCATCGCCGGAATGCGCCGACGCCGTCATGCGGGCGCGCCCTGAGCGCGCTCGCCCAGCCCTCTCTTGCACATCCGCGCCCCGTCTTGCTCTCACCCCTGTAAGAGGGACTTCAGTCCCGACGCCGTAGGCCGTCCCTCTCCTCGCACTCGCCCATGTAAGAGGGGCAGAACGCAATGCCGTTGCCCAATCATTGCGTTCTGCAAGGGAAACTCGCCGTCTGAGTTTCCATGGTTGCCTGTCCCTGATTCTTCCCCTATCCCTTTGCTCGCGCCCGCGCCTCTCTCACCCCGACACGCCTTACCCCTCAAGAAACCCCACCTGCCCCATGATCTCCTCGATCTACCCGGCCTCCGGAATCCGCATCTCTCGCGCCGCCTCCAACGCCAACCCCAACAACTCCCGCGCCTCCTCCCGATCCCCCGGCTGACCACGCCGCAGCAAGATGATCGCCACGTTGGCGCGCCCCACCAGCAGCTCGCGCACGGCACCCAAACGCTCGTAGATGGGCCACTCGTCCTCCTGCTGGATGCGCACGGCTTCGTCCAGCTCCCCGCGAGCCATCAGAATGTTTGCGACCTCGCCCAGGGCCACTGCGACGGAACGCACGTCGCCCACACGCTCGTAAACGGGGAGTGTCTCTTCCTGTCGGATGCGCAGGGCTTCGTCCAGTTCGCCGCGCGCCGACAGGACGTCGGCGATCTTGCCCTTCGCCACCGCGACTGCCCGCACGTCGCCCAAACGCTCGTAGACCGAGAGTAGCTCTTCCCGTCGGATGCGCAGGGCCTTATCCAACTCGCCCCGCGCCCCCAGGATGCAGACGCCAGGGAAACTCAGCGAGTTTCCACGTCCGCATCGCCGTCCGTGCCTGCGGGCCGCCCAACCCTCACGCCAAGCCCTCTCTTGCCCCTCCACGCCTCTCCTTCCACTCACCCCTGTAGGAGGGGTTTCAACTCCGGCGCCGTAGGCCGTTTCCTCTCCTTCCACTCACCCCTGTGCGAGCCGCAGAACGCAATGCCGTTGCCCAATCATTGCGTTCTGCAAGGGAAACTCGCCGTCCGAGTTTCCATGGTTGCCTGTCCCTGATTCTTCCCCTATCCATTCCCTCGCGCCCGCGCGTCCCTCTGACTCGGACACGCCCTACCCCTCAATAAACCCCGCCTGCCTCATGATCTCCTCGATCTGTCCCGCCTCCGGAATCCGCATCTCTCGCGCCGCCTCCAACGCCAACCCCAACAACTTCCGCGCCTCCTCCCGATCCCCCGGTTGCCCTCGCTGCAGGAGGGCGAGGGCCACGTTCGTCCGCCCTACCAGCAACGAACGCGCGTCGCCAAGCTGCTCGTAGATGGGCCACTCCTCTTCCTGCTGGATGCGGACGGCCTCGTCCAACTGGCCACGCGGCGACGGACACGGCCAATGCCGACCGCTGGACCATGTGCAACTGTTTTGCCGCCTCGCCAATGGTGGCTCGTGGGCCTAATGCAAAGGAGGAATCCCGGCGGAGAATGCGGAAGAAGACCACAGCCAGCAACCACGGGCGCCATTGACATTACGGGCGCCCGCTTCGCGAGGCGTTCCCATGATCATCCCCCCCTGAAGCTAGCGAGTTGCTCACCACATTGGCCTCGATTGACCTCGGCACTACGGCCGAGGCGACCACGGTTGGGATGGGGCTTCGTGGGGGCGTGGGGCTCCTCTGGCAGCGGCTCAAGCGGAAGGGCGAGCCCTTCGACGCCTACTTCGGGCATGTCGCGGAGGTGACGGGACGCCGTCTCACGGCGAAGCAGCGCAAGGCTCTCCGCGACGCGTGCCGGGCGGGAGCGCTCAAGTCCAGTGACGACATCGCCGACGCTCTGATCGGGTCGGGCCTTCATGAGGATGAGGCGGGCCGTATCGCCGAGGAAGTCGCGGGGCCCTCGACGCGGCGCGCGCCCGCTTCCTGCAGGAACTCGTTGGGCAGTCCGGCAGCCCCGGCGACAAGCTAAGCCACGTCGAGCACAAGCAGATCATCCACACTCTCCGCGAACTGTTGGAGCATGCGGAGAAGCTGCTCGAGCCGCTCACGAAGGCCGAGGAAGAGGCGGAACGATTCGCGGAGGCCTATGGAGAGGCAGTGGCTGAGGCCCTGGACGAGGTGGAGTTATTCGGGGTGGACCTCCGGACCGACGAGGCCCGGCGGTACGCCTTGAGCGTGGCCTACATCAGCCTCTCCGTCACGCGCGCGGCGGAGGCAGAGCCCCAGGACGAAGACGACGAAGAGGAGACGATGTCAGTGGACGCCGCGCTGGAGACGGCGCGGCGCCTGCTCGTCCGCGGGCCCGCCGGGTCCGGGAAGACGACTCTTCTGAAGTGGATCGGCGTCCACGCGGGGCGCAAGAGCTTCGACGGCGGCCTGAGCAACTGGAACCGGGCCGCCCCGTTCCTCGTCCAGTTGCGGAAGTTTGTCGGCAAGAAGCTCCCAGGGCCAAGTGACTTCCCTGGCCTCGTCGCCCCGGTGGTCGCCGACGATGCACCCGCGGGATGGGTCCGCGAGCGGCTGGCGGCGGGAGAAGGCGTCGTGTTGGTAGACGGCCTGGATGAGCTGCCGAAGAGCCAACGAGGGGCGTTGCAGAAGTGGCTCAAGGAGCTGGTGAAGAAGTTCCCGGACGCGCGAGTCATCGTGTCTTCCCGCGAGCACGCGGCCGCCGAGGGATGGATGTCGGAGGCGGGCTTCCGGACGCTGAACCTGGAGCCGATGACGCCGTCGGACGTGCATGAGTTCATCGGCCACTGGCACGAGGCTGTGGGCGGGGCGTTGCCGGACGGCGACGCGAAGGACGAACTCCCAGGGCTGGCGGACAATCTGCGCCAGGTGGTGCGGACAAGTGATCCGATCCGCCGGCTGGCCGAGAGCCCGTTGCTATGTGCCGTGATCTGCGCGCTCCATCGCGACCGACGCCAGAACCTGCCGGAGGACCGCGTGGAGTTGTATGAGGCGTGCTGCTACATGCTCGTGGAGCGTCGCGACCCGGAACGTGATCTCTCACTGTCGGACTACGCCAAGTTGGCGTATCGGATGAAGAAGGAGTTGCTGGTGCGTCTGGCGTGGTTCATGGTGGAGAGCAACGCCACCATGTTGAGTCGCGAAGAGATGGACGACTGCATGGAACTGCGGATCCCCTCGGTGCTGGGGGACAGGACGGACGTGGCCCCTCAGGATGTCCGGGCCCTGTTCGTGGAGCGCGCGGGCCTGCTGCGCGAGTTTGTGCCGGACGAAATCCACTTCGCCCACCGGACGTTCCAGGAGTACCTGGCCGCGCAGCGCGCGGTGGACGAGGGGAGCATCAGACTGCTCTGCGAGCGGGCGCACACTGACACCTGGCGGGAGATCGCGATTCTGGCCGCTGGTCTTGGTAGTGAGAAGCAGACTACGAAACTCGTGAAGGGCCTCCTTTCGCGTGCGGACAAGCACGCGGACCGGCGGCACGCGCTGGTGCTCATCGCCTTGGGCTGTCTGGAGACGGCTCGGTCGCTGGATCCGGTCGTGCGCGCCGACGTCGAGAAGCGAATCGAAGAACTGATGCCGCCCACTAACGTGACGGAAGCCAAGGCGCTCGCGGGAGCCGGCGAACTCGCCATTCCCTACCTCGCATGCAAGCCAGGCTGGAATGCGCGCCAGGCGGCATCCGCGGCGCGCGCTCTGAGCCTCATCGGAGGGGACGCGGCCTTCGCCGCCCTCGAGACATACGCCAAGGACAAGCGCAAGATGGTCCGCACGGAGCTGCTCAGAGCCTGGGAGCGCGTGGACGAGTCGCGGCGACAGGAGTACGCGAGGCTAGTGCTCATTCCGGGCGGGGCAGTTCCTGTGGATGCCCCGCTCCCGTGCATTCCGCCGGCGGACCTATTGCCGCAGTTGCTGAAGGCGCGTGCGATCGACATGTCGCCCTGGCGGGTAGTAGGTTGGGACGCGAGGTCTCGCAGACTCCGTCTGCGCCCCACCAGGGCGTTCACGGACATCACAGGACTAGCAACTGCTACCAGCCTGCGCGAACTCAATCTCCTCGGAACGCACGTATCGGATGTGACACCGTTGGCGGGCCTCACCAACCTGGAGTCGCTCCGTCGCCACAGAACGCAGGTGTCGGATGTGACGCCGCTGGCGGGCCTCACCAACCTGGAGTCGCTCTATCTCGGGGGCACGGATGTGTCGGATGTGACGCCGCTGGCGGGCCTCACCAACCTGGAGTCGCTCTATCTCCAAGGAACGCAGATGTCGGATGTGACGCCGCTGGCGGGCCTCACCAACCTGCGGGTGCTCTCTCTCGCCGGAACGCAGGTGTCGGATCTGACCCCGTTGGCGGGCCTCGCCAACCTGCAATACCTAGATTTCAGCAGAGGGAAGGTGTCGAGGAAGCAAGTGGCGGAGCTGAGGCGCAAGTTGCCGGGACTGCGCAGGTAGAGCCAACGGGCCGGCGCGCACAGGCGTGGGGCGCCGGGTGTTCGCAGACTCTTGCCGTTGATTCAGATTCGCGGGGTGATTGATCCTCTGTGTAGGGACAGCTTAGGTCCATCGTGAAGCGATAATCTCCAGCTCTTCCATACCCACTAGTCGCTAACTCCCCCGCGTCTGTCCCAACTACTTGCCTACGACCCCTGTGCGCGCCGCCGCGGCCAGCACCCCAAATCGCTCCGTTGCCGTTACTTCCCATCCCAACCGCCGGCGATCTGCAGCCCATCGTCGCCGCGGTCTTTCACGTTCTGCTCGGCGATGCTGGCCATCGTGATCAGCATCTGCGCGCCCAAATTCGTCAGACCGTACTTCCCCTTCTCCTGCTCCACGTATCCCCCGTACATCAACTCCTTCAGGTGGTAGTGCAGGTTGCCGCCCTTCAGCCCGGTCAATTCCGTCAGCTCGCCCGACGTGGCCGCCCGCGGGTAGAGCTGCTGCAGTATGCCGATCCGGGCCTCATGCGCGAGCGGGCTCAGCATCCGCTCGATGTGGCCGGCCGGCACCGTCATGACCTGCGCGACGGGTCCATCCGGGTCATCCGGCGGGTCGCCAAAATGCGTCGTGAGATTTGACCAACTCCCACAGGATTCGCCGCGCCGAAACGCCCCGGCCCACCACATAATGTACTCGCCATCGTGCCTGACCTTCGAGTGGAACTCACGAATGAAGTCCGGCGGCCTGCCATCCTGCTGGTGAAGCGCCGCCTCAGTCAAGGGGCCGATTCTCGGCCTGCCCTTCGCCATGTCAGTTCCTCCCGAAATACAGTCATACTATTTTCAGGATTACTGTACACTGGTATCATTGGATGTGTCAAGTGACCGGAAGTTACCTTCCGGTGCCCCGAAATACACTGCTAAAACGGGTCGAAAGCCGAGGAAAACCGACCTCGTCCTCGCGTTTTCATCGACTTTTCTTGCCCCGAGGAGTCGGCGCGCTCGTCTTGCCGGTCGATTTCCGGTCACTTGTCGGTGGGGAGAGAGAAGGCTGTGGTGGTGTTCGTGGCCGCGTATCCGAGGGTGCGAATCGGCTTCATAGGCTTGGTCAGTTGATGGGTAATGGTCTGGCCCGCGACGGTCAGAGTGATGGATTTCTCCGACACTGTCACGGTCATTTCGAACAACGAGTAGGGATCATCCGGCAGCTCAACCTCGGTCCGATTCGTCCCGCCAAGACCGCCTTCGATGATGGCGATCTGGCGCCTGCCACCGAGATAGACCCCGCAGCAGATCAGGTCGGCTGGATCCGCCGACGGGCCGAATGCCAGGAATCCGTTGCGCCACGCGTTGGCGGCGCGGTCGGGATGGAGCGACTGGAGCTTGACGCTGAAAGTCGCCCCCGTCAGTGGCTCGTCCAGCTTCTTCAACGCGTATCCCGCCGCGCTGGGGGCTGTACGGACGGCGTAGCCCAAATCGGAGCCATCAACGCTGCAGGCCTCGAGGACGTCGAAATCGGCGTCCCTCTCCCCCGCCTTCGCCGCCGCATAGGCCGGATTAGGCGTGGGCGTCTGGGCGCCGACGGCCTCGCGCCACTCGTCGAGAAGGCGCTTCAGCCGCGCCGCTCGGCCGGGCTGATCCTTCGAGAGATCGTTCGATTCGCCGAGATCGTCGCGAACGTTGAACAGCTCGATGCGATCGCCCTCGTAGTGGTGGATCAGCTTGTAGTCGCCGAGTCGGATCGCGGACGCGGGCCGGCCGCCCTGAGGGCTGTAGTGCGGGTAATGCCAATAGAGCGGTCTGGCGCGCACGCGCTTGCCGCGAAGCAGTGGGACCAGGCTGATGCCATCGATCGGCCCCGACACGTCCGCGCCCGCGAGATCGGCGATGGTCGGCAGGAAGTCAACGGTGGAAACGGGCTCCGCGCAGACGCTGCCGGGCTCGATGAGGCCGGGCAGACGCGCGATCATAGGTTCGCGGATTCCGCCCTCGTAGATGTGTCCCTTCCCCGCCCTCAGCGGCGCGTTGTCGGTCACGCCCGAAAGCCCGCCGTTATCGCTCATGAACAGCACGAGCGTGCGGTCGGCAACCCCGGCCGCGTCAAGGCAATCAAGGATCCGCCCGACGCCCTCGTCGAGGCTGCGGATCATTCCCGCGTATGCCGCGTTGAAGCCCAGCCTTTTGGAGTCGGCGCGATACTCCTCCTCGTACTCGGCCTTGGATTGGATCGGCGTGTGGACGGAGTGGTAGGACTGATATAGGAAGAAGGGCTGCTCGCGGCTGACGTCGATGAAGCGGAGGCCCTCGTCGGTGAGGTGATCGGTGAGGTACTCCCCTTGCTGGGCGCGAGGGAGGTTCATCTGGTTCAGGAGATGGTAGCCGCCGGCCGGCGAACCATGCTGGGTGCCTCCAACGTTGACGTCGAAACCGTGGTCCTCGGGGAGGCTACCCTCGCCGCCCATGTGCCACTTGCCGACATGGCCCGTGGTGTAACCGGCGGGCGAGAGGCACTCGGCAATCGTCGTCGGCTGGTCGGGAAGCTGCTGCGCGAAACTCGGCCCGACCAGCCTATCGGTCGGACGCGCGCGCACTCCGGGGATCCAATCAGTGAGCCCAAGTCGCGCGGGATACTGGCCCGTCATGATGCTGGCGCGCGTCGGCGAGCAGACGGGACACGCGGCGTAAGCATCCGTGAAGCGCATCCCCTGGGACGCGAGCCGGTCGAGGTTTGGCGTCTCGTAGACACGGTTGCCGTAGCAGTTGAGATCAGCCCAGCCGAGGTCGTCGGCGAGGATGATGATGGCGTTGGTGGGGAGCCGCGGACCAGGCGCTGACAGGCACGGGCCAGCAGCGCGTACCACCAAGGCGGCGGTCGCGACGCGGAGAAAATCGCGCCGGGAGTGAGTGGGCATGGGAGAGGGTTTCGGCGCGGGAGAGGAGGGGGCCTCTGATCGATCACAGCAGAGACTCGAACTCGCGCTTCGTGGTGGCGGGGAACAGCTCGTGGTCGGGCCCCGGGGCTGCTATCGTGCCAGCCTGGTGCAGTTTGTGGATGTCGTCAAGTACGTAGATGTCCCATGGCATCTCCGTCCAGATATTATCGTTGAACTGCGCGCCTATGCACGGGATGAGGGATCGCTGTTCCCAGTTCACATCATCGTCGAAGGCCAGGTCCTTGAACCCAAACCGCATCGACCAGGCATACGGCGTGGGCTGATTCGGGTCGTCGCTGTACGAGTAACGGTACAGGTCGGAGACGGTTGGGACGATGCCTCTTTCTCGCACGATGAGGGTGTCTACAAGGATCGCCCCCTTCGTGAGCCACGTGATACTGGTGGTGCGCATCGGGCAGCCGTCCGCAGCCACCCAGATGTCGAACTGCGACCTCAGAAAGGGTTCCCCTTGGCCGTGCTCCACTGACAGGCGGAGGCGATGGGTCACCACATCGGACACGGTCTCTTCACCCACGACCTCGAGGCCGCGCAGCAGCTCGATCTCGCCCGGCAATGCCCGGATACCCATGTGCCGCAAGACCTTGGTCATCGAGCCGCCGAGGAACCCTCTCGGGTCGGGACGGGACACTCTCGTCGTCATATTGTGAGAGCGCTGAGAAACCAAGGTCTCGCCATCGTAGTAGGAGTGGCCCCAGGGCCACGCGACCGCGATCCGCTGTTCCCGCGCATTGGGCTTCTTGCCGACAGATCCGGACGTGGGGAGAAGGGGGTTGAACCCGGAGGTCTCCTCAGCCCGCACGGTGAGATCCCACTTCACGTCCGTGCGGTCGATGGCGAAGGCGAAGAGGAGGAAATCGGTGGGGTCGAAGTAGTATCCGGCGGCCACGTCGTCACCAGCGGCCACACGCTCTCTCCACCACTCCGAGTAGTGTGTCGCCACGTATCCGACGCCCTGGACTGTCCGGTGGCGAAAGGGATACACCTCAACGGCGTCAGCGAGTTCGTCTGCCGTTACTGGGCCCCCGCGTGGTTGCTCAGCGTCGGCGGGCGCAGCGTGGGGGAGGGCCAGCAGCACCAGCAGCGGCAACCGGATCGCTGTCGCACGCATGCGGACCACCCCGTTTCCCCAGATTACCAGCAGCAGCGCACCAAGTCACACGTCAACGGCGACGAAGGTTGTGGCGGCTGATGAGACTGTCCTACTCATCTCTGGTACTGGTACTCCACAGTAGCACAATGGGAGCCTCCAATGTGTGAAGCCCATCTGAAGCAATTGCGGCGAAAGAGGTGAGACCCCCAGGGGAAGCGAGGGGGCACGAGGTGCGTTGCCACGCGGACGAATCGACAGGCGGGGACGCCTGTCCTACGGCGACGGTGCGAAGGCATGCGACGGGGCAGGAGCCCTGGAAACTCGGAAACTCAGACGACGAGTTTCCCTCCGAGTTTCCCTGTGCCACGCGGACGGCGGCGGGCCGGATACTTCGATCAAACGGCGATCTCGTATTCGGCCCCTCCGACGGCGAGGGAGAGGGTCAGGCGTGCATCGGCGCCCATAACTCCCTGCAGTCTCTCTATCATCCGCGCTCCAGTGATGCCGCCCGTGCCACCGGATGGGCGCAAGCGAACGAAACGGTGGTCTCAGGCATCTACCATTGGGAGAGGCAGGAGACGCTATGATGGCTGAGCTTGAGCTGATGTGGGAGCGCAGTCGCGCCGTGCTGAGAAGAATGCTCATCTCTCAGACACGCGACCCGGAGTTGGCGGCAGACCTGCTGCAGGAGACATACCTGCGGGCCCATGCGGGGATGTCGGCCTATCGGGGCGGGGACGATCTCGCATGGCTCCGCGCAATCGCCAAGAACGTGCTGCTCGGGCATGCCAGGAGCAGGAAACGGCGGCAGGAAGCAACTACCGAGAGCGATCTGGCGATGGATATGCCGACCGTCGGATCGGCGGCCCACCTTCAGGCGATGGCCATCCAAGCCGCGATGGGCGACCTCTCCCCCACACTGCGGTCTGCGCTGACGCTGCGCCACTACGGAGGACTGAGCTACGCCGAGATATCCGAGCGGCTGAAGTGCCCGGAAGGGACTGCTCGGCGGCGGGTATGGTCAGCCGTGAGGCAACTGCGTTCGGCGCTTGCGACCGCCACGGAGGAGATGCCGATGAGATGCGATAGGTATGCTGGGACGCAACTGCTAGATTACGTGCATGGAGCGTTGGCGGCGGATGAGGCGGGCGAGTTGGCGGCACACCTGGGGAGATGCGATACGTGTCGCGCCGATGAGGCTGAGCTGCGTGAGATGATCGAGGCGCTGGACGCGTGTGACGGCGACCACGTCCTGCTGCATGTGGTGGAACTTGACGCCGAAGGCGCGTCGGTCTTCTACACGTGGGGTCGGGTGACGAACGATTCGGAGGAGCCGATGACGGAGTTTGGGATCATCGGGCCGAGGGGCCTCACGACGGAGCACTTCGCCGTCGATGGCGCAGTTTGCGAGATCATCGCCCGGCCATGGGACAGAGACCCCGAGCGGATGGTGTATGCCGTGCAGTTGCCAGAGCCCATCGCGCCCGGAGAGAGCTTCAATGGCGCGGCCGTATCGCGCTCGACGGACCGGTCAGACCGAGCAGAGCGGCTCCCGGGAGACAAGTGGCGCTATGCGGCGGAAAAGGGCACCGGCGGGCAGACATACCAGTCGGTGCTGGTCCACGCAGTGCGCTTGCCGGATGGCGCCCGAGTGCTGGCGACGACGCCGGAGGCGGATGAAGTGCGGAAGGCCAACGGCAACTGCACGGTTGTGTGGAGACTTGCCCCTCCCCCGACGGAGCCGAAGGAGTTCGCAGTGGAGTACGCCGCGCCGGATTGACGGAATCACAGATGCCGGGCCGGTCGTCCCGGCCCGGCATCTGGTGTCAACATCACTGGCCGACCTACGTCAGCGGTTGGCCATTGCAGTCACGACGGCGAGTAGCGTGACACCCAGACTGAGGGCAAAGGAGGCGAGCCTACTACGAGCATCTCATCGAGGACGGCCGCGACGCACGCGAGCAATGGTGGTACATCGTGCAGAACCCCGTGCGCAAGGGCCTCGCCGACAGGTGGGAGGACTACCCGCACGCCTACGCTACCCACCACGCAATCTGCCCACCCTCGTAAGAGCGGCTTCAGCCGCGACGCCGTAGACCTCCGCAGAACAAGGAAACGGCGTCGCGGCTGAAGCCGCTCTTACATGGGTTGGCAACGAGCGAGGGCGTGATGTAATCACCCCATGACCACCGATTGGCGGAACCAGCTTTACTCCGGCGACAACCTTGATATCCTGCGGCGCTATGTGGATGGCGAGAGCGTCGATCCGATCTAACTCGATCCCCCGTTCAACTCCAAGGCCAGCTACAACGTGCTGTTCAGCGAGAAGTACGGCAGCGACTCGGCCGCGCAGATCACCGCCGTGGCTCATGCCGGCGGTGCCGAAGCTGCAGATCCTCACCATCGAAAGGTTGCTCGATCCGAACGGGCCGAAGCTCATGCTGCCGCTGTTCGCGACCGACGGCGTCGAAGCCAGAGCTTCGACCTACGGGGGCAAAGGCGACGGCGATGCGGGGGAAGGCAACAGCACCAAGCTGGCGCTTGGCGGAACGACGGCGACGGAAACGGCGTTCGCGGCTACTGTGCCACGCGGAAAACGGCGTCGAAGCTAGAGCTTCGACCTACGGGGTTGGGAGAGGGGCGAGGGTTCGACGGGGCAGGAGTGGAAACTTGGAAACTCAAACGACGAGTTTCCTTGCAAGTTTCCCTGTGCCACGCGGACGAGTTGCTACGCGGACGGACGCGGGCCGGATACTTGCGGTCATGTCTTCTACATGAATGTCAGATGCCGAGTCGGCAATCGCCGACTCGGCATCTGGTGTCAACAATGCCAAAGCTGGTCTCAATGCCCGGACGGAACACATCAGACGGGCTGGAAGCCCGTCTCTACGCGGGCTCTGAGATGACTTGTGGCGGACCGCAGCTAGCGGTTCGCAGCGGCGATGATGACCGCGAGTAGCGTCACGACGAGACTGAGGGCGAAGGAGGCGAGCCATAGGATCACGCCCCATTTCGACCACTTGCCCTGGATCTCGCGGAACTGCTCGACGCTCTCATAGTGGTTGTTCTGCCAAGCCCACTCGTTCCCTTTGATGCCGCAAAAGACCATGCCCACGATGCCAAGGAAGAACGATAGGGCGAACCCGAGCCACGCCTTATGAACCGCGGCCCAGATCCAGTGCAGCAGGAAACCTCCCCAGCTCCAGCCCTGAAGTTCAGCCGGGACGACGGCTTGCGGGCCTTGACCGGAGGTATTGTCATAGACTGTCGGTGTCGGTGTGAGTGTTGGAGCTGCCTGTACCATGGTTATCCCTCCTCGGGTACGCCTGCGGGGATGATTCCACGTATCAGGCCTTCAACACCTGGGAATACCGGCTAGGTTCACGCGGTCCCCGCTCACGCAAAACGAGCCGGGCCCAGGAGGGCCCGGCTCGCGCGTGCTCACAGGTGGACGGACGGAACGCCTAGTAGCTCTGCATGCCCTGGCTCGCGCTAAGGGCCGCCACCAGAATGAACTGAAGGATGACGCCGATGATACTTAGCAAACAGGAGGCGATGAGGATGATGACTCCCCACTTGGTCCACTTGGCCTGGATCTCCCTGAAGTGCGCAACAGACTCGTAACGGTTGTTCTGCCATGCCCACTCATTGCCTTTGACGCCGCAGAAGATGGCGCCGATGATTCCCAAGAAGAACGAGAGGGCGAACCCGAGCCAAGCTTTGTGGACGGCGGCCCAGATCCAGTTGAGCAGGAAGCCACCCCAACACCATCCCTGAAGTTCGGGCGGCACGACAGCAGTCGGTCCCTGACCGGACGTGTTCTCCCCCCCCGTCGGCGGCCCCACTGGCGCCCCGGGTGGTGCGGCTGGTGGTCCCGGTGGCGGCCCTGCTGGTGGTCCCGGCGGCGGCGTGGCCGGCGGTCCCGGTGGCGGCCCTGCTGGTGGTCCCGGCGGCGGCGTGGCCGGCGGTCCCGGTGGCGGCTGTTGTACCATGGTGACTCCTCCAATATTCCCGTCGCGTAAACAGCGGTGCTACGTGACTATCGAACACCATGTTCGTCGCGAAGGTTCACGGGTCCTGCCTGCGGACCTACGGCGTCGCGCCTAACCGGCTCAGTGCCCCAACGACTGCCACGACGAACAGGATGAAGTATACCAGTAACACGATAGCAAGCGGGATGCCCTGGATCGCAAGGCCCCACAGGGCCCACTTGCGCTGGATCTCGTTGAATTGCTCAACGCTGTCGTACCGGTTGTTCTGCCACGCCCACTCGTTCCCTTTGACGCCACAGATTACGGAGCCGATGATCCCGAGAAGGAAACAGAGCACGACCCCGAGCCAGGCTTTGTGCACCGCGGCCCAGATCCAGTGGAGGAAGAAGGCGCCCCAGTTCCATCTGTTCAGTTCCATCGGGAGCTGCGCGCTTGGCCCCTGGCCCGAGGTGTTGGGATGAGTCTCCCAGTAGAGCGGCGAAGGCGGAAGCGCGGTCACGTACGGCGGCGGGAGGATCGGAGGTGGTGATGGAGTGCCCTCGGGTGGCGGCGATGGAGCATGCTCCGACGGCGGTGGGGGTGGAGGTGGCGGAGCTGGCGGCGGCGGGAGTGGCGGAGGAGGCGGGTGCTGGCTCATTCTGCGCGAGGCTCCTCGGTGCGAAGATGGATGGCCGATGCCGTCACGGCGAGGAACGCGCCCCAGTTCCAGCCGCGGATCTCCTGAGGCACCTCGGCGCCCTTGCCTTGTCCGGAGGTGTTGCCGACGGTGCCCGCCTCCACCGACATCGGCGATGGCGGCAGCGGTGGCGTGTCGGGTGGCGGCGATTGCTGGGCCACAGGCACAGACTCCTCGGCGTCGGGGATGAAACCCCGGAAACTCAGACGGCGAGTTTCCCTTGCAGAACGCAATGATTGGGCAACGGCATTGCGTTCTGCCCCTCCTACACTAGGTCTTCAGGACGCGCACGGGGACGAGTTTTGCGACCATCTCGCCCAGGTCAAGCTCCATGGTGGCCAACACGACGCTGCGGCCGCGATAGTCGTGGGGCACGTCGCGCGGATGGCTGATGACCTCGCGTCCGCGATCGTTGACCGTGTCGCACTCGAAGTAGCGGATGCCGCTCTCCTCGATCACGCGGGTGACGTCGAGAATGTGCGGCAGCGTGTAGCCCGCACCGTGAGGCAAGAGGTTCGCGTTGGTGAGCCGGTGCAGGACACCCAACTCCTCGGCCCGTCCGCGAAACCCGAGGGCGTCGATGGTGGTGTCGGAGAAATTCGGCTTGCCCCGCAGCAGGTAGCCGGGGATGTCGCTACGGAGCATCAGGGGGTACAACTTGTCGGCGTCGAGATCTATGTGGTGGCAACCGAGGATGGCCTCGTTCTTGTTGATCAACCCCTGGTGCGTCTCGTTGGCGATGAGATCGAACTCATCGAAGAGGCGCTCCGCCGCCAGCAGACGCCGGCGTTTGGCGAACTCATCGGCGTAGCGATAGAACTCCATGTAAGACTCAGCATACTCGCCAGACAGGTAGTGCAGCGGCCCGAAGGGCGTCTCCAGCTTATCGCACCGCGCCATCAATTCGTCGCTGAAGTCCCAGTAGAGCCCAGGCCCGTGGGAGGTCTCGCTGCGCAGCTCGCCGCCGGCCGCGTGGAGCACGAAGGCGTACTTCGGGAGGTTGAGATCCGGGACGATGGGATCGATGACGCAGATGTCGATGAAGTGATTGCCCTTCGCGAAATCCCACTTGATCGGCAGCCCGTCGATCTCGGGCGGGTCGGCGGTCATCTTGGCCATGCGACGGATGAGGTCGGGGATCTCCGGCATCTCTTCGATCGACCCGACAAGCATCCCGCAGACGTTGGGTTTAGTGTCAAGCACCAGCGCGTCGTTCCCTCCATCACCCCAACTGATCTTCCCACCGTAGCCAAAGCCCGACTGCCAGCGAGTGATGTTGCGGCTAATCGTCATGTCGGGGGTGGCAACGAAGGTGGCATCAGGCTCCACGCCGAGACGCTCCTGCAGGCAATGGAGCTTGGCGATTCCATACGGCATGTTCGCGAGGCAGAGGCGACTGCCGCTATCGTTCATGCCCGTCGAGAAGATGTGTTGGCGCGCTCTGTCGAGCCTGGCTTCGGGGGTCATGGTGGCCATGGCTGGTCTCCTCCCACCCAACCGGGGGTGGGGTAATACGCGTGGGCATAGTAGGTCGCTCAGCTAGGTTAACAATGGTCGGCGAGGCTATGTTCGCCTAACCATGCGGCGACGGCAACGCATGCGATTCCCGAGGTCACGAACCGCATGTACAGGTCTCCGGAAGCCGGCGGACGAAGCAACGCGCAATACGCGCTGATCGCATTGTACCTCTTAAGGTGAAGATTGCCATGGTAGATAGGCGTCGGGTTATACTCGGCTTGGCGTTGGTCTTGGGAATTGCAGGATTCTGCGGGTGTGGCGGCAGTGGGACCGGGGGCGGAATCACCGTCAACTTCCCCAGCGTGCTGATAGGGATCTACGCCGGACAGATGGACGGAGACGGTACGGGCCCGCTGAGGTTCTACATCGACCCAAGGGGCGGGCTCATCGGGAACTTCCGTCTTCCGCCGATCTGCGCGGGCCCGATACAGATCACCGGCACGGTCGACCCCGATGGCAACGTGATCATCACAGGCAGCGGATGCGGCTTCACCTTCAGCGGGACGGGGACGCTCGCGCAGACCGCGTCAGGTAGCGTGGTCTACACCGGCTCGGGCACGTGGACGGGCAGCAACGGCACAAGCGGCACCTGGTCCGCGACCCGCACCGGCGCGACCGGCGCCATCTCCGTCTAGTCGCGGGCGCCGTCAGTCGCCCTGCGGCGTCCACATGCGTGGCTCGACGGTCTTGAGCCACTTGACGTGACCGTCGACAAAGGCGATGTTACTCCCCTTATTGTGGCGCTTGCTGAGGTTGGCGACCCACTCGGGAAGATTGGGATCGTAGGCGCCCGCCATGCGACACGATGTGCTCTCGTAGATGAGAATCGTGCCGGTTGGATCCTCGACAAGGCCATCCTCGATACCAGACATCCCCGTCAGCAGGCCGCGCGTGTTGTAGGCGTAGCCGCCGGTGTAGCCATGAACGGGCGGGTCCAGTCGGCAAGCCGCCTTCCAGCCACCGAAACTCGGGCACAGGAAGATCTGCATCTCGTGGGTCATCTGCGTGGGTCCGCCCTGGATGTACTGGCTTATCTGCTCCTCCCACAGGATCCACCCGGCGCGGGCAGTGCAGGAGTAGACCCAAACGTAGAAGTCATCGTTGTCGTTCTTGTACATCTCCACGGCGAGGGCAATCTGACGCATGTTGCTGCTGCAGCTAGTTTGGCGCGCCTTCTCTCTCGCCCGCGCGAAAACGGGGAAGAGAATCCCCGCCAGAATCGCGATGATGGCAATGACGACGAGCAACTCGATGAGCGTGAAGCCTCTGCGTAACCTCATGAGACAGCCTCCAGTCCAGGTCGCGGCACTAGGAGATTGGCCCCCGAGGGTGGGAATCCTGCCAAGCGTGAGCAGCGTCACCGCCACTGGGCGGGCGCCTTGTAGAGGTTGGACTGGCCCTCGCGGTCGGAGTTGAAGAGGACGGACGCGCCATCAGGCGTGAAGATGGGGTGAGGGTGGGAGTGCTGCGTTACCCAGGACGTGTCGTGGCGGCAGAGCGGCTGCAGGATCGCGCGCTCGCCCTCGTGGCGAACGAGAGACATCATGCCGCGCGGGTCGTCAACGCCGGGCGCGTGGCAGGTGTCGCCGACGAGGAGCGATTCGTCAGGACTGGTCTGGATGTGGCTCGGATGCGGGCCGTCGTAGCGGAACATCTCGAGGTTTTCCCCCGAAGGATCCACAACCGCGTTGAAGTGGGTCGACTGCGATGAGGTGGGCGTCTCGCGCGTAGCCCACTGGGTCACCACGCGCCCGCTCGCGGTGAAATACTCATGGCCGGAGCGGTCGAGATGGCGGCGCTGGAGCAGCAGCGGCCACACCTCGTGAGTGCCCGCGCGGACGATCCAGAGCCGCTGCACGAGATGCCACGGACCCTCGTGGCAGAAGCAGACGATGTCTGGATCGGTGAGGCTGACGTTGACATGGCTGATCCACTCGCGCTCGCCCCACAGCGCCTCGGCGCCGGAGCCGTCCGTGCTGACGCGCATGACGACGGAGGTCGGGCGGCGGTATAGATGCTCGAGGAAATCGGAGTAAATCTTGCCCGTGCGCGTGCTGAGGTTCAGCACCTCGGAATAGCAGAACGTGACAGACGCGCCATCGCCCGTCGGCGAGAGGATCGATGGCCGGAAGCCCTCGGGCGTCTCGTAGAGGGTCTCGGAGGAGAGATCATCCAGCGAGATGCGCTTGACCGACCGGCCGGCGAGGACGGCGACGGCGTTCTGGGTGGGCAGCACCGTGCTGCAGTGCGTGGAGATCCCATCGGGCTCGTCGGTGAGCTGGCGCATCTCGCCAGAATCGAGTCCGAGGAGGTAGGCCTGCCACGTCCCCGAGCGGTTGCCTGACAGCAACACGCTCCGACCGTCATCGGTGAAGAGGGCCTGGGTGAAGTACGGGAAGATCGTATCGCCGACGCCGTCAGTGATCCGAGTGACGGCGGCGCCGGTGATGGGATCGGTGACGGTGATGGGATCGATGCGGGTGGTATCGCCGATGGGCATGGGAGGCCTCCGAGGAGGGCTGGAATGTGGCCGTGTTGGCTTCTACCACGGGTACGAAACGACGGTGTCGTCGGCAGACACGAACTTGACAGAGGCGATGGCGGCAACAACTACGCAGAGGACGATGCCGGCGCTGATGCCGATGATACGCCACTTGGGATCGGGCCTGCGACGCAGCGCAGTGCCCATCACTGCCACCTCTCAGGTCAGCTCTACGCATCGTGCGGCAACGTCACCCGACAGACGCGGCGGACCGTCACGGGTGCGCTTGCCGCAAGTACTTGGTCAGGCCAGCGATGATCCGGGCATAAGTCTTGAACCCTTGCAGGAACCCGATGAGGGCGTCCCTGTCTTGGGTCGTGGCAACGGCGTGCCCGGCCTGGTTGCGGTGCATTCGGTACAGATGAAAGAGGCAGTCTACTACGGGAAGATCTTGCCAATGGGGGGCCTGTCTTAGCCCATTGTTCTTTCGGTACTCGTAGAGCGCCGTGCTCAGGTGGCCGAATATGTGGCCGACGGCGCAGTAGTCAGCGTCGAGGTCGGTCTTCAAGTCCGAATGGCCTGCGGTGTCCTCAAACGTCTCCGCGAGCAGTGTAATCGCGCGCTCTGAGGCACACCCAATGCACACGGCGCACGATAGCTCCATGCACCTGTCGGAGGCGAGCTTTGCTTCCATCAGGTACGCCTTCACGATCGAGTCGAGCGGGCCACCAGCAGCATCCTCCACGCTATTCACGTACTCCGTGGGATTGATCCACTCGACGCTACCGAACCGCCCCTCGGCGATAGCGCGGCGGCCTTGGCTGGTGAGGAGGACCGCGCCGTTGCTCGGATTCACGCAGGGGGCTGGGATCACAATGCCGTCAACCATCAATTCCATCAGGGCGTCACGCACGCGCCGTTCGAGGGGCTGGCGATCGGTCCCCTGCTGGTGTCCCATGCGGCTGAGGAAGGCGGGGTCCGAAATGCCGATTGTCGGCAACTTGGCGCCTGGCGGCAACTTCTCCTCGGCCTCCGTCTTGTCTATGCTCGCCGCAGCTTCCTCGAATGCTCTCATCATCCTGTGCTTTACTTCGTCGACCGAAGGCACGGTGCCGTCCGTCATCTCATCATCTCCTCAGGTTAGGGCCGGGCTCAGCAGTCGAACGGCAACGTCACTCATCCGGCGGCGCGTCGGGATCGGTGCTCGCGGCGTCGTTGGTCAGCACGGTGCTCATCTCCTGGATTATCGCTTGAGTCGCTGCCGTACGAGCTGGGTCGTCCGGATGCAACGTCTCGGCCATCCGCCAGGCCATAAAGAGGCTGTTCATCCGCGCCGGATGGTTGAAGTAGCGGTTGAGCTGGCGGACGGATATCTGATGCACGGCCAGCAGCGTCCGGACTACGTATCCAGCGAGGGCGGCGGAGACGGCACCGAGCCCTCCCATGGTCGCCAGACCTGCAGCATCGGGTGGTTGGGTCACCAAGTACCAGATCGCGACCCCGAGCACTCCGAACCCGATGACAGCGATGAGGATCGACCAGAAGAACGACGTGCGAGCGCGACCGCGCGTGTCATTGTGGTATGTCTCAAGCCACGTACCGACGTAGCGCTCGCCCGTGCTCAGCCGATCCGCGGGCGTGGTATCTCCCTCAGAATCTGACTCTAGCATCTTCGACCTCTGATCTTCGAGCTGCTCAAATCGTATCTCCGTCCGCTTCTGCTCCACGAGGTAGGTTTCAATGGCCCACATCAGGACGAACCCCGTGGCTCCGCCCATCAAGATAGTGTACCACTTGCTCAGCACCGTAGCCCATGATGGTTCGGGTGAGATCGCGAAATACAGGGCAACGGCCACCACCGTCATCGCCGCAGGCATGGCCCACTTGAACAGTTTCAGCGTTCCGTAGGTCAATGTCATATCTGTCAGCCCCTCTCTCCGCCGTCCGGAGTGTCCATAGTAATCAGCGTGGACCTCAGCAGGTGTCCATGGGGAACGTGATGAGGCACACACGCTTGTAGCCGTTTCGTTCGGGCAGCGCGGGCCAGGCGTTGACGCTGAAGAGCGGTGCGTCACGGGAAACGCGGAGCGCCGACGCGGCGTCGAGTGTCGAGTGAGGCGTCCTCGGCGTCGTCCGGCCACGCCCGGTAGACGTCCTGGACGGCGCTTCGTTCCTCGGGCATGAGGTCCCTCGGACAGGTGATCTCAGGATGTCACAGCCGGACGCTGGTCCGCCCGTTGTCGACGACCGTGCCCGTCGCGTACACGCACGTCCGCACGCGCCGCGCGAATTCCCCTTGGGGCCCATATATGGGCGGAATATCGGTGGTATTTCTGCAATGAACCTGCCGGGGCCTGCAAGGTGTGACGGATTTGGGGGCTCGTTGGTATGCGGACGAGGGCGGCTAACGCTTCGCGTTCGCTCGGCGCTCCAGTGAGACGGCATTCGACGGGCTGGAAGCCCGTCGCTACGCGGGCGACCCCGTTCTACGCGGGCGAGTTGACAGGCGTGGAAACTCAAACGCCGAGTTTCCCTACGCCTGTCCTACGACGACAGACGGCGTCGGGGTTGAAACCCCTCTTACAGGGGGTTGGGAGATGAGAGAGGATTCGACGGGGCGGGAGCCCCGTCGCTACGCGGACAGCACGGACGGCGGAAGAGGCAGCGTCGCGGAAACTCGTCGAGTTTCCCAGGAGATCCGACCTACGACAGCGAGCCGAGTTGGATCTGGAGATCCGACCTACAACGACAGAGACTGATGGGGGATGGTAGGAATCATGCGTGGGAGGTACAACGGATCGGGACGGGCAACCGTCAGAGCATGTGGAGGCGGCGCGAGGTAGCGACGGATGGAGCCCCGCCCAGCGCGGGCAGTCAGACCACCTCTAAACTCCGGAACTCAACTCGCGCCAGAGAACGCTGATGCCATTTGCGGCTACCAATGCGTGGGCCCTGCTCGGCTTGCTGCTGATTCCCTACTTTCTGTGGGTGGATCAAGGCAGCCTGGCTGACGTGCCGTCGCGCCGAAGACATCTGTCGCTCGGCCTCCGGGTTCTCATCGTCACGCTGCTGGTGCTCGCGCTGAGTGGCGTGCAGATCGTGAAGCGCACCGACCAGCTCTGCGTGTTCTTCGTGCTGGACCTCTCCGATAGCATCACCGAAGCCCAAAAGACGCACGCGATCGACCACATCCGCACCGCGGTCCACGAGATGAAAGGCGATGATCTCGCGGGTGTCATCGTGGCGGGATCCGAGGCGCTGGTCGAGCTGTCGCCGGCGCGGCAGCTTGAGATCGAGGAGATTCGCTCGACGCTATCGACGACCCGGACCGACCTCGCCGCGGCGCTGAGGCTCGCGATGGCCGCCTTCCCAGACGGCACGATGAAACGCATCGTGCTGCTGACGGATGGGAACGAGAACACCGGCAAAGCCGCCGACGAGGCGAATCTGGCGGCATCAGACGATGTGGTCATCGATGTGGTGCCCCTCCCCGCGGATTACCAGCAGGAAGTGCTGGCCGAGCGGCTCATCGTCCCCCCCGAACTGAAGAAGGGCGAACCGTTCAACCTCAGGCTGGTCCTGCGGAGCCTCCAGCCCGCGGACGCGACGATACGCCTGCTGCGCAACGGCGAGTACGTGAAGACGTATGACGCCAAGCTGGGCGCGGGCGTGGTGAGCCTCGAACTGCCCCAAGTGATCGACAAAGAGGGCTCGTACTCGTTCGACTGCGTGATCGAATCAGACACGGACACGCTGGCCGAGAATAACCGCGCGCTGGGGTTCAGCGTCATCCGAGGCCAGCCGAAGGTGCTGTACTGCGAGGGCGATCCGGGCGAGGAGACATACCTGCTGGACGCGCTGCACGCGGCGAACGTTCGTTCGGATGTGGTGGGTCTGGCGGGCGTGCCGACGGCGCTGGCTCAGCTTCAGCAGTATGACTCGATCATCCTGAGCGACGTGCGGGCGGATCTCATCTCGCTGGAGCAGATGAAGATGATCCGCTCGGGCGTACGGGATCTGGGCATCGGCCTGGTGATGCTGGGCGGCGAAGACAGTTTCGGCGTGGGGGGCTACTACCAGACGCCCGTGGAGGACGCGCTGCCCGTTTACATGGACATCCGGAGGAAGCGGCGCTTGCCCTCAGTGGCGATGGAGCTTGTGATCGATAAGTCCGGCAGCATGGGCGGGACGATCATGGGCGCGTCGAAGATGGCCCTGGCTAGGGAGGCGGCGATCGCCGCGGTCGAGCTGCTCGACAGCAAGGACGAAATCGGCGTCATCTGTTTCGACGGGGCGGCGAAAGAGGTCGTCAAACTCCAGCGAGCGTCGAAGAAGGGACGGATTAAAAGGGACATTAGCAGCGTGCGACCGGGCGGCGGCACGCAGATGTACGGCGCGCTGCAACTGGCGTACCAGCGTCTGAGCAAGTCCGACGCGAAGCACAAGCACGTGATCGCGTTGACCGACGGACACACCGGCGGCGCCGACCACGAGGGGATTGTCAGGGCCATGGTGGCGAACGGGATTACCATGTCGACCGTGGCGGTCGGCGCGGATTCGGCGGTTGGGCTCCTTCAGCGACTCGCGAAGATCGGGAAGGGCAACTTCTACTTCTCAGACACGCCGCGCAGCATCCCGCGGATCTTCACTCGCGAGACGATGCTGGTCTCGCGCACCTACGTCATCGAGGACCCGTTCCAGCCGCGAATGGACTCGTCGAGCCAGTTGCTTCGGGGGCTGGACCTGACCTCGGTGCCGCCGCTGCTCGGATACGTCCTCACCACGAAGAAGGAACTCTCGACCAACAGCATGGTCACTCCGACAGGCGACCCCGTGCTGACGAGTTGGCGGTATGGGCTGGGGAGATCGGTCGCGTTCACGTCAGACGCGAAGCGGCGATGGGCGGCGCAGTGGATTAGCTGGGGCGGGTACGAGAAGTTCTGGGAGCAGGTGATCCGCTGGACAATCCGGTCGGTGCAGCGGTCGCCGTATCAGGTATGGGTCGAGCAGGAAGGGAACACCGCGCGCGCCATCCTGGAGGCCATAGATCGAGACGGGAACTTCGTGAACTTCATCGAGCCCGAGGCTCGCGTCGTCGGCCCGACGCTGGAGGGTCAGGCGCTGACCATGCAGCAAGTCGCGCCAGGCCGCTATGAGGCCGAGTTCCCAACGCGCGACGTGGGGCAGTACATCGCGAATGTCGTGTTCACAGACGCGCAAGGCCAAGCCAACCAGCAGGTGGCGGGGCTTCAGGTGTCGTACCCGCCGGAGTACGCGGAGCTGGAGCCGAACAGCCCGCTGCTGGCGCACGTGACGGAGACCACGGATGGGCAACTCGAGCCCGAGGCGACATCGACATTCGTGAAGCGGCGTGGCGGCGCGCGGCGGAGCACGGACATCTGGCCGATGCTGGCGGCGATCGCGCTGCTCCTCTTCCCCATCGATGTGGCGCTCAGGCGGCTGATGATCGAGCGCGAACACCTGGCGTACTTCCAGGAAGCGTTCAACAAGCTCGCATGGTGGCGCAGGATATCGATACCGACGCCCGAAACAGCGCCCATGGGCAGGTTGCTGAAGCGCAAGCAGGATGCGCAGGAGACGTATGAGGAGGAGGCTGAGTCGGTAACGGTGCCGCTGAGGAGCACGGCGGCGGGCAAGAATGCCCGCCCCACGGAGGCAACGGCCAAGACGACTCGGCCCGCGAAGACAAAGGCGGGGGCGGCGCAAGAGACGGGCCGGATGTCAAGACTGTTGGACGCAAAGAAACGCGCGCGGAAGCGATAGACGGCGCGCGAAAGCATGGGAGCATGAGTATGAAATTCGCCATCTGCAACGAGATCTTTCAGGACTTCCCGCTGGAGCAGCAGTTCGCCGTCGCGAGCCGACTGGGGTTCGACGCCATCGAGGTGTCGCCGTTCACCATCGAGCAGTATGTCACCGACATCAGCGAGGACCAGCGCAAGCTTGTGGTCGATCTGGGCAAGGAGCACGGCCTCGAGATCGCCGGCATCCACTGGGTGCTGGTGGGGCCCGAGGGCTTGCATCTGACCAGTCCCGACGATGAGACGCGCGAGCGCTCAAAGCAGTACATGCGCGACCTGACGCAATTTGGGTGCGACATCGGTGGGAGGGTGATGATCGTCGGCTCGCCGATGCAGCGGAACATCCTGCCAGGCGTTGAACCCGCTCAGGCTAAGCAGTGGTTCGGCGAGGCCATGGCCGAGGCGGCGAAGGCCGACCCGAAGGGCGAGTTCACGATCTGCATCGAGCCGCTGTCACCGGAGATCACGAACCTCCTGACCTGCGCGGCGGAGGCGAGGGAGATCGCAGACGCGGTAAATCTGCCGAACGTGGGCATCATTCTGGATGTGAACGCGATGTCGGCAGGCGAGGACAACATCCCCGAGGCCATCCGCGCGACGAAGGACCACCTGCGGCACTTCCACGTGAACGACCCGAACCAGCGCGGTCCGGGCTGGGGCGATGTGGACTTCCGCCCAATCCTCGCGACGCTACTCGAGGTCGGATATGAGGGCTACGTCTCGATGGAGGCCTTCGAGTTCGAGCTAGACCCCGTCGAGCACGCACAGAAGAGCATCGCGTACTTGAGGGAGACGTTGGCGGAAGTGAGCGGGTGATGACGGCAAACGGCGTCGTGGAAACTCAGACACCGAGTTTCCCTACGCCTGTCCTACGACGGCAGCGACGGACGGCGTCGGATCTGGAGATCCGACCTACGAAGACGGCGGACGGCGTCGGGGTTGAAACCCCTCCTACAGGGGCTTGCGGGGCAGTTCGATGCACGAGACAGTTCGAGGCGGGAGGGTGAGCCGGAGGTCGCTCCCATCGAAGGTCAGCTCCCGCTCGGTGATTCGGCCAATCTGGTCCGGCTCGCCGGCGGCGGGCTTGTCATTGAGCCGGCCCTCAAGCACGTAGTGACGACCCGTCCCCGCCAGCGGCGCTTGGCCCGAGAGATCGACGGTGATGGGCATGTCCTGGTCGAAGTGTCGGTTGATAACATGCAAGTACACGGCGTCCTCGTCGGCGGTGGCAAGGGCGTCGAGGTATGCGACCTCGTCCTTCGGCCGGATCCCACCCATGCGGTACGGTTGCGAGTAGACCGGGACACCCGACGCTTCGAGGCTCAGCAAGTCCGAGCCATGCTGCTGCGAGTAGAAGGCCGTGACCTGACCCGTCGGCATGTAATGGGGCGGCGTGACGGCTTCGCGATCCGCCCAGATGGCGTGGATGCCCCACGAGTTGCCGACGAGCATCGATTGGCATCCGACCTCGATGACATCCGCCGAACGCATTAGCGCGTGGACGAATCCGGCGGCCCCGACGCCCTTCGCGAATGAGGATGTGAGCGGGCGCGGGTTCATGCGCCAGAGCCCGTTCCAGTTCCACTCCGTCATGGCGATCTTCAGCCCGCGTTCACGCGCCGCGTCCAGCAGTGGGTGCCTGAGAACCGTCAGTCCCCCGTCGTAAGACCCCGGCGTCGTGACCCAGGCGTTCCAGATCTCCGCATCGCTGAGCGAATAGGGATCCACCTCCTCCCCATCGCGTTTCACCTCGGTGATCGACCAGGGACTGTAGACGTGGAAGACGAGGTGGCTGATCTTGTCGCCCAACTGCTCGCGCGCGAGCAAGCCAGCCTCAACTGTCGACGCGTCGGCATCAACGATGAAATCGATGGTCGGATCCACGTCAAGCATGGCCTCCATGAAGGCCATGATGCGGTCGACGTAAGTCTGGTTGGTATTCTCGGGGGCGAGCTTTTCGAGGTCGCGCATGAACGCCCATGTCTCGTTGCCGATCTGCCAGTACTTGACGCCATACGGCTCGGGATGACCGTTGGCGGCCCGGACGGCCGGCCAATCCTCCATGCCCTCGGGCAAGTCAGCGCCGACGGGCGCGTTGCAGTACGCCAGCAAGGAAGCGGCGTCAAGCGCCGCCTCGGCGAGGGGTCTCTTGGCCAACAGCCCGTCGCGGAAGTTGACGACAATGATGGTCTCAGAGTTGAGGTCATCGGCCAGGCGCAGGAACTCGTCATAGCCGAAGTTATTGGTGATATCATGGCCCTTGTGGCCGACGCTCACCGGGCGCTCGGCGCCGCGGCCAGGGACATTGCTGACCATGTCGCGCCAGTCCATGAAGTCGACATCCGTCCCGCCCGGGAAGCGAAGGATCGGGACTTCCATCTCGTGGAGCAGGCGGAGCACCTCGGGCTGGAGATCGCTTGTGCCCGGCACGAGGGCGCCCTCAGGCCCGATCTCTCCCCAACTCGGGCGTTCCATGAACTGCCCGAAGAGACGAGGGTCGATCCGATGGAGCGTCTCGCCGCCGACGCGGAAGACGATGTCGCCGTCCTGAGCGGAAGCGGGCGACGATAGCAGCGCGGGACAGAGTGACAGTGCCTGCAATACTCCCATGTGGAGCACCTCCCGGTGGATGATGGGTTCGCCCAAACTGGGCAGAGCCCTGCGCGCGGAAGGAGTTGGCGGGGCGCGCGAGGTAAGTAAGGGCATGACAAGATCGGTCTCGGAAGCATACCGGAGGAAGCGCGCCATGAAGCATCTGTTGCCGTGCCTGAGCATCCTGCTGGCGTCTGTCGCGTCGGGGCAGTCGCCCACGGCGGGCGTGATGATCACGTTCGAGCAAGGCGTGCTCGCGCCGAATGAGACGTGCGACGGGACCATCTCCGTGAGCGACGGCGAGGTGCTGGCGCTGACGGGCGTCCTACTCGATCAAGACGATCGCGTGGAGGGCAACACGTGGACCGTCCGGGCGCCCGGGACGCTCCAAGAGCCAGGCGGACGGGGCGTGGTGAGGGTGCTGAAGCGCTCGAAGGCTGTGATCGCCAACATCAGTTCGTCGCCGGCGGCGAGTGTCACGATCGAGTGCGCGCTGGGGACGGAGACGGTGGCGCTGAGCGAGCTTGTCGGCGGAGAGTCTGGCGCTCTGGAGAATGGGATCGGCGCCTTGGAGAACGGAGTCGGGGCGCTGGAAAACGGCATCCACGGCCCGGAAGCGGGTTCCGGCGAAGGCTTCTCGCTGTTTGGTGGAAAGATCAGCCTGCGGCGCGCGCCGGCGGCGGAGATGCTGACGACCACGGAGACCGAGGACGACTACCCCTCGATTGCCGTGACGGAGTCGGGAGAGACCTGGGTCGCGTGGCAGGCGTATGACGGCACGAATGATGTGATCATGGCGCGCCAGAAGACGAACGATGGTTGGGAAGACGCGGAGGAGATCACGCCGCGTGGCGACTTCCATCGGCCGAGAGTGGCCGCGGTGGGAGACAGCGTGTGGGTCATCTGGGCTGGAAACGACGCGGGGAACTGGGAGCTGGTGGCGAGGAAGTGGGATGGCGAGTGGGGCGAGCCGCTTCAGTTGACGGATCACCCGCTGAACGACACGCATCACAACGTCACGGTCGATGGACAGGGCAGGCTGTGGGTTGTGTGGCAGCAGGACACAGGCGAGAGCCATGACATCCGCGCCGCGAGGGTGACCGACAAGGGCCTGAAGGGCATCATCAAGGTTACCGACGGCGAGGCGAACGACTGGGAGCCGACGATCATCGCGGCTCCTGGCGGCGGGGTGCAGGTGGCGTGGGACACGTATGTGGACGGGAGCTATGACATCCACACGTGCCGGATCAACGGCAACAAGGCCTCGCAGCGGAGGACCATGGCGGCGACGCCGGACTATGAGGCCCACGCATCAATCGCGTTCGACGCTGACGCGAGGCTCTGGGTCGCCTACGACAAGGGCGGGCCAGGCTGGGGACGGCACAAGGTGCTTCACCGAGTGCGGACGTTGGGGCTGGTCTGCATCGATGGTGCGGGACTGGTGCAACCGGCCAAGATGCCCCAAGAAGCGATACCCGACGAACTCACCGGGCACCGAGAACTCCCCCACATCGTGGCGGATAGCCGCGGGCGGATGTGGTTGATCTTCCGACACCTCGTGGATGTGAGACGGTTCACCGTAAAGACGGGCGAGCGGCAGGGCCAGTCGCGTGGGATCTGGACGCTATGGGCGATGGAGTATGGGGCAGACGGATGGGGCGAGCCGATGCTGCTGCCGAGAAGCGGCGGCCGGAATGACATGCGCGTGGCGACGTGCCTCGGCCGAAATGGCGAGGTGGTCGCGGCGTGGGCGGGCGATGAGAGGAACATCATCAGAGCCGAGGTGCCGGGGAATCTCAACGTGTGTACGGCACGGCTGGAGAGCGGCGGGGAGGCGGCCTCCACGGGCTGGCAGCCCGTGGCACTGACGGCGGGGGAGACAGACAGCGAACAACAACGGAGCGGGTCAGGAGACCCGCAGGCACGGACGACCACGAGGCGGATCACGGCGGCGGGAGGGGCGGAGTATGAGTTGCTGTTCGGCGACACGCATCGGCATACGGACATGTCGCGGTGCGGGATGAACTCGGATGGGTCGCTGCAGGATACTTACCGGTATGCGTTGGATGTGGCGGAGCTGGACTTCCTGGGGATCAGCGACCACGATCAGGATATCCTGAAGCATCGGTATGACCGGAACGAGCGGCCGATGCAGAACTTCATGTGGTGGCGGTCGGAGAAGCTGGTGGACCTGTTCAACGCGGGCACGAGGTTCATCGCGCTGTATGGGTTCGAGCACGGGGGCGGCTACAAGAACCGCGGCGGGCACCAGAACATCATGTACACCGAGCGCGGGAATCCGTGCATCGAGGTTGATGCGCCGAAGGACGTGTGGGGCGAACTCGAGGGCCGGAATGCGGTGATGATCCCTCACCAGCTCGCGGACGGGGGATCGGCGACGGACTGGGATCGGT
>PVBE012813657.1_pt1 | contig 41839 bp, 32 predicted proteins | sample 1631181 | NCBI WGS metagenome assembly PVBE01 (sample SAMN08397723, study PRJNA350692) | Marine metagenome, whole genome shotgun sequencing project. | isolation source: water | place: Pacific Ocean | collected 2012-04 | reverse complement strand
GGTAATGGAAGAGGCTCTTCTCTCGATCGCATCGGAATTGACGCCGGAGCATCTTCTGATATCCACGGCCGCTTCGGTGAGTACCTCCTTTATTGAAAAGACCATCGGAAAAGAGATTCCGGTGATTCGAACGATGCCCAATACCCCTTGTCTGCTTCGCAATGGAATGACCGGGATCGCGGCCGGTACGCATGTTCGACAGGAGCACATGGATGTCACTCGGGCGATGTTCGAGTCGATGGGACGCTGTATGATTCTGGATGAAAAGCATATGGACGCGGTAACGGGACTTTCCGGAAGTGGACCTGCTTTTATGTATGTGGTCCTGGAGTCGTTGGCGGAGGGAGGGGTAAAAGTAGGGCTTCCGAGAGATGTAGCGACGGAACTTGTCGCCCAGACGATGTTGGGGGCGGCAAAGATGGTTCTCGAAACCCGGGAGCATCCTGCGAAGTTGAAGGATGGGGTAACGACCCCTGCGGGATGTACGATTGATGGCCTTCTTGAACTGGAAGAAGGGGGTCTCCGGGTGGCTCTGATTAAGGCGGTTGTAGGGGCGACAGAAAGGGCTTCGGAACTTCTGGACGAGTAGAAAGTTTCAGGCACGATCTGGTTCCGATCTGTCGTATAATTACTTGGAGCGGTTGCGGGATCTCTTCAGTGGAGTATGAACCTTGGAAGCGTGGCATTCCATCGACGAGTCCCTCTCTGATCCCTCCTCGGCGGGTCCTCTTGTCCTGAAGGGGATTCCGGTCATTGTTCCCCATTCTTATGGCCGTCTTTCCGGTCGAAAGAGGGTAGGGTCCCTTCTTTTTTCCGTGGCTTCCTTTCTCTGGCGTGTTACCGCGTGGTCATTCTCAATTTTGGCTCACTTGATCTGTCTTATTCTTCTCGTGAAGTTGCTGGTTCGAGATCCAGAACCGAACGATATGATCGTAGAGGTTTCCCTCGCACATGGGTCCGCGGGAGAGGAAGGGAAAACCTTAGAGCCACTCCCTCCAAAAGAGCCAGAGCCCGAGCCAGAGCCCGAGCCAGAGCCCGAACCGGAGCCAGAGCCGGACCCGGAACCAGAGCCCGAGCCGGAACCCAAACCGGAAGAGGTTCCGCCGGAGATTGTGAAAGATCCTCCCTCGACACCGGGTCCCGAATCGGAGGTGATTGGAAAAGGGGGTGGGGGGAAGCCCCCCCCGGTTCCGGAACCGAAGCCGAAAGAGGTTGATCCGGATCTCATTCGAAAGGATTCAATTGGGGCGACAAAGGCGCGCCGAGCGGGAGATTTAACGAAACTGAAGAGAGGAAGTTCCCGCGAAATTGTTGTGGTTTCCGGTGCGTATGACAAGGTCGAGCGAGTTCTATCGCAGTTGGAGATTCCCTATACGCGTGTTTCCCATACAAAGATTGCAGAGTATGACCTGACCGAATGCGTTGCTCTCCTGGTGAACTGTCATACCTCCCAATCCCTGAAGGGGATAGGGAAAGGGAAAGTATCGAGCATGAAGCGGGAAGTGCAAAAGTTAGAGCGTCAGATCAAGTCGTACGAAAAGTCTCTTGCGTCTGCAAAGAAGCAGAAATCATGGAATCGTGTTCGAGATCTTGAAGGAAAAATACGAGCTTCCCAGACCCAGAAAAGATATTTCGAGCGAGTTCTGGATCGGATTTTGGGGGAGGAGGCTTTTGTTGAGAAGATTCGTGATTTTGTAAAGAAAGGGGGGTACCTCTTTACATCGGATTGGGGAATAACCCTCTTGGAGAAGGCTTTCCCCGGTTATGTGAAAGTCGGAGGAAACTATGGGCCAAAAACGGTTGTGATTCGCCCTCGGAAAGGGAGCGAAAAAGATCCGCTCCTGGAGGATGTCTTCTTTACGGGAGTGGGGCAGGGGGAGAAAAAGAGTTCTGTTCCCCTTCGATGGGAGGTGGATAGCGGATCCTACCTCATCGGGACTGGATCGAGTCGGGTCAAAATATTGGTCGAATCAAAAGATCTTCCAAGATGTCCTGCTGTGGCGGTTCTCTTTTCTCCCAGGCGGGATTCAGGAAAGGTATTGCACGTCCTCTCTCACTTTACAAAGCAGGCGGATGGATTTGGTGAATTTGCGATCCAGAATCTACTGCTCAATTTTATTCTGGATCGTGTGGTGGGTTCTCGTTAGTCAGGGTGGGGGTCACCTTTAGATAAGCCTCGTACGCTTCCTGAGCTCGAACGGGCTCTTCTGCACGCTCGAAGCAGTCTCGAGCAAATATATACTGTTTCCTTTCGAGAGCATTTTCTCCCGCCTGCAGCCACTCTCTTTCTTTAATCGATTCCGGCTCTACTTTTTCTACGGTATACAGGAGAAAAGCGTCTCCCTGTTCGATCGCGTACTCTTTCACACGATTATACTTATCCGGGTTTTTTGATCGGTCGTAGAAGAGGAGCGCTTGACTCACCATCCCTGCATCGAAGAAGGCGTCTCCATAGCTGTCCGCTTCCGCATTGGTGAGGGAAGGGGATGCGCTCAATATTCGAATTTTTTCTGGAGATAGTTCCTTGACGTTTTTTCCCATGCGTTGGATTCTACAGCGTCCAAACGGTTCGTCAACGATGAGCTCACAAGAAAACAGGGAATGTGGCATTCGATTTCGGTTTCATCCGGTTCAACGGGATCAATATCCGAACCGCTATCCCTCTACCGAGAGGTTGCTTCATTGGTGTGCGGTTTTTGATCGAGAAGGAATGGCTCCTCTGGAAGGGGGGGCGAGTTCCGGAAATCTCAGCTTTCGTACCCCCTCTGGATTTGTCATTACGCCCACCCGGTCGCGCTGGAAGGGTCATTTGGCCTGGAAAAATTTGGTCGAAGTTGTGCGGGCGGATTGGTCTGATTACGCGCTTCATTTCCTGGGGGAAACTCCCCCTTCCAGTGATAGTTTCCTGCATGAGAAGATCTATGTCGATCGACCGGATGTAGAGGCGATTTTTCATGGTCATGACGAGATCGTTTTACAGCATGCAGCGAATCTGGCGAAAGAGATGGATCTTGCCTTTACGCCGAGGGAGATCCCCTTTGGAACGAAGGAAGACGCTTTGGAAACCTCCGCATCCCTGGGGGAGAATCGTTATATCATCCGAAAAGGGCACGGCTTTGTCTCCGTGGGGGGGAGTGTCGACGAGGCGGGAGATTATTCTCTCTTGGTTCATACCAGAGCTCTGGAAATGGCCAAAACTCCCAATTCCCCTTGACGTTAATTGGGGGAGGGGTACACTATCGGGCTCACGGGGGCCGTTAGCTCAGTTGGCTAGAGCACCTGCTCGACACGCAGGGGGTCACTGGTTCAAGTCCAGTACGGCCCACCATTTTCCCCATTTTCTCGCCATTTCTTCCTTTTTCGGAATTTGCAAAATAATAAATATATTATGTTGACAATGCATATAATATGTCGTATTCTTTGGGTGATCGAAAGGTTGGTTGTTCCTCAGAAAACTAAAATAAAGGAGCGGAAATATGGAAGCAAATACGATTGAAATGCCCTCCCGCGCGAAACGGGAGGGGCAGGATAATAAGAAGAGTTTCCCTGTAGCTGGCTTTGCTGGTGCTGGCATCGCCATTTGTATTGCAGGTGTCCTTGGGTTCTTTTTGCTCTCTTCCGGGGATGCGGGGGCCTCCAATAGCCGGCTTATGGATCAATCCTATGCTGAAATTGATCTTGATGTGCTTCATCGCGAAATCCCTGGTTCGGGAAGTCGGTTGGACACCTTTTTCTGTCAACCGATCCTTATTCTTAATCCCGGAATGGAAAATTTTAAGGAAATTCAATCTAACCTTGAAAAACGGAAAAATTCGATTCGGGGGGAATTGTTTCGGATTCTCTACAAAATGCCCGTTCGATTGTTCCGGACGAAGGATGTCCTTGCCCGTATTTCTACTCTGTTTACGGATGCGGTAAATCGCTTCCTGGGCCCCAATTTTGAAGGGAAAGCGATTATAAGTCAGGTGACTTTCCCGCTCTTCGAAGCTCCCATATTGTAAGGAATATCGGTTTTCAAGACCGGGTCAATCCGGTACCTTCGCTGCATGGATCTTTTCTTTCCCCCTGGGGGGGGCCGCCAATGGTAGCTCCGGATACGGGGCGGATCGGGCCCCCTGTGGGAGTTTCTCTCGAAAATCCTGCCTTGAAAGATCAGCTTTCTCAATCCGATCATCTGGATTCAGGAGGGGCTTCTCCCGGTTCCATACGGGATCAACTATCTGCGACCGTTGAGTTTGCGGTGGATCAACACGGTCTTCTTCATCCCGTCCCGATGCAGGTCATGATTCATGTGGTTAATCGTTGGGTCGGTTACAGGGAATCCGTTGGGGATTCGGTCTTGGGGGATGTCCTTTCCCGAATAAAACGTGCTTGTCGCGAAGTGACCCGGAATTCTCGATTTAATGACAATATTTTTAACGTGCTTCTTCGGCTTTCGGAATCGTGTGCCCGAGCCGGAAGGGAAGAAGAGGGTCTTCAATTTATGTCTCTGAATGAGTTTCTCCTGGAATCCTGGCGAGGGCGAAATCATCCGGACTATGCCGGGGCCATCTATAATCAAGGGCGATATTTCCGGCTTCTCGGTAGGAAGGAAGATGCCCAATCGGAATTCAAACGTGCCCTTCTTGTGACCGGGTCGGAGGATTTTTCTGAAATTCAGAAACATGCCAATCGAGCTCTCGAACGCTTAAAGGAGGGGATGGTTCATCAGGAATATGCAGATCCCGACCTGTTACGGTCGTGGTTCTGTCTATTAGAATCGAGTCTTCTTCCGCAGCGAAAAACGGCCTCAAAAGAGATTCTTCAAATTTGTCGGCAAAATCGGCATATCGAACTTCGTGCGGACCATGAAGGGATTGGAAAAGGTCGAGCGGATTCGGATACGGATGTTTGGCAATCAGTTTCCCTGGCCCGTCTGCATCTTGGAGCCTCTCCTGCCCATGTAGAAGCGTCTCTCGTTTTGGAGAGAGAGCTTTCTTCTTCTGATGAATCCATTCGGGAGGAAGCCTTATCCTTGCTTTCGAGGATGCCTGCTGGAAGGCCCCAGGTCGACCTTTTCGATGTCCTCACCTTGCATATGTCAAATGCGCTCCGGTCAGGAGACCCTTTCGTTGTGGAACATTCGGCCCGGTGTTTGCACGAATGTGCCGGATGGCAGAATCTCTCTTCTGCGGTTGTCGAAACGATTTCCGATATCCTGTCGGAAGGAAAGGGAGACCTTCCGCAATGGATGATGGGGATTCTCTACAGTTGTGCCCAATATTCTGAGACTGATCTGACACCGGCTGTATCGGCTCTGGAAAAAGCTCATCAGGATTTCTCGGAGTTGCGTCCACAGCCCGGTCGAACTCTCTGTCGGCATTATGAGCGGCTATCCAAGGAAACCTACATTCAAGAGCCGGAGGCGGCGCTACATCTTCCTCTCCATTGGAAGGGCGAGTTGAGTCGAATTCCTCTGTACGGAATTCCTGACAGGGCTGTAAAGAATAGCGTGGATGGTGTGGGGTCTTGTTCCCGTTGTGGCTCCAGCGAAGTGTCCTGTCTGTTCTCTTCGTCCACAGTTTGCGAAGTCTATTGCGCACCGTGTGATCGATATTCGAATTACAGGTTTCTCCATGATCCCCTTTACTAAAGAGGAAGCGGCTGTTTCATTTTGATACACTGAGGAAATGAGACATGGGGAGTGTATTTCCTATCTGGCGGTTTTTCTCCTGATCGGGTCGAGCCTTTCGGCTCAAGATCTCGATCCCCCCGATGATAAAGAGTACACCATTGGGGATATTCTTCTCGAGAAACATACTATTTTCGATGCAGAAGAAGGGTCCTCCTTCTTCCACAGAGCGGCAAACGCTCTGCATGTCGTTACTCAGGATAAGGTTATTCAGCGGGAATTCCTTTTTAAGAAGGGGGATCCGTACCGGGCGAGCCTTCTGGAGGAGACCGAAAGGAATCTCCGTCAGCTTGGCTTTATTGCGGAAGCCAATATTCTGGTGGAATTCCACCAGAATCAAATTGTAACGGTCACGGTCAGTGTTCGGGACAAGTTTTCCCTTAGTGTGGGTGCGAGCGGAGGTTTTTCTGGGGGAGAGAGTACTCTTCGCTTCCTTCTGGGGGAGTCGAATTTCCTCGGAACCGGGATTGATGTAGATGCCCAGTACGTCTATTCGGAAGAAGAATCAGGCATTGGATTGTCCTATTTTGATCCCCGCTTTCTGAACTCCCGACATGAGGTTTTTGCGTCCATTGACCTTTTGGATGATCGGGAAAAATATCAAATCGGTGCAAAACGCCCTTTCTTTTCCCTGGAAACCTTATGGTCCTGGGGGGGGGTGGCTCTCTATCAGGAGTCTCATTCCGTTTATTATCAGGCGGGCGAAGAGGTGAATCGGGTTCCGACCGAGATGTTTGGTGGGGAGGCCTTTCTTCAGAGAGCTTGGGGAGATCGGACATTGAGGGTGAAACTTGGGCCAAAGCTGTTTTTTTCTGCTCCCGGATATTCTCAGCCCCTTCCCGAAGATGTCGTTGCTGGTTATGAATTAGCGATTCCCACGGATCGTCATATTGTTGGGGTCGCCCTGGCGACAAGTTTCGATTGGTTCCCCGAATACATAGAACGAAAGGAATTGGATGCGATCGATTTCGTAGAAGATCTTGCCTTGGGCGTTTCTGTCGGATTGAGTCTGGGTCTCTCCTACTGGGATATGGAAGGGAATCATGGCCCTCGATTTCCGTTGGAAGTGAATTTTGTTTCCACATTTGAGCCGGCCGAGGATCAAATTGCCACCCTACTGACATCCGCGACTTTTCGTCGCGGAAATGGGGAGACCGAAGCGTGGGGTCTTTCTTCTGCGGCTCACTACTACTATTCCGGGCTTCCTTCCCAGACTTTGGCCCTGAGTCTTTCTTTTAACGCGGGAAAGGACTCCCTCGATCTTCCTGTGCAATTTACCCTCGGGGAAAATAGCGGGTTGCGGGGGTACGATGCCCGCTATTTTGAAGGGGATCGGAGATTGAGGCTCAATTTTGAGGACCGTATTTTTACTCCTCTGGAACTCTTTACTCTTCGCCTGGGAGTGGTTGCCTTTTTTGATGCTGGATATGCATGGGATTCTTCCCAAGGGTTTCAATGGGATGATCTGAAGACGAGTGCTGGCTTCGGATTTCGTATTGGTTCGGCCCGCTTTTTTCAAGGCTCTGTTCTTCGTATCGATATTGCCTTTCCCTTTGATGAGGAGGGATCGGATGGGGTCTCGATCTCGGTGACAACCGGTCAGGTTTTCACTCTCTATAGCAATCCGGATAAATTGACCCTCCGGTGGTAAAAAAAACGGCTCCAGGCAGTGAGCCTGAAGCCGTTTAAAGGGCAGGTGATGAGAATTTTTATCGCTGAGTTCCGGTTTTCATTTTTCCCTCTTCATACCTTTCTCTTCGTACTTTTCTTCTGGTTGTTTCAAATAATCCGAAAAGTCAGATCGATTTTAACCAAAAAAGTAGAGGGGTTCGGTTTCATTCTATTTGGAGGGAGTCCGGAAAAAGGAAATGGAGTCTCCCCGCCTGGCCCCGTGGGGCGAGGGCGGGGAACTCAGGAGCGGATTCTTAGTTCTGATCAAAGGAGAAGCTAAAGTCGATCTGAATGGAGATTTGGATACTTATATCGACCGTATCACAAACTCCGTCATTGTCGCAGTCCTCGTCCTCATCATCCTCGTCCTCGTCGAAGAGGTCGGGGATTCCGTCGCCATCATCGTCATTTTCATCTTCCAACAGGTCGGCCTCTCCGTCCTCATCATCATCGACGTCGGCGAAGTCGTTGATTCCGTCGCTGTCTGCATCCATATTGGAAAGAAGGGTTCCTGACAAACTGGAGGTTTCGCTTAGACCTGCAGACAGGGTGGTGGTTCCCAGGTTTACCGTGCCCCCTCCGGTCGTGATCTGGGAGGTCATCCCGAAGTTCGCCATAAACATGAGGGTTCCTTCAAAGAGGTCCATGTCCCCATCACTATCGAGATCAATCACGAAGACGATCATGACGGTCGCCATGAAGGACTGTACCGTGACACTATAATCTCCTGCCGCATCTACAGGTGCGATGACGGTTTCTCCTGTTTCGACGATGGCGACCACGTTCAGAGTGCTATTGAGAGCGGCACAATACGCTCCTGCTGCTTGGGCTTCTCTTTGGAGCATTCCAGTTGGATTGGTGATATTCCCCAGATAGGTTGTGGATTCACATTCGTCCCCTCCACCGGGGCCTTGATTCCCGTGAAGTTCTTCCTGCGTTTCATCCAGTCCGAGATCGAGCCCACTCAGGTCAATGCATCCAGCCATGGAAATTGCCAGGATGATGATACTCAGTCCAACGCCAACCCGTTTCATGTTGCCTCCTTGATTTGAATTCAGAAAACTGTTTTTACCCCGATCGGGGCTTTTCTTGCCGGCACATAGGTTGGATGCCTTATGGAGGGGAGATGTTATGCGGAAAATTATTCCGGGCGGGAGGTAGGAAGGATTATGGACCTGTTTTTTCTTACGGGTACTGGATATCCCTTCCATGTACGAAGGCTCTCACGAGGGACAATGTTGGCGTCATCGTATACCAGGCGACATCTTTGCCCGAATTCTTGTATTTATCGAAGATATTGCTCGCTTCGACAGCGCTACATCGAATGGTCTTATTTTTCAGTTCAATTCTTTCTGTATTGAGAATGTCCATAATTTACCCCAGCACATAAAACCCGAATTCTTCAAATTATGATTTCTTACAGATCAGGGTGTCCTCTTCCTCCAGGAAGAAGGTGCACTCTTCTATGGAGATCTTTTCCCAGTTATCGTCGTCAGACTCCAAGGCTTTCCTGAGAAGGAGGAGGGTCTCTTCTTTCCCAAAGGCTTGAATCACTTGCTCCGAAACCGTCATATGTGTTCTCCTATTACTCGCTATGACTCTTATTGCAGTTTGGATAACTTTCTTGCGGAAAATATTCTAAAAGTAGGATTCTCTTGAGATGGCGGGCTAGAATAGGATTATGGGCGATGATCGTTTTCCTACGACTATGTGGACCAATATTCAACATGCCGGAAAAGAAGATCCCCTGGCCTCAGACAGGGTAGCTCGGCGCTACTACCCGGCACTTCTGGGCTATTTACAGGGGAAGGGGTTGTCTTCCTCTGATGCGGATGATGCGGCCCAGGAGGTTTTTCTCCAGCTTTTCAGTAAGGATGTTCTCGTTCGAGCAGATCGGGAAAAAGGGCGCTTCCGGGCCCTGCTCATCACGGTGACAAAGAGGGTGATGCAGGGAAACTACCGAAAGCAATCCGCACAGAAGCGGGGTGGTGGGGCGCAAGCGGTCTCCCTCGACAAAATAGCGGAGCCGAGTTCCGGAATGGGAGATGACATCGAAGATGAAGATTTTGATCGCGGGTGGGCTTCCAACCTAATGGGGCTTGCGATGAAAGAGCTTGCCTCTGAATGTGACCGATCCGGGAAGTTTTATCACAAGTCTCTAACGATGTTTCTCCGTGGAAAGGCGTATCAGGAGATTGCGGATGAACTGAACACTTCCCTAACAAATGTGAGCACCTGGATTCGTCGTGCAAAACTTCGCTTAAAAACGCTGATTGATGATGAAATCCGCACCTACTCTTCAACCGAAGAGGAATATAAGCGGGAAACGATGATCGTTCGTCGTTATGTCAATCCAGACCCTGATGAGGGGCAAAAATAAGAGAACCCGGTATTGGAGAGGTCTCCAAAACCGGGCTTCAGGCAGGTGATGAGATTTTCTTGTTCGGCATCTTTTCCACTTCGTTCTGTCTTCTACAATCCAATCCGGTCTTTTTGTTGATTTCTTTCACGAAGAATACGATTTGGAGCAAAAATAAGAGAACCCGGTATTGGAGATGTCTCCAACACCGGGCTTCGGGCAGGTGATGAGTTTTCTTACCTTCTTGCCGTTTCTCGGCTTCCTGCGTCACTTGTTCCTTTGCCGTTTGGATCTTCTTGTTGCACAAAATATTCCATAGGGTTCGGTTGGTACGGGTCCGGGAAATTTACGTGGAGGAATCCCGTATATGGATTGATGATTTCCCAATCTTGCGGTGGGACCTCGGTTCTTTTCTTCTCCTGGATTTGCTTTTTATTGGGAGGGCGGGCTTCTTTTTTCAGGATCTTCTCTTGAGGAATTGGCTCTCTTGACAGAGGGGTGGATAAGCCAAGTCCAGCGAAGCAAACAAGACTGATAGAAAAAATACGAATAATCTCTTCTCCTTTCCCAAGAATCCTCCAGGGTGACCTTTTCTTTGCAGAGAATAGGTCCCTGTTGCAGGGAAATGGGGATAAGGATTTGAATTCTAAGAAGAGAGGGGGAGGCCGAGGGGAAGATCTTCCCGGGACAGCCACCCGGGTGGGTGTCTGTCAATCGGTCAGAAAGATTTTATTGGACGATTCCATAGACCGGTTTGGCCGGGGTATCCGATCCAATTCCATACGTATTTCGCAGTTTTGTTTCGAGTTGATGAGCGATTCTGTGGTGGCGGATAGAGGTCACTGGTGATTCCATGATTTCCATTAGTGTAGGAAGAACCTGCTTTTCGACCCTCGACTGTTCGAAAGGCATTCCGGTCCGGGAGGTGGCTTCGAGCCATGCGGTGGCGATTGCGATCTGTAATCCCCGGTTTTCCTGTCTTTCAAAGTAGGGAAGCAACTCCAGAAGGTCATCACGATTGGCCACTTTTCCCAGCATTTGGCCAGCCAAGAGGAGAACCTCTTCATCCTCTTCTTCGTCAAGAAGGGGCTCCAAACAGGCAAAAGTGTTGTCTGTGGCCAAAACAGGGATGGCCATTATGGCATTCAAACGGATATCAACACTCTTACTTAAGGTGAGTTCCCTGAGGATAGGTGTGACTACGTTTTCCAGCCTTTCCCGGTCTGTTTTGTTTTTAATGTCGGTGTGAATTACCTGTAATTTGTTTATGGCTTCCATTTTCAGGTAGGGCGTCGTTGCTTCTGTGAGCAGGTCGATCGTCACCTGAAGCCTTGATTCTTTTGCGACAGACTTCTCCGCTTCCAGAAGTGGTGCAACATAAATGATTCGAGTTTTAAGCGTTCTGGCATCTTCTGTTCCTGCAGCAAAGGAGGCGAGAAGCGTTAGTATCGCGATTGGAAGGCTTAAAAGGGCAATTCTCATCTTCGTTCTCCCTAAAATTTTCGCTCTACACCAATGAGTGTATATTGGACGTCTATATCTGTTGGTTTAAAGAAAATGGAAATATTTTCACTATTCCTACCCATCTACTTCTTACTATCTGCGGGTCTATTGATTCGCTACGGTGAAAAGATGAATTTTCCATGAATAGAGGGGCTTCCGGGTAACTTGTTGGGAGGGAGTGGGATACCTATATTTCGGGAAGAATGTTACAGCGGGTGGGGGGGGGCTTGACTACGATCACTGAATATCGATTTTTTTGCGAAATTTCCGGAACATAATAGAAAGGATTGTCTCTTTTCCGGTCACGATTTCGGCCATTCCGAGCATGCCCAGTTTTACCGTTCCCCTCAGGGCTCCCAATCCAACCTCCTCTTTGTCGAGATCAATTCGGATGACATAGAAGACTTTTTCCCCTTCCATATTTGAATCGGGTGAAATGAAGGCGATGGTTCCTCCCAGGGTACCGTATTTCTGATAATCGAAAGCTTCGAGCCGTATTTTTGTTTTCATTCCAATCTTGAGCAGGCCTACATCACGAGATTCTACAAAGGCCTCCATCTGCATTCCCTTCTGTTGGCTGATAACGAGAAGGGAGCTTCCCCTCTGAACGATATCCCCTTTGTGCCCTCCACATTGAGTCACCGTTCCGTCAATCGGGGCTCTGATTTCGGTATGCGATTTTTCCAGTTCCAGATTTTTCAGTCTTTTTTCAGCAGATTCTATCTGGCCCTCTTTTTGCAAAATTCTGATATCGGTTTCATTTCTGACTACCGCATACTTCTTCGCTAAGAGATCTCTCGCTTTACGAAGGGTGTCCAGATACGCCTTTCCAATAGCCAACCCGGCTTTTTCGAGTCGGTATTCGGCTTCGCGAACAGCCGATTCGGCTTTCTCTAGTTCGGTTTTCGGCGCCGCTTCCTGTTCGACCAACGTTCGAATCCGGAGTTCTTCCTCTTTCGCCTTTTTCAGTTCTGTGCGTGCCCTTCGTAGTTCCACTTCCTGCTGTTCTTCTTCCCTTGAAATTCGGTCTTCTTCCTGTCGGATATCGGCATCTGCCTTTTCCATCGCAGAGACTCTTTCGGCTTCTTTCAGATCTTTTAGTGTTTTCAGTTTAGATCGTTCGACCTTGGCTTCTTGAATGAGACGTTTCTGTTCCGTTACGTCGTTATCAAGCTTTCGCGATCCGATGCGAACGAGGAGGTCTCCTGTTTTGACTGTATCTCCTACATGTGCGGTTACTTCTACAACCTGTCCCCCTATAAGTGCGTTGACCTTTGTTTCTCCCCCTTCCGAATCGATGGGACGAATACGGCCTGTCGCTCTTACGGTGAGGTCCGAATAGGTCAGCGTGGCCCAAGCCACCCCCGCTCCCAGAAGAGCGACCACAACAAGAACGATTCCCCGGAGAAGCTTCGGTGGTCGCGCTGCGAGGGTCTGTCGCAGTTCAGACAAATCATGCAAGCTTCGGATGCTGGTATCTTCATTCATGGTCAGGTCTCCTCTTCTCCGGGTCGAGGATTCGGTACCGGGTTTCAATGACATCATTTGCCTGGACCCGCCACAACTTGGAATACCGTCCCCCCGTCTTCAGCAATTGGCTGTGGGTCCCTTGTTCTACGATTTCCCCTTCGTGCATTACGTAAATGAGGTCCGCATTACAGATGGTGCTGAGACGGTGCGCGACGAGGACAATGGTTCGACCCTTCAGATTTTCCTCGATACTGCGTTGAATCACCAGTTCGGTTTCGGTGTCCAGATGACTTGTGGCCTCGTCGAAGACAATGATCTCCGGGCGTGTCAAGAGGACCCGGGCAATCGCAAGGCGTTGTCGTTGCCCTCCCGAGAAATTAGCGCCTCTTTCTCCGAGCAAAGTTTCATACCGTTCTGGAAGACCATTAATGAAGTCCGCGAGTCCCGCTGATTTTGCCGCAGCGGTTACTTCATCCATGGTTGCCTCTGTGCGGCCAAAGGCGATGTTCTCTTGAATGGATCCTGTGAAGAGAAATGTTTCCTGCGATACGAGGCCCACTTTCGATCGCAGTGACGAAAGTCGAATGTCGCGAAGATCGGTTCCGTCCAGGGTGACCTGTCCCTTTGTTGGATCGTAGAAGCGGGGAAGAAGTTTCAGGAGGGTGGATTTCCCGCAGCCACTTTCCCCAACGATGGCAATTGTTTTTCCTACGGGAATTTTAATGTTCACTTTTTTTAGAACCTCTGCGCGAGATCCATAGGCAAAGTGGGTGTCCCGTAACTCCATCCCTTCTTTGATTTCCGCAATGTCAGCCTTCGAGTCTTCATGGAGGTTTTCGCTCTCCATATCCATGATTTCGCCGACACGGTCCACTGCGACAAGGGCATCCTGAATCGACAGATTAACCGTCGAAAGTCTCTGAAGAGGATCGAGCATATAGCCGAGCAGGCTGTAAAAGAACATCAGTTCACCTATGGTTAACGCACGGTCGATGACACGATGTCCGCCGACCCACAGAATGACAATTCCGGCCGAACCGGTGATGAACATTCCGATGGAGCTCATGCTGACATTCAGTTTTTGCAGGCGGAAAACGGATTGTACTACTTTGACCAGTCGGTCATCCGCCTCATCTCCTCGTCTTTTTTCTGCTCCAAAAGCCTTCGTTGTGTCGGCTCCGGAGATGTTTTCGACGAGATGGGATTGCAGGTTTGCCGAACTCTCCATCACATTTCTAGAGAGTCGTCTGGTTGGCGGATGGTGCGCCCATACTGCAACGAGAAATACCGGGATAAAGGAACATGCGACCCAGGCAAGATTCGCATCATAGAGGAACATGACAACCATCGAAATGATCACCAGGGTGGCGTCGACGATCATCGTGAGTGTTGTCCCACTGATCGCTTCCCGAATATTTGCGGCATCATTTACCCGGGAGAGGATTTCTCCGACTTGCCTCATTTCGAAGAATTTCATCGGTTGCCGCATGATGTGGTGGGAGTAACCCGATATAAGATTCAGATCGATCTTCCGGCTTACATGAACGAGGAGGTATTGCCGAAGGACACCCAGCAAACTGCGGAATACCATCAGAATAATCATTCCAATTCCGAGCGCGTTCAGAAGCTGTTCTTCTCCTTGTGGGAGAACCGAATCCATCAGATGTTGGAGGAAGTAGCTGGTAGAAAGTCCCAGAAGGGTGAAGAGAATCGCACAGAAGAAAGCTTCTGCAAGGAACCCTTTCTGGGGGAGGAGAAGCCGGATGAATCTTCCGAGCGGTTTCTGTGCGGTATGTTTTTCCTTTTCGGGATCAAAATTCTCGTCAGGAACGAGGAGGACCACATAACCGGTCCACAATTTCTGGAATTCTTCGGGGGTCATCTCGCGGAGCCCCCTGGCGGGGTCGGCTATGGTAAGTTTGTCCTTTGTAATTTTGTGAAGGACAACGAAGTGGCCATATCCCTCTTCCATTTTCCAGTGCATGACGGCGGGAAGGGGGATTTCTGAGAGGGCCTCATAAGGCCCTTTTACGGCACGAGCAGAAAATCCTATCTTCTCTGCCCCCGTGACAATTCCTTTCAGGGTCGTTCCCACCTTGTCGGTTCCGGCAAGGTCTCGCATGCGTTGAAGGCCGATCTTCATGTCGTAATGAAGCGCGACCGTTGCGAGAACGGCGGCTCCGCAGTCGGAACCATCTTTTTGTTTGATGCAGCTGTATCCCATGAATCAGTTTCTCTCTGGTATTAGGATAGCACGGTTACATCAAATCCTTCGATTTTTCTGGGGAAGAAAAAAAACATCCGGCGGAAGAATACCGCCGGATGTTTTTTCTAGATCGATTCAGTTTCCCTCTCGCAATCGTTTCCTCTGAGCTCTTTCCTGATTTCGCTTTCATCCTTCTCTTTGCGAAGGAGAACGAAAAATTGCATTTTTTATCGCTCGGATGAAGTCATTCCAAATTTCTCGAGGAAAAAGGCAACATACTTGTCCGTAGGTTCCCTGGGGTGGTCCTCTTTCAGGAGAAGTTCGCATTCGAGTCCGGTCTCTTCCATCTTTTCCTGGAGAACGATTCCAAACTTTGGGTGGTGAATATGCTGCCCACCGGATGAATTGGGGGGGAGTTCCTTGTTTGGCTGGTTGTAGTACGCCATAACCGGGACATCATCTCTGGTAAGGTGGTTGATCGGGGAAGCTTCTTCGAAAAGGGGGTGAAATTTCTCATTTTCGATATCTTCCGGACCGTTCATTCCAAACATAGGAATAAGGGCTCCATCTACCTGGTCGGTATTGAAAAGCTCCTGGATATAACGGGGATCAATAGAACTCTGCCCCGCCTTCACGACCGCTGTGGTGATCCGGGTGGTCTGCCGTAAAATCGGATCTTCATTTTCAGGGTCAGCCAGATCATCGTGAAATGCGAGCCAGAGAGAGATGACGGCTCCTGCAGAGCCTCCCGTCGCTCCTATTTTGTCGGGATTGATATTGTACTTCTTTGCGTTCTGCCTCATATGTTGAAGTGCCCGGGCCGAGTCGTGCATCTGTGCGGGGAAGGGGGCGGTTCCAGAAAGCCGGTAGTTTGCCGCGGCGACAGAGATTCCTGCCTTGAGAAGGCCATCAAGGAGTTTTGGGTTTACCGTTCTTTTATTACCGCCGCGGAAGCCTCCTCCATGATAATAAATGACCAGAGGGGTGGGAGACGTGCTCTCGGCTAGCCACAGGTCGTACACATTTCGCTCATGATCCCCGTACCGGATGTTTTCATGGGCCGGCTTGGGGGTACGGGAGTTGCGATCTTCTCCCCGATTATTCTTGTTTCGATCTCCCCGGGATTTGCGGAACTCGTTATTCTCTTCGGGAGTGATAAACCCATCTTGATCCTTGTCGACCTTGTCGAACATTCTTCGTGCGCGTTCTGGCATTTCCTCTTTTGAGACTTTTCCGTCTTTATTTTTGTCGAATCGATCGAGGAAAGGGTCTTGCGCGGTACAGGGAACGCAAAGAGCGAGCAGGATCAGGGTTGTTCTTGTCATGTTTTGGTTCTCCCGGAACGTAGAAGTTGTGGTTCCTTATATAACGTTTCGATTCCTTCTGTTGTTGTGGTCTATTTTTAGAAATAAAAAAAGCCCCGGCACAAGGGCCGGAGCTTTCCAACAGTAATCAGGAGTCTCAGGGACTCGCTTTTTTGTTATATTTTACAGAGCAGCCGTAGGGCCGGGTGGAACTGGGGGAAACTTCCTCTCCCGCAACGATCTGTTTTACCGCGTTGACGGCATAGTTCGTCGCATCGGTCCCCATGCGTCCCCGACGGTCATCGTTGAGCGCTCCCGAATAACGGAGGACTCCCTTCGTATCAATCACGTAGAGGTGCGGAGTGGTTTTGGCCCCGTACATCCGGCCCACCTTTCCGGTCGGATCCATCAACCCTTTCCCCGACATGCCATGTTTTTTGAGATACGCCGCCGTATCCGCCGCTTTCATGTAATGGGTGGTGTCGATCGCAAGCCATACGAAATTCCCGTCGAGTCCTTTCAAGTCCCCAAGCATCTTCGCGGTGAGTCCCTTCTCCATGACCCGTCGACAGACAGGGCAGTCCTTGTTGATCCATTGCAGGACAATCATCTTGCCTGCGAAATCAGAGAGGCTTACTTCCTCTCCGCCCGTATCTTTCAGGGTGAAGTTCGGGGCCCTTTGTCCAACAACCGCCTTGTCTGTAGAGGCCTTTGAGGTCCCCCCTTTGATATTGGCTGCGTACGTTTCTGGATTCTTCTCAAATTTCCGCTTACAGAGAAAGCAGCAGAAAGCGACCTGCTTTCCGTCATGTTCTGTCGTGATGTTTGATTTGGCCGGTTTTCCCTTTACCGGGCAGTTGGTGTTGACCGGGCCCTCCTGTGCAAAGGCTCCTCCTGCAAAGAGAAGAGAGGCTGTGAGGCCTGCGATAAGCGCTTTCATCCATTAATTCCTTAAAATGAAGATCACTGGTTTCAGTTCTTTTACTCTGGAACTTCCAGAATGAATTCAAAGCTTGGATCGAATCGGTCTTTTCCCAATACGATCAGTCCCTCGATGCGTATCGGTTTTCCGAGTGCATTTTTCGGGAAGAATTTGACCGGGGCTCTCATTTCGAGTTGCCCACCTTCGAATGCAAATATGGCTTTCCCAATCCTCACTCCGGGGGTTTCGATCGGAAAGAAGTTCGCATTTTTATGCGTTCCCGCGGGGACGCGTATATATATAGAAGAGTCTTTCAACTGAACCTCTGTCGCCTTCTTTGGAAGAGCACGAAATTCTTTCCTCAAGTTGGGGGGGGCGGTTTGGGTCTTTTCGGGGGTTTTGGTAAGGGTCGGAAGTGTAACGGTTCTTTCTACATTTCCATCGAGGCAGATATCGCTGCAGACAAAGATCCCCACGTTTATCCGAAAGGTGACTTTCCCCTTTTTCAGGTTCAAAGGAGCCTTTACCGGAACGAAGAGGGTTGCCTTCTCTTCATAGCCATAGTCGACGAAATCACCAGAGACAAAGGATGTTGGCCGGGGCCAGAGAGTTTTTGATACCTGGAACCCTTCCGGGGCGTCCACTTCGATTTCGATCGGAAGGCCTGAATCCCCGGCACTTTTCCAGTAGATATGCCACTGGGGGGCAATTTTAAATCGTACGGCAATGTGAAAAGCCTGGCCGGGATGGATGGCCTCCGTATACGCCTGTAGGGTTACCTGGACCAATTCTTCCGCCGTCTCATCCTCTTGGAGAGGGCACGCCAAGAATGTACTCAGGACCAGGATTTCGATCAGAATAGAGGTTTCTCCTTCTGGATAAGTAACCCGAATTCTCGACAAGAGTTGCGCAGAAAAGAGAATGGGATTCCCCTTCCAGGGGTGGAATGGTATGATTCCGGCCTCATCACGGGAGATCGATAGGCTTGAAACAAAATTTTGACACACCCTTGGACTACGAGGCGGTTGGCCTGAAAGTGGGTCTTGAGGTCCATCAACAGCTTTTAACGCAAAAGAAGTTGTTCTGCAATTGTCCTGCGGGCCTGTATACGAATACCCATGATGGGACGGTTCTCAGGCACATGCGTCCTACTCTCTCCGAGTTGGGAGAGTATGACGGAACGGCTCTCATGGAGTTCAAGACGAAAAAAAACATTATCTATCTTCTGAACAAAGACAACACCTGTACGTACGAAATGGATGATACTCCCCCTTTCCTGGTCAACCAAAATGCTCTCGATGTCGCGATCGAACAGTGCTTGATGCTCGATTGTGACATTATCGATGAGGTCCATATTGCCCGGAAGCAGTATCTCGACGGGAGTATCCCGACCGGGTTCCAGCGAACGGCTATTGTCGGGGTCGGGGGGAAAATCCCCTTCCGGGGCCGGGAAATTTCGATCACGCAGGTCAGTGTGGAAGAAGATAGCTGCCGGGAAGTGAGTGACAAGGGACATCTGGTTGTCTGGAGAACCGACCGCCTCGGAATGCCCCTCATTGAGACCGTTACCGGGCCCGAATTGAAAACCCCCGAAGAAGTTGAGGATGCGATTCTTCTCGTCGGGCGGGTCTGTCGCAGTACTCGTCATGTTCGTGTTGGGATGGGGGCGAGTCGTCAGGATGTGAATGTCAGCGTGGCGGGGGGAAGACGGGTTGAGATTAAGGGGGTTGCTTTCGCCTGGTGGGCTCCAAGATTGGTTCACGGAGAAGCGTGGCGTCAGGTAAATCTGCTGCGTCTCCGAGATGATTTACATAAACGTGGATTGAATACACCCTCCGATTTCGCGATCGATTCCGTTGATGTAACGGACTTCTTTAAGGGAGGTGTTTTACCCTTTCTGAGAGAAGAGCGATGGCGTCGATATCTGGAGAAGCATGAGTATCGGGAAGGGTTCGAGATGGGGAAGGGTCCCTTCTCTGTTCGGGCCGTTCGTCTTCAGAACTTGCTGGGCACGCTTAATTGGCCTACGCAACCGGAGTTGACGTTCTCTGATGAATTGCGCGGGCGTATTCGGGTCATCTCGGGACTCGATCAACCCCCGATCCTCATTCATAGTGAGAAATGGCCTGACTATGAAGGAAGTCCACGTGAGTTGAAAGCGCTCCGAAAACTTCTGGGCGTGAAAGAGACCGATTCCTTTGTGATCGTTTGGGGTTCTGCGGAAGACACGAAACAGGCGGCCGAAGAGATCCGCTTGCGCTATGTAGATGCCCTGGATGGGGTTCCCAATGAAACCCGTCAACCCCTTCCGGATGGGAGTACCGATTTTGAACGAATTCTTCCCGGACCGGACCGGATGTATCCCGATACAGACAGCCCTCCCACAAAAGTGAACCGGGACAGGGTGGACACTCTTTCGGCCGCTCTCCCGGCCACTCCATGGGAACGGGAAGAGTCGTACTTGAAGGTGGGGGTCCCTCAGCCCGTAATATTCTATCTGATTCGTCGGGGGGGGGCTCATCTGGTCGACCTGGTTGTACGGGAGGCGGGAGCCGATCTTCGGCTGGCCGCTTTCTTCTTTGGCGAAAAGATAAAGGGTCTTCGGCGTAAAGGGGTTGATGTCGACGCAATCGGAGAGGATCGATGGATCGAATTCTTCCGCGCGGCCGGGCAGAAGGCTCCTCTTTTTGATAATTGGGATGTCATTGTCCGCGCCTTGGCAGAGGACCCCGAATCCAGGATTGATCTTTCTCCCGCTCCATCAAATTGGGCGCAGTCCGTGACTTCCATGAAGAACGGTTTTCGGGAGCAGAAAAGACATGCGCCGGAGAAGAAACTTCGATTTGCCCTCGGCCAGGCCTTGGAAACTCTTCGAGGTCGGATAGCGGTAGAGGATGTTCAGCGAGCCTTGGAAGGGGCGAAGTCGTGAAAGACGATTATAAAGGATATAAAGGACTCGCCCGAAAGAAACTCGAGGAGTGGGGCGTTCGTGTCTGGAGTGAGGTTCGGGTCGTAAACGATAACGGAACTCTTTTCGAAGGGGTCATTCTTCCGCGGAGTGAAACGTTTGATGACCTCCATTTTGTGATCAAGATGATTACAGGATACAACGTTGGGATTGCGGTAAAGCGGGTTACGAAAATCGAGGAAGTCGGATATAAAGAGGCGATCTACAAAATTCCCGAACAAGCTTTCCCGAGTCGTCCTCATCTCCCGAAGGTGACCCTCCTGGGTACCGGAGGAACGATCGCGAGCCGACTCGACTATCGTACCGGTGCCGTGATACCGGCCTTTACTCCCGGTGAGCTTTACGGAGCGGTTCCGGAACTGGCGGATATCTGTAACCTGACGACAAAGAAGATCTTCGGCGTCTTTAGCGAGAATATGGGGTGGAAAGAGTATGTCGCTCTTGCGAAAGCGATTGGAGAAGAGATCGACAATGGAGCGGATGGAATCGTGATCGGTCATGGGACCGATACGATGGGTCATACGGCTGCGGTGCTGACCTTTATGGTGCAGGATCTTCCCGTTCCCGTCGTGATCGTGGGGAGCCAACGTAGTTCAGATCGTCCCTCCAGTGATGCGGCCCTTAATTTAATTCATGCCGTCAAGGCGGCCGCAACAGGGGAGATTGCGGAAGTCCAGGTATGCATGTTTGGTCCTACGAGTGACAGCTACGGTCTTCTTCACCGGGGTACCCGCGTTCGGAAGATGCATAGCTCGTATCGCAGTACATTCCGGACGTTGTCAGAAGTTCCTCTTGCGACGATCGATCGGGAGGAACAGAAAGTTCTGAATAAAAATATTCGCAAACGGGACCGGAACCGAAAGGTAAAGATCGATGCGATTTACAATAATCGCGTCACCATTCTCTATTATTACCCAGGGATGGATCCGGATGTAGTCGATGCGTTGGTCGAGAAGGGATACAAAGGGATCGTGATTGCGGGAACCGGGTTGGGGCATGTAAATCAACCGGTCTACCCGGCCCTCAAGAGAGCGATTGAGAAGGGGGTTCATGTGGTCATGACCGTCCAGACTCTTTGGGGCTTTGCACAGATGTACGTATACGATACAGGCCGGGATTTGCTCGATATCGGTGTGGTCCCCGTCGACAACATGCTTCCGGAAACGGCTCTGATGAAGTTGGGCTGGGTTCTCGGCCATACAGACGATCACGATGAAGTTCTCCGGATGATGCGGGATCCGATCAACCACGAGATTACCGAACGGGAACCGCACAACGGATATCTGGTTCTTCAGGGGGGTCTTCCCGATGTGGAAGATTTCATCCAGGGCCGGTGGAAATAACCAGGAATACGGAAAGAAGAGATGACCGAAGAAACCCGATCAAAGAATTTCATTGAAAATATTATTGAAGAGGGCGGGGGAACTGCGAACGTGCATACCCGGTTTCCTCCCGAACCAAACGGTTACCTCCATATCGGACATGCGAAATCGATTTGCCTGAACTTCGGTCTTGCGAAGGCGTACGGGGGAGAGTGCAATCTTCGATTCGATGACACCAATCCGAGCAGGGAAGAGGTCGAATACGTAAAGTCGATTCAGGAAGATATCCGGTGGCTCGGGTTCGACTGGGAAGACCGCCTCTATTTTGCTTCGGACTATTTTGAACAACTATATGAGTATGCGGTCGATCTGATTCGAAAAGGGCTTGCGTATGTTTGCGATCTTGCCGGAGAGGATGTCCGGAAATATCGAGGAACGCTCACCCGGCCTGGAACGGAAAGCCCCCATCGAAATCGGTCTGTCGAAGAAAATCTTGACCTCTTCTCCCGGATGCGTGCGGGAGAGTTTGAGGATGGAAGTCATACCCTTCGGGCCAAGATCGATATGTCTTCTCCGAATCTGAATTTGCGTGATCCGGTTCTCTATCGAATTCAAAAGGCACACCATCATCGTACCGGGGACGCGTGGTGTATCTATCCGATGTATGATTTCGCGCACGGGCAGTCCGATTCGATCGAGGGGATCACCTATTCTATCTGTACGTTGGAATTTGAAAACCATCGTCCTCTGTATGATTGGCTCTGTGAATCGTTGGGGATTCACCACCCCGCCAAATTGAATTTGCCCGGCTCAATCTTTCACACACGATGATGAGTAAGCGGAAGTTACGCTCTCTCGTTGAGGATCGGCATGTGGATGGATGGGACGACCCTCGGATGCCGACCCTTGCGGGGTTTCGTCGCCGGGGCTATACCCCTCTTGCGATTCGGAAATTTTGCGAAACGATCGGGGTCGCCAAGATGAACAGCATGATTGGGCTGCCTGTTCTGGAAAATGCCCTTCGCGAAGATCTCAACAAGACCGCCCTTCGGGTGATGGGCGTTCTCAAACCTCTCAAGGTGGTGATCACGAACTATCCGGAAGGTCAGGAAGAAGAACTCGACGCCGTCAACAATCCCGAGGATGAATCGGCCGGGAAGAGGAAGGTTCCCTTTTCCCGGGAACTCTATATCGAACAGGCCGACTTTATGGAGGATCCTCCGAAGAAGTTTTTCCGTCTCGCGCCGGGACGGGAAGTTCGTCTTCGGTATGGTTATTTTGTTACCTGTACCGATGTCGTAAAAGAGGAGTCCTCAGGAGAGATTCGGGAGATTCATTGCACCTACGATCCGGCAAGTCGTGGTGGAAATTCGCCCGACGGACGAAAGGTAAAAGGAACAATTCACTGGGTCTCCGCGCAACATGCCCACAAAGCGGAGGTGAGGCTCTACGATCATCTTTTCCAGGTCGAAAATCCGGCGAAGGAGGAAGATTGGGAGGCCGCGATCAATCCGGGGTCGCTCGAGAAAATTTCAGAGGCCTGCCTCGAGCCCAGCCTGAAAGATGCGGCCCCGGGAAGTCGTTACCAGTTTGAACGAACGGGGTACTTCTGCGTCGACACGAAAGATTCGACTCCAGGCAATCCGGTCTTTAATCGAACCGTGAGCCTCCGGGATGCGTGGGCGAAGATGGCAAAGAAGGGCGGGAAGTAAGTCAGCGATCGAGAAGGGTCGCGGCCCGGAAAAGGCCATCTGCCGATTGCAAAATCTTTCCGCGTAATCTCTCCGGGTAGTCCGGGCGGCTCTCAAGGAAGGTTCGAACGAGATCGGCCGCTTCTTTCGATTGATGCCCCCAGAGAGTCGCATCGAGCCATCGCTTCGGAAAAAAGATATCTCCCGTGGCCTGGATCGTTTCCAGCCATTCGAGTGCGTGGGGAATAAACGAAATCGATTCTGCGGATCGGATGGGGTGGTTCAGGTAGGTGATCGCTTCGAGAACCCACGGTTCATGTTCCCTGTTTTTCGGGTCATGAAGCGATCGGAAAAATCTCTCTCGAATGGCCGGGTCGGGGGAAAGGGCGGGAGAGACAAATCCGAGTCTTCGCCGGCGATCCGGATTTTTCATGCTTTCCTGCTGTTGCAGAAGAATTCCCTGCGACTCTTCCGGAAGTCGAAGCGCCAACTCCAGTGCGGTAGTGGCTTGATCGGACTCTGAGAAAGTCACTCCTGGAATCTTTCTCTCTCCGCTATAAATCTCTCGGAGTTTGGAAACGCCTTCCTTCGATAGTGCCACCGATCGGTAGGTGCGAAAAAAACCGGATTTGAGGGAGTCTGTTTTTGACGACTCGATTCGTTCGAGGAGGAAGCTTTCGAGGTTTGGCGCGTATCGGACTCGATCTTCCACGGACAGGTAGCGCCAGTAAAGGGTGCTAAGGTCGTGAAGAATGCGGCTTACGTTGAGTTCTTCCTCTTCGAACTTGAGGGCTCGGATTGCCAGGTCAAAAAGAGCTCCCGGTGGGATCGTTCCTTCGAGCATTCCATCCCAGAGAGTGAGCCACGCGATTCCACGAAGCAGAGGATCATGTAACTCGGGCAGATGACTGACCAGATAAGCCTGACTGGATGGATCGAGGGTGAATTCTCCATATCCACGCCCCGCTCCGTTGGGAAGGAGGAATCCGGGGAAGCTCTTTCCTGTGGCCTCCGGTACCGGGAGGTCTGGCGTGTCGAGGCTTGCCGGCAGAAGCTCTTTTCCGATAAGAAGGGATACCGGTTGAGGGCGAAGAGAATCCGGGGGGGATTGTTGGAGGCGTAGTTCGCTAATATTTCCACTGTCATCCTGGGCGAGGTGTACTTTGATTTTGGGGCGGCCCGCTTCCTCTACCCAGGATCGGCTCCACTCTGTCAGGTTGATCGAGGAGGAGAGATCGAAAATTTTTATGAGATCGGGCCAGGTCGCATTTCGATGGGAGAATTCTTCCAGATAGGTCTGGACTCCTTCGCGGAAAGAAGCCTCCCCGATCAGGGTTTCCAGCATTCGCATTACGATGGGAGCCTTCTTATAGATAATCGCTCCGTAGAGGGATCCCGCTTCTTTTAAATTGGCAAGATCCTGGCGGATCGGGTTGGCGCCGGCCGTTCGATCCACTTCATAGGCGGCTGGGTAGTGAGCCATGAGGAAGCGAAGTTCGTGGTTCAGTTTCGGGAAAAAAGGGTGCACGATTTTGGCGGCCATGAAGTTGGCGAAGACTTCCTTCATCCAGACATCATTGAACCAATCCATTGTGACGAGGTTTCCGAACCACATATGGGCGGTTTCGTGTGCGATGAGACTGGCCCGGCGAAGTTCCTGTTCCTGCGTAGGCGTTTCTTCCAGGAGAAGGGCATCGGCTCGATAGAGGATCGCTCCGGGGTGTTCCATTCCGTTGTATTGGAAGGAAGGAATGAGGGCGAAGTCGAATTTTCCGAAGGGGTAGGGGATTCCGGTGTAGGCTTCGAGCCACGAGATCGCCGTGGCATGAAGGTCGAAGAGCCTTTCCTGGTTTCGTTCCAAACGGGCCTTATCTGTTTCCCGATGAAGAAACCGCATGGTCCGGCCGGCTCTCTCTCTGGTAACGACCTCGAACTCTCCGGCAACGAAGGAGAAAAGGTAAGTCGGAATGGCGGATGTTTGTTCGAACGTGAGGATCGTCCGGTCTTTCCATTTTAATTCGGTTCGGAGTTTTCCATTGGCGATGGCGGTCCAGGTATCGGGGATCTCGAGCGTTAACCGGAAGCGGGCTTTGAGATTGGGTTGGTCGAAGCAGGGGAACGCCGAAGAGGCTCTGTCCGGAACGAAAAGGGTGTAGAGAAACTGGTCATTCCGGTTAAGCGCTTTATTCCCGGCTTGAAATGTCAGGTCGACCTGATTCCTTCCCCGGCTCAACAGGTCGGGGGGGAGGATTATATGATCTTCTGTGAAGGTCGCCTCTGCCTTTTTCCCATTAACAGAGAGGGAGGTGATTCGGGAGGGGGCTTCGTCAAAGTCGAGAACGACTCCGCTTCCCCGGTTTTTTAATTCGAAGGAGATGTTTGCTTCCCCGTGAACCGTTTCCGATCGTTCCTGGGGGAGGGAGAATCGTAATTTGTACCGGGGAGCGATGATCGTCTGTTGTCGATGGTTCGCAAGGTTTTGAGAGACGCCAGGGTCGGTATCGGGAGCAGCGGTCATTCGACATCCCATGACGGTCAAAAGGAGGAAAACAGAACTCGAAAAAACGTTTTTCATCTTCTTTGTAGAGAGAGGCTAAACCTCCCGGCGCAGACTGTCAAATGGTTGCTCCAAAATGGCCGGGTTGGTACCGTGCAGGCAGATTTATGGATGTCATCGGGATCAGTTTTCTTGTCTACACCCTGGCGATCATGGGGTTTGGTCTCTATACCGCCCGCTTCGCCAAAAAATCGAGTCAGGACTATTTTCTTGCGGACCGGGGGCTTGGGGCATGGGTCGCAGCGCTCTCTTCTTCGGCTTCTGCCGAGAGCGGGTGGGTGACCCTTGGGCTTGTCGGGACCGCGTTTAAGGTGGGGCTTTCCGCCCTTTGGATCGTTCCTGGAACGGTGGCCGCCTTTCTCTTCAACTGGTTTGTGATCGCCAATCGCCTTCGTCGGATTTCGAAGCAGCATGGACAGATCACCATTCCAGACGTTCTTGTCGGAACGCATACCGGCGGCGGGGCGGTGGCGATTCGGGTCTTTTCGGTTGTGGTGATCCTTTCGATGCTCGCTTTCTATGTTGCCGCACAGATGACCGCTGCGGCGAAGACGTTTCATGGGACGTTTGGGTGGCACTACCTGGTGGGGGTGGGTGTTGGCGCGGCGATTGTTCTCATCTATACCGTGGTGGGAGGTTTCCGTGCGGTGGCGTGGACCGACGTGGTTCAGGCGATCTTTATGATCTTCGCGATGATCGTACTTCCGATCATTATGATTTTCAAATTGGGCGGGTTCGGTCCGATGATGGAGACTCTTCGCGGTCTCGAAGCGGTTCCGGATTTAAAAGCGCAGGGAAATCTTACGGATGGGGTGGCCGGAAAGACGGGAATGGCTCTTTTCGGATTCTTTGCCCTCTGGCTCTGTATTCCCCTCGGATATCCCGGTCAACCGCATGTGTTGGTTCGCTTTATGGCGACCAAGGACGAGAAATCCGTTCGACAGGCGGGGATGATTGCGACCGCCTGGGTTGGCGTTCTTCTTGCCGGTGCGGTCTTCCTTGGTTTGGCGGCGCGAGCTTACTTTCAGGGGATGGGCGGGTTGGAAGGGTTGACCGATCCGGAAGAGGTTCTTCCGATAGCAGCACGCGAACTTCTTCCCGGTCTTTTGGCGGGAGTCATGGTCGCCGCGGTCATGGCGGCGATCTGTTCGACGGCGGACTCTCAGTTACTCGTGACCGCTTCGGCGGTGAGTCACGATCTCTATGTTCGTATGACGAAGAAAGAGCGTACGGAGCAGTCAAAGTTTATCGTGAACCGGGTCACTGTTCTGGTCATAGGATTGATTGCGATGGGGATCGCCATGACCGGAAGTCGGGTCGTATTCGATTTTGTTCTCTATGCGTGGGCAGGACTCGGTTCCGCGTTTGGGCCGGGCCTTATTCTTTCTCTTCTCTGGCGGGGAACGACTTCGTGGGGCGTTCTTGCCGGTATCATTGTTGGCTTCGGGGGGACGATCGCCTGGGTTCAGTTCTTCAAGGAACCGACCGGGATCTATGAGATGGGTCCTGCCTTCCTTGCCGCCTTCGTGGCGGTCGTCGTCGTGAGCCTGATTACTTCCGAAAAATAGCGATTTCGAGCTGGAGAACGCATCCTCATTCCTATATAATCCGCCGCTCACCTCGCAGGAACCGATATGAAAAAACTAAGAAACATCGCTATCATTGCGCACGTTGACCATGGGAAGACAACGCTGGTCGACCATATGCTTCGGCAGACCGGAGTGTTTCGGTCGAATGAAGCGGTGCAGGATTGCGTGATGGATTCGAACGATCTGGAGCGCGAGCGGGGGATCACGATTCTCGCGAAGAACACGTCGGTTACGTACAAAGATACGAAAATCAACATTATCGATACTCCGGGTCACCACGATTTTGGTGGGGAAGTGGAGCGTGTCCTTGCGATGGCGGATGGAGCTCTCGTTCTCGTTGACGGGGCGGATGGCCCGATGCCGCAGACGCGGTACGTGCTTGAGAAGGCGCTCTCTTCGGGCCTGGAACTGATCCTGGTCATCAATAAACTAGACCGACCGGAAGCGCGTCCTGCTGAGGTTCTCGACGAGTTACAATATCTTCTTCTCGAACTCGATGCGGATGATCGTCAACTGCATGCGCCGGTCATTTATGCGATCGGACGAACAGGAAAAGCGAAGAGCGATCTTGAGAGTGACTGGGGGGATCTCACCTGTCTCTTTGACACGATTCTTGAGCATATTCCTGCGCCCAAAGTTGATCCGGAAGGTTCCTTCTGTATGGGGGTTAGTTCCCTTGACTACAACGATTATGTCGGACGGATGGCGATTGGGAGAGTGAGTGCGGGGAATGCCGAGACCGAGAAGGATGTTTTTCTTCTGAAGCAGGATGGAAAAAAGATTCGCGGAAAGATTGTCAAAGTGGAAATATTCGACAAGTTGGGACGCCAGACCGTTCCCATGGCGGAAGCGGGGGATATCTGCTGCATCGCGGGGCTTCCCGATTGCGATCTTGGGGATACGATCGCGACATCAGAATCTGCCGAATTGGTGGCCTTCTCTCCGATCGATGATCCGACCATATCGATGAATTTTCTCGTGAACGATTCTCCCCTGAGTGGCCGCGATGGGGAGTTTCTGACAGCGAACTTCCTGCGAGATCGCCTGATTCGGGAGACTCTTTCAGATCCAGCGCTGATTGTCGAACCGACCGGGAGTCCTGATTCTCTCCGGGTGAAAGGGCGGGGGCTTCTCCATCTTTCGATCCTGATTGAAAAAATGAGGCGCGAAGGGTTCGAACTTCAACTTTCCCGGCCCGAAATCATCTTTCGGGAAGTGAATGGTGTGAAGATGGAGCCGATGGAGCGCGCCGAGGTTACCGTCGATGAGGCGTATCTCGGGAGGGTGATGGAACTTCTCGGAACGCGTCGGGGAGAGATTCTTAACGTCGAGCCCCGTCAGAATCAGATGCACATCCAGGTGAAAATTCCGACTCGTGCGCTGATCGGTCTGCATGGGCGGATCCTGAGCGCGACGCGAGGAACGGCGGTCTTAAGCAGTGCGCTCGATGGAATGGCGGAGTTCAAAGGAGAGATTCCGGATCGACTGGCTGGTGTGATTATCCAACAGGAAGATGGCGAGTCGGCGACCTATGCGCTCGATAATTTGAAGTCACGCGGGACCTTCTTCCTTCCTCCCGGGATCCCTGTTTACGAAGGGATGATTGTCGGGGAGCACGTACACGAACGGGATATTGTCGTCAACGCGGGACGAAAGAAAAAGCTTACCAATATGCGTTCTTCCACGGCGGACGCGATGATCGTTCTGGCCCAGCCGAAGATTCTTTCTCTGGAAGAGGCCCTTGAGTACATCAAGGAAGACGAACTTGTGGAGGTCACCCCGAGGGTCATTCGTCTTCGAAAGAAGCTTCTCAAGGAGCACCAGCGCAAACGTGCCGAGCAGGGACAGACTGCGAGGGCCTGATCGGGTCACGCTTGTTTCGATAGAAAATCGGAGAGCGTTTTTCCACTTTCCTTGAATTTCGTCTGGGTTTGGAGTGCGAAGGGAATCCGTGCCGCTGCGAAGAAAGGTTCGAGCAGGGATTCTTCCCCCAAACCTCGTGTTTTCAGCCCTTCGAGCGCCAGGCCGGCCGCCCAGCAGTTCCATTCGCCATAATTCTTCCCCTTGGGCCCTTTTTGCGTTGAATCGAGACGGAACGCCGCCTTGTTCCAGGCGTGTCTCTCTTCGACCGACCAGGTGACGACTTCCTCAAGGACTTTTTCCCGCGTCTCTTCGGATGTCAAAAGTCCCGTCCAGAAGGCGACCGGGGCCATTTCGAATCCGGCCGGGGTCCGGTCGGCTCCCCGGACCTCGACGAAAGATTTGAGCCTCACATTCGTAAAGATCTGTCGCAGCGCTCCCTGTATGTGCATGTCGTTGAGGGCTCCCTCCTGTTCAAGTCGCATGAGGCGATCTCCGAGGGTTCCTTTTGTTTCTTCTGGTTGTCCTGATTCGTCGAGCTGGAATATTCCAGGGACGGTTTGAATGTAATCAATAAATCCTGGGACGATATTTTTCAGTTGAGACAGCCCCTGGTCGATCAGGTTTCGGCACCTTTTTGGATCGGTCGCTTCCCAGATCTCGTACCGAAGGTTCCGGTCTCCGGCACATTCTCTCTTCCAGAAGGGACTGTTCGCAAAGAGGTATGCGGCGACCGGTTGAAGAGCGTCGGAAATAAACAGGATCTCTCCGGCATCTTTCTCATCGACGATGTCGAAATTCATCTGGATGCTGGAGCTGTTTCGCATCATCCATCTTCCAAGCGTTCCGACTTTTTCCAGATGGCGATCCATCAGTTGGTATTTAGTCTGGTGGATAAGATCGATCTCTTCCGGTTCATGGGTCGGATCGATTCCGAAGCAAAGAGTTTTCAGTCTCCGGTTCTGGGAGATCTTGTCGAGACGTTCTTGATGCGTGTGAAAGGCTTTCGCAAGTTCATGCAGGTTGGAATGAGGAGGGCTTGCCCACTCCAGTTGTCCTCCTGGCTCCAGAGAATAGTCCTCATCATCGGCTGAGTACTTCAGAATTTCTTTGAGGAGATCCGTTGCTGAATATCCTTTTTCTGGGTTTACCCGAAGGCGATTCAGGTCTTCCGTGTAAAGAAGGTTTTCTATTTCGATGCCTACGCGTCGATCCCCGGGGGCGACGGTTCGTGAAAAGGCAAAGCTGGAAATTCTGTCTGGCAAATTCATGGTTATTCCCTGGCTTAAGGAGTTCCCTTTTCTTTGAAACCGAGGGCGGCCGAATTGATGCAATATCGCATTCCGGTCGGATTCGGGCCATCATCAAAAAGATGTCCAAGGTGTGCCCCGCACTTCTTGCAGAGAACCTCGGTGCGGACCATTCCCTGCGAGACATCTTCCTGAATCGTCAAATTTTCCTCCTCATAAGGATCCCAGAAACTGGGCCAGCCCGAGCCGGAGTCATATTTTGTATCGGAAGAAAAGAGCTCATTTCCGCAGGCCACACAGAGATAGGTTCCAGTTTCTTTGTGGTCATGATATTTCCCCGTAAAGGGACGTTCCGTACCTTTTTGTCGGCAGACGTAGAACTGGTCGGGAGTGAGTTTTTCTTTCCACTCATTATCTGAGAGGCCCATAGGGTTCTCCTTGTCATTCGAGTTTGTGGGGGTAGGGGCAGAGCACGCTCCTGCGAAGAGGATGGTGATGAGGAAGAAGTTTTTCCAATTCATTTTAATCTCCTCGCCACATTATGGTTCGATATTCGTTCAAAGGCCAATTCAACTTTACGAAATGGAAGTAATAATCTCTTTTTTTCAAAAAACTTTTTCAAAATATTTTCTTCTGCCTTGTTGTTTTTCATTTTTATTTTCATATTATCAGAACTATGAAAGTAAAAACGCCGACGCTTTTTCAGCAGTTGCGAATGGGGGACGAGCATGTGGAGAGGTTCCGTGCCCTGGCGCATCCAAACCGTCTGCGCGTTTTTTACTTCCTGGTCCTGGAGAGAGAGGGAATGACGGTGGGGGAGCTGCAGGCGCGGGTTGGATTACCGTGGCCGACGCTCTCCCACCATCTGGACCACCTTCGGCGCGCCGGTCTTCTCGAACGGAGGCGCGACGCACGTTTCATCAACTACCGGATCAATCGGCGTGTGATCGCCGATCTCGTCCGCATTCTCCGGCCCGCTTCCCGGTAAATCCGCGCCCTTTCTTTGTGGCTCATTATCCTTGAGTTTTTATTCGGTCTTCGGTAAAGTTCCGAATCCTTGGGGGCGCGTGGCGGTGCTTTTGTACGAAAGGTCTGTACCCATGCGTCTCTTCACAATAGGGATCCTTCTCCTCTTTAATCCTTTCTTCGCTTCCTCTTCCCCGGAAACTATTGCTCTCACGCGGGGACCCTATCTGCAGATGGCGCGGCCGACCTCAATGATGGTCGTCTGGAATACAAATGTATCTGCGGAGGGGACGGTCCGGTACGGACGTTATCCCGGACCCAACTGGGAATTCCTGCAAACCTCTCCCTCCAGTACCCTTCATGCGATCGAGCTGAACAATCTCACCCCCGATACTCTTTACTATTACGAAATTCAGTCCGGGGGGACGGTCCTCGCTTCCGGTTCCGATTATTCCTTTACGACCTACCCTCTCTCTGGAAACGCAAAGCCTTTCCGCTTTGCCGCCTTTGGGGACTCCGGGAACGGCAGTCAGAAACAGGCCGAAATGGTTTCACAGATGAAAGCTCTCCGGCCTCAACCGGAGTTGACATTGGGTCTGGGAGATCTTGTATACAGTAATGGCGAGTGGGAGAATTATGACCCTCGATACTTCGGACCGAATGCCGATATCCTTCGCAGTCAGGTTCTCTGGCCCTCCATGGGGAACCATGATTCCTACACCGAGAACGGAGCCCCCTATTTGGCGAATTTCTATCTCCCGACCGATTCAGGGGCTCCCGGGGCGCCGTCCAATACGGAGTTGTACTACTCCTTCGATTACGGGGAAGCCCATTTTGTCGCGATCGACAGTCAGATCTCCTCGAAATCGATAGGGGGAGCGATGCATGACTGGTTGCGTGCGGATCTTGCCGATGCTGATGCTCGAGGGATGCGTTGGAAGGTGATCTTTGCTCACCATCCTCCGTATACGTATGGCACGCACAATTCTGATTACGAGCTTGACCTTGTTTTTCTTCGACAGAATTTCACTCCGCTCATGGACGAATTCAACGTCGATCTGTTTCTGGCAGGCCATTCCCACGTGTATGAACGTTCCTATCTGGTTCAGGATAATGCGATTCTCCAGACCCATATGAATGAATACAGCAAGGTTACGAACCCTGAGGGAACCATGTACATCGTCAGTGGTGCCGCCGCAAAGGATGGAAGCGGGGCGCTCAATCACCCTCTTATGTCTTACTCCAAAGGGGATGTCATCGGGGCTTCTGTCTTCGATGTGACCCACGATGAAATTCGGGGCTATTTTCTCCAACGAGATGGACGGGCGGTCGATCTATTTACGTTACGAAAAGGGGTGGATGTCATTCCTCCGACTGTTCGTGATCTTTACGCTCCTTCCGGCCGAGAACTCCATGTTGTTTTTCAAGAACCGGTAGGGGGCTCTTCTGCCATTGATCTTTCTCACTATTATATCAGTGATGGTGTTTCGGTCGAGGGGGCGACTTTGTTGACGGATGGAAGAACGGTCGTTCTCTCTACAACAGAACAACAGCTTGAGAAGGTCTATACCGTTTCTGTGAATGGCGTACAGGATCGTGAGGTGACTCCGAACACGATTACCTCCGCCGTGAAGGTCTCTTACAAGGTTGAACCGGTGACGGGGGTCGCTCGAAGTGATTCCTGGACTTTCTGGGAGGGCACAACCTTTCCCGGTTCCGGATGGAATTCTCTCTCTTACGTGGACTATGGATGGCAGAGGGGGGTTGCTGGCCTCGGGTACGGGGATGGGGATGACACGACGTTCCTGGAGAATATGAAAGGGAACTATCTTTCTGTCTATGCTCGTCGCTTTTTCTCCGTTGGGGATCTTTCCACGGTGACGGGGATGCGGATGAAGATTAGATACGATGATGGATTTGTGGCGTATCTCAATGGAACGGAAATCGCCCGGAAAAATGTTCCCCTGGGTCAGGATGAGATGACGATGGCGGTTCCCGATCACGAAGCGGGTGATTTTGAGGTCATCGATCTTTCGGGGTATACCTCTTTATTGGTGGAAGGGACTAATCTTCTGGCGATAGAGGGTCATAACGCTACTCTCTTTAGCAGCGATTTTTCGCTCCATCCGATCTTGGAGATTGATGGCGGAGAAGTCGTGTCGGTACCCACACCGATGTCGATCTCAGAGGCTCCTCTGCCTCCTGCAGGGGGAGGGGGTTGCTTCGGAAGGGGTAGGGATACCTTTGGGGGAGGGATGGCGGTTCCCTTCGCTTTCTTCCTTCTGCTTCTTGCCGGAAGATCCTTTTCCCGGCGTAGAATCAAGGGGCAGGAATAAACCCGGAACGAGGTGAACTTGTGTCTACCTCGACTCGACCTTTGCTCCTTTTCCGGGAGAAGAGAGTTCCCTGCCCGGAGACGGAGCTTTTCCAGGAAGACCCCAGGTCATTCAATTGTACTGTCGATCTTACCGGCTCTCAGGGTCTTCGGAGAGAGAGAATTCCGGCCCCCAGGAGGATCAGGGTGAGAAGTCCGAGTTCGGGGGAGAGAGGGGATCCTCCGATCGATCCCATGCATCCACTGCCGACGGAACCGCCGCCGAGCATGATTCCATGCAGCACCATTCCATCGGTGACTTCAAAGCTCTCCGCTTGACTCCACGGTCCGATATTCCCATTGCTGTCGATGGCCCGTACCCGCCAGGCGTAGCTCCCCATTTCAAGGGCGATCGGGAGAGTGGTATCCGCCCATTGAAGCGTCCAGGCAAGCGGGGTGGCAAAGTCTGTGTCTGTATCGATCTGGACCTCATAACTGACGATCATTCCATTGTCTTGAGCCTCGGTCCATTCGAAGTTGTTCGTTCCCGGTCCAATGACCGTTCCTTCTTGTGGGTGAAGAAGGGCCACCGCTCCGGGTGCGGTCGTGTCGAGGGTTGTGTCGATCGTAAAGTTCCAATCATTCGTACTCTGGGTAGAAAGGCCCGCTCCGTTGACGGCGGTGACTCTCCAGGTGTACGCCCCATTGGAGAGGGGGGAGGTTGTCGTCATACCATAGGTAGGTACTTCCTGGCTGAAGACGGTATTTCCTTCTCCGTCGAAAATTTCAACGAGGTGATAAGCGACGCCACTCTGCATATCTGTTCCCGGGCTCCAGGCCAGGAACACCTCTGGATTGACGAGGTTTGCGGTTCCATTGCTCGGCCAGTATTGCGAGGGGGAAGAGGGAGGGGTCAAGTCCGGAATTACTCCGTTCGCCATGGTGAACGTGTTCCAGTCGGTCCATTCTCCTGTCGTTCCCACTCCGATGGCGCGAACACGCCAGGCGTAGGTTCCGGAGGGAAGAGCAGGGGTCGTTTCTTCGGATTCCGTGACAAGGGTGCTTGTCAGGATACTTCCGTTGAGCATCAGTTCAATTTCGTACCAGTTGGCTCCTTCTACATCGGTCCAGTTAAGCCAGACGCTCCCGAGGGGGAGAAGGAAGCCATTGGGAGGGAGAAGGAGGGTGGGGACTCCGGGAACAATACTATTGGTGATCAGGAACGACCACGTCTCGCTCCAGGAGCCGACGTTGTTGTAAATATCGATCGCCTTTGCATGCCAATAATAGGTTCCCGTCGGGAGAGAAGGGATCGTGATCGATAGTGCGCTTGTCGTTGCATCGAGAAGGATGGGCGCGGAAAAACCTGCATTGGTGGAAACCTGAATCCGGTAGTGATCGATTCCGGAATCATCTGTTGCTTCCAGCCAGGAAAGGGTTGCCGGGTCGGTTGTTGCAAGGGTATCGATCGGAAACTGGAGTTCGGGTGCGGTGGGGGGGTTGGTTTCTTGCCCTGTATTTTTTGTGAACGTCCAGGTGACACTCCATCCGCTCGTATTTCCATAAGGATCGACCGCTCGTACTCTCCAGGAGAAGGTTCCATCCGGAAGAGACACGGTTGCTTGCGGAAGCGTGGGAGAGGCTTGGTAAATGACGCCCGTATCCGAGATCTCAATATCGTAGTGTCCGATTCCATTTGCGTCCGAAGAAATGCTCCAGGTAAAGAGGGCCGGATTCGTTCCCAAGGTTGCTCCGTTGCCGGGAGAAAAGAGGAAGGGAACTGTGGGAGCTGTTGCATCGACCACAAAGGACCAACTCGTCGACCAGGGACTGACATTTCCGGCGGCATCGGTACTGCGAATTTTCCAGTAGTGCAATCCATCGGCAAGGGGTGCCGGTTGCATGTAAAGATTGGATGTTGTGTTGTGCAGCCCATCCATATCCCATTCAAACGTAACGCCTTCGCCCGACCACTCCAATAAGGGGGAGGGTCCTGTTACGCTGCCAGGGGTAGGGGTGATTAAAATCGGTGCATCGGGAGGGATCGTATCGAGGGTTACGCCATCGGACCCCGCGGGTGCACTTACTTTTCCACTATTATCGATCGCCCGGACGGAGACGTAATAGGTCGTTCCTTCCACGAGTGTGAGGCCGGAAAGAGTGGCGGAAAGCGCATTCCCGATATTACTCCAGTCAGAGAGATCGGTTCCTCCAGGAGTCGTTCCGACCGACCACTCATAGTGGGAGATCCCGCCCGCATCGGTAAAGCCGGTCCAGTTTGCCGAAATCGTAGTGGTGCTGTTTTGCCAGTCGATGTCTGTGCCGTTTCCGTCGTTCACCGTACCTGTGGTCGGGGGAACCGTGTCGACCGTCACGCCGTTTGAGAAAGCAACCATTCCGACATTGCCAAGTTTATCTATGGCACGTACGGAGACAAAGTAGGTTCCATCCGTAAGGGAGAGCGTGCTGTTGGTCATGGCGGTGACATTTCCGATCTCCGTCCAATCCATCACCGAGGAGGTTCCGGGGATCATGCCGATCGCCCATTCGTATTTTTCAATGCCGATTCCCGCTCCATCGGAGAAACCGGACCAATTTGCAGAGAGGGTGGTCGTAGAGGTTTGGAAATCGATGTCGGCGCCCGTTCCATCGAGAACGGTTCCTGCAAGGGGACCGGTGTAGTCGATCGTGACTCCATCAGAAATTCCGGGGATGGCATAGTTTCCAACCTTGTCCCTTGCCCGGATCGAAACGTAGATCGTTTCTTCTGCCAGGGACAATCCCGAGTTTGTAGCGGTGGTCACATTTCCGACGGGAGTCCAGTTTTGAATATTGGTTCCCCCCGCGGTATTCCCGATGGCCCACTCATACCCGTCGATCCCGCTGCCGGAATCGGTTGCGGCCGACCAGTTGGCCGAAAGAGTTGAGTTGGACGCCTGCCAATCGATATCGGTTGCCGTTCCATCCTGGACGAGAACCGTTGTGGGGGGGGCGGTATCTACGGTGACTCCGTCGGAGGTTGCGACAACGCTGATATTCCCTGCTTTGTCGATCGCCCGAACCGATACGTAGTAGGCGGTTGCGTTTGTAAGCGAGAGGGTTGAGTTCGAAGCATTTGTGGCCGTACCCACATTGGTCCAGTTCTGAATATCGGTTCCTCCCGAGGTGGTTCCGATCGACCAATCGTAGGAAGCGATTCCGCTCAAGGCATCGCCAAAGCCACTCCAGTTCGCCTCGATCGATGTGTCGGAGGCTTGCCAGTCGATATCGGTTCCACTTCCGTCCGAGACCGTTCCTGCGGTGGGAGCGACTCCATCCACTCCGAAGGAGGTAATCGTGGACCAATCTGTGTATTCGTATCCATCATAAGCCCGAACCATCCAGTAATACGTATCGCCACTTGCGGTAGCGAAGGTATTGGAAACGGTTGCTGAAATCGTTCCGTTCGAGATATAGGGCGAAAGCGGGGGGTTCGTCTTCCCAACAAGCCAGTTGTACTCGATCGAATCCGCTTCTGGGTCTGCTCCTCCTCCGGTCCAGGCGACGGTCTGAACTCCTGGCTGAAGCCAGTCGTTGTTGGGGGGCGTCGTATTCGTTGGAACGGCAGGAAGACCATTTTCCCGGAAAGAGCGGGTGGACGAATAGTTCGACCAGGAAGATCCGTCATGGGCTCGGACCCGCCAGTTATATGTTGTGGCGTCCGCGGCTCCGGTCCAGTTGTAACTGGTGCTGCTTCCCGAATAGACAGCTGTGGTTGGGGAAGCGGCGGTGGAGCAGTAAAGAGTATAGGTGATCGGGTCTCCATCCGGATCGGTCGAAGCATTCCAAGAGAAGTTGACCGAGTTTCCGATCGTCCGAACCCCTTCCGCGGGGGCGATCAAGGTTGGTGTTGTGGGGATGAGGTTATAGGTGACTTCCAAAGTGGACAGGTGTAGCCAGAGGGTGACGCCCCGGTCTCCTCCCTGGTTGGCAGCGAACCCAATCCCGAACCAGTTGCTTGCGAGTTGGGATTGAATCTTGGCATCGGCAGCTGTCCCGAGGTCGAGCCATCCCGTGTACCCCTGTCCCTTGACGAGATTCTGGCTATTGATGTAAATACTGCCGTTTACGCAATCTGAATAGTGTGAACTGGCGGAGCGAGTTGCGTAGTTGACCGCCATATCCCGTGCTCGGACGTAGAGGCTGTTACTGTCGAATTCGCCGTAATTGGTGTTGGGGACGTAAATTTTAAGGCGGGAGTTGGTGACGGCGGCAATGTCTGGGACCGTGGTCGTATCCCAGTCCGCAGCCGATCGGTACGTTTCATCGATCCAGTCTTCATCATAGCCCACATGGCAGTCGTACCAGTAGTTGCTCCCATAGGATCCCTGGGCATATCCGGAATTAGAAGTGGCATTCCCGAAAGAGGACCAGAAGGTGTCACTGGAGACCCACCATTCGTCCGAATGGCAGGTGTTATCGACAAGAACCCCCGAAGCGGTCCACGTGGTCGGGTCGATCTTGATCGGATACTCTCTTTTTGGATCGACGACCCAGTCGGCCGGGATCTGAATTCGCATCTCATAAAGGCCGTTATTTAGAGGAGTAACGAGGTAGGTTCCTCCTGCTCTCGCGGCCCCATTTTCCTCAAATGCGATCGGCACCCCGATGCGGAAGAGTTTTTCTCCTTGAAGTGTTGTCACCCAGATGTTTCCTGCCGTGAGGAAGGCTTCATTCTGAATTTCTCCATCGATCGTGAAAGCCATCTCTTTTCCCAACTCGATCTGTCCGACGAAATCGACCGTTTGGGTCGCTTCCGGGAGGAGGGGAGCACTGTTGAGAATCAGGTCATGTTTCACCAGGCCTGCGTGAACCTGGTACTGCTCGGTCGCTCCTGGGAATATTTCCGGGTAGCTGATTTTATTCCCACTGACGAGTGCCGAAACGTCACTCTTGTTCCAGAGGGTTATATATTTTCCTTCTGCCGTTGTGTATCCGAGCGAGAGGGGGGTCCATGAATAGGCTTCTTCTTCCGAGATTCCGATTCTCATTTCGGTTGAGATTGTGGGGAACCAGGACTTGATCCCATTTTTCACGTTCTCGTATCCACTCGATGATTTGGTGATGTCAATTTCGATCTCTTGCCAGTTTCCCTCTTCATCCCGATAGTGGATCGGAGTGGGGGCGATGAGCGCGGAATAGCTTCCATCCGCATTCTTAAAGTGGCGCGCCTTTTCTCCCCGCAGTTCCAGGACTTCATTTGGGCGGTTGAGGCTTTTGAGGAAATCTTTCCACTCGATATCCTTTCCTTCGTTGGTCTCTTCCTGTTGAGCGGCCAGGGTGCTCTGTGCTCCCGGCTGCATTCCCAGAAGGGATATTCCGGTGAGGAGTGCGAGAAGGAGTGGAAGCTTCGATGTTTTGCCCATGCTGTGTCCCCTAAGCATTCAGTTCAATTCCAGCCACTGTTTCGAGAAAAGCGGAAAGCTTGCCTATATAGAGAGGGAGTTCCCTCTGTCGGTTTTCGACGGATCGTTTTCTGGGGAGGAGGCACTTTTTCCTGTACGTGCTTTTGGAATGTTTCTCTGAAGAAAAATTCAGAAAAAGAGAGGATTCGATACTCCGCAACCACTTACCCATATACTCACCCATATGTACTGGCAACAAGAATATTATGGGTGGCTGGGGATGTCAAGTGTGTAGGTTCACATTTTCACATTTATTTAAAAACCCCGTTTTTCGCCCATTTTTGTAGGGTAGGGGCTTTTTCCCCGGTACACTTTGGGGACAAGGTATGACTTTTACTCAGGAGGAACTATGCAATCCATTCTCGCGGTCCTGATGGGCCTCTTTTGCGTTTCGGGAGTCACGGCTCAGGACAAGTGTAAACTTGATGTTCGTTCCCAGGTGGGGGACAAAGTAACCCAGACAGAGAAATTCTTTCTGGAAGGTTCGTTCACCATAACGATGGGCGAAATCAAACAAGAAATGGAGATGTTCGAGACGAAGAATGAGGTGAGTATCGATCATGTTCTGTCCGTAGATGAGGATGGATGGCGGAGTAAAGTTCGGCGCACCGTCAAAACGAAGGGGAAGAGAGAGAAAAATCCCGGAGAGCCGGAGGAAAAGGAGACGGTCAGTCCCCTGCAGGGGAAGACCTTCGTGGTGATCCAGGATGGGGAGGATTCCCGGTATGAAGAGATTCCCGAAGGACTCAAAGAGTCGGACCTTTCGGAAATGGATCTTCGGCGGCCCATCTTTGTAAAGTTTCTTCCGAAAGGGGATGTCTCTGTTGGTCAGAGTTGGGAGATTCCCGAAAAAGAATTGTTAGAGGACTGGGCGAAGGATCAGGGGGAGGATGGCATGAAAATGTCCTCCGGATCTGCTGAGGGAACTTTGAAGGGAATCGAAGAGAAGATCGCCATTGTGGTCTATGTTGTTAAAATGAAAGGGAAAACGGATAACGAGATGGATTCCACTATTGCGATGACGGTAACCGCCCGTATTGATCACACAACCGGTCGCATGTTGTCTCTGAATGGAAAAGGAAAGATGACCCTTTCTGGTGAGATGGAGCAGGGAGGTCAGGCGATGGAAGTGAGCGGGAACTTTTCGATGAAGATGGCGGAAACGTACTCGTACGAATAAACAATCTTTGTTTCTACGGGTCGCTCTCCTGGGAGCGGCCCGTTTTTTTATTTTAAATATTCTGACTGATTCGTGCACTTTTTTGTGGAAATCGATCCCCATATGGGTTACCAAGTTCTCTTCTGAGGGGCGGCGGGATACAAGCAGGGGGCATGCGTGATGAGACGTTTCCATGTTTGGATCCTTTACCTGTTCTTTTTTACACTTCTAAGTTGCGGGGATGATGATCCGGTTCCTGTTGTTGCAGGCAGCCTGGAGAGTTCCCCAATCAAACATGTCTATGGGTATGCCTATAAGAGCGACTTGACCAAGTCGAGCATGACCAAAGACCTTGAGCGCGAGCAGATCACGGCGGTGGCTCTGCATGCGGCTTATCCCGAAAGTAATGGCGATATCGGTGATTTTGATGTTACCACTTCCACCGTGGGGGACTTCGTCGACAAGGCACACGCGCATGGCGTGAAGGTGCACTTGAACATCGCCTGCTTCTCTTCCTCCGATTCGAAGTCGGTTCTGAAGTACCACAAGAACAAGATGACGGCGCAGATCATGGATCTTGTGGACGCGGGAAATCTGGATGGAGTCTGTCTCGATTTCGAAAACATTCCCAAGGAAGAGTATTACCGTGACCTCTTCGCCACGTTCTCCGAAATACTTTCGGAGAAACTTCATGAGACAAACAGGGAACTCTTCATCGCTGTTGGGAATCGCCCCGGAGGCGATGATGATCCCGATCGACTCGCCGCCGCGGCGGATGGTCTCTTCATCATGGGGTACGCATATGCGGGGCCGTGGAGTAGCTATGCGGGGCCGACCGCTCCTTTGACGACCGGAGGCAAATGGTGGGCCGCCTACTCGACCTATCTCTTCGACGAAGAGTCAGAGAAGACCTGGGTCGCCAAGGGCGTCGATCCGAAGAAGTTGATTTTGGGCGTTCCCTTTTATGGATACCGGTGGCAGACCTACGGGCTCGGGGTAAAGAGCCAGACCGTATCGGGAACCGCGAAGGCCTTGACGATCAGTTATATCATTTCGAAGTATGGAAAAGAGTGGGACACCTATTCCCAGACCCCTTATTACGCATGGAGTTCCGGAGGAGACTACTATCAGGTCTGGTACGACGATGCGGAGAGCTTTGCGCTGAAATTCAGTGCTGCGAATGAGGCTGGATATGGGGGGATCGGCATGTGGAAACTCCCTTGGGCCACCGATGAAGTTTGGAATGAGATTCAAAAATACCAGGAGGCGGAATGAAAAAGTTCCTGTTTCTTCTCGGAATCGCATTGGTGATTCTCGGCGGGTTTTTCTTTTTCCGGGGGAATTCCGGTTCCGAGGAAAGTCCGTTCTCTCGATCGATGAAGAAATTTTATGCTGGAGAGGCCGTGGAAACGACTTCTCCTTCTCCCGATTCCTCCGAATGGGTCCTCGGTTCGACGGAGAATTCTCTTCCGCATGAAGATCTTGTCTCTCGTTTTACGGAGGGAAAAGAAAAGCGGGACTGGAGGGGGATTCTTCATCTCCGACGCTGGCTCTCTTCGCTTCCTTCCAGACAACTTCTTCCTTTCGTGGCCTACATGGAAAAATCGGAGCAG
>PVBE011744836.1_pt1 | contig 41862 bp, 42 predicted proteins | sample 1631181 | NCBI WGS metagenome assembly PVBE01 (sample SAMN08397723, study PRJNA350692) | Marine metagenome, whole genome shotgun sequencing project. | isolation source: water | place: Pacific Ocean | collected 2012-04 | reverse complement strand
GGATCGATATGGACGTCAAGAGCCTGGTACTCATGCGCGCAGAGCAGGCCCGCACGGCCGGCTGCGACGGCGTAATCGCGTCGGGACTCGAGGCCCCGGCAATTCGGGAAGCACTCGGGGCCGAACTCTTGATCGTAAGCCCTGGAATTCGTCCGGCGGAGGGAAACTCCGCGGACGATCAGAAACGTATCGTCACGCCCGCGCAGGCGTTCGCAAACGGCGCTGACTACATCGTCGTCGGCCGGCCGATACGTAACGCGGTTAGCCCACGAGAGGCCGCCGAGTCTATGCAAGCGGAAATCGCGGCCGCCGTTCAATGACTACCGTGGAGGCCGCCCTGGAACGGCGCCTTCGGCACATGCAGTGGTTCGCGACCGGCCTGCTCGTAGGCGTGGCTGTCCTGTTCGTCGTGACGAGCTTTCTTATGCGAGCCCATCCCTGGCTCGGAGTCGTCGCGGCGTTCGCGGAGGCAGGAATGATCGGCGCTTTAGCGGACTGGTTCGCGGTGAGTGCTCTGTTCCGACGACCGCTCGGGTTGCCGATTCCGCACACGGCGATCGTGCCCGCACGCAAGAACGACATCGGCCAGGCGCTCGCCCGCTTCATTCGCGATCATTTCCTCGTCAAGGATGCCGTTCTGCCGCGGTTATCTCGGGCGGACCTTGCCGGCCGCCTTGGCGCCTGGCTTGCGCGCGAGGACAATTCGCGCCTCGTCAGCAGGGACCTGGGCTACGCGCTCGATTGGCTGATCGGTGCCGTCGACAGCGCTGAGTTGCGCCAGTCGCTACGAGACAACCTCCACCGCGCGCTCGAGCAGGCCTCCGTGAGTGCCGGGCTGGGTGTCATCTTGGACGTATTTACCTCGGGCGATCACGGTCAGGCTCTCGTCGATCAACTCGTGGAGGTCGGCCGCAACCACCTCAGATCGAACGAAGAAAGGATCCGCGCACGTATCAAGGATCGTAGTCCATGGTGGTTGCCGAGATTCGTCGACGAGGAAATTTACGAGCAACTGGTCGGCGAGTTGCAGAGGATTCTCGATGAGATCGGAGATGATCCCACCCATTCGGCCCGTGCCGACTTCGACCGGCGGTTAAAGGATCTTCGGGAAGCACTGCGTGATGATCCCGTTACCATCGAGAGGGGCCAGATATTGCGTGACGAGTTCCTGCGGCATCCGGCCGTCCGGCAGTATCTCGACGATTTATGGGAGCGCATCAGAAGCTATCTCAGCGACGCTCTGAACGACTCCGGCTCTCCGATTCGCGTCGGCCTCGAGCGTGAACTCAGTATTATCGGAGTAAGCCTGCAGGAAGACACCGTGATCAGCGAGCGCCTCAACGGGTGGCTTCGCGAGCTTATCACCTATCTCGTCGAAACCTACCGGCAACCGTTGAGCGAAATCGTGTCGGATACGATCGAGCAGTGGGACACGACGGCTACCGCCGAACGCATCGAGCTGTATATCGGCCGCGATCTGCAGTTCATTCGCATCAACGGAACGCTGGTCGGCGGCCTTGTCGGCGTCCTAATCTATCTTGTATGGGGCGTCATGCCGCTATAACAATGGTGCAAAAAACTGTACCGGGTACCCTTAGATATAAAGGGCCTTAGCTAAAGGAACCCGGTCCGTTTTCTACTTTTTTTGTCCATTGTTCGGTTACTCGTCACGGAGTTCTCGTTTCAGGACCTTACCGATGTTCGACTTCGGCAGGTCATCGCGAAACTCAACCTGACTTGGTATCTTGTAGGCGGTCAATCGCTCACGACAGAACTCAATGAGTGCCTGCCGCGTTAACGAAGCGTCCTTTTTGACGGCGAAGAGCTTGACGGCCTCTCCCGATCCTTGGTCCGGCATACCGATTACCGTGGCTTCGACTATGCCTGGATGGCTAACGACGACATCCTCGATCTCGCTCGGATAGACGTTGAAGCCGGACACGATAATCAGGTCCTTGAGCCGGTCCTCGATATAGATAAAGCCTTGCTCGTCCATCCGGCCGGCGTCGCCTGTTCGCAGCCAACCGTCACCGAAAATAATCTTGGCCGTCGCTTCGGGCCGGTTCCAGTAACCCCGCATGATCTGTGGACCGCGAGCACAGATCTCACCGACCTCGCCTACGGGCAGGATCTCGCCGTTATCATCGAAGATCGCGACATCCGTGGACGGTACCGGCAGCCCAACGGAGCCGTTGAACTCGGAATCCGTGAGCGGATTGGCGCTGATGACGGGAGACGCTTCCGTCAGTCCGTAGCCCTGAATAATCGGCATACCCGTCAGTGTCTGCCAGTCATCCGATACAGCGCGCTGCACCGCCATACCGCCACCCAGGCAAGCCTTGAGCGCACTGAAGTCGACGTCGGCGAACTCCGGCTGCTTCAGCAAAGCGACAAACAGCGTATTGACTCCCGTCATGAACGAGAACGACACCTTCTTCAGCTCCTTCACGAACCCGGGCACGTCCCTCGGATTCGTGATTAGCAGATTGTGGGTACCGAGTTCGACAAAACACAATAGATTCGCCGTCAGTGAGAAGATGTGATAGAGGGGCAAGGGCGCAACGACGAGGTTTCCAGGCCCTTTGATGACCGGCCGCGACCAGGCGGCGGCCTGCAGTACGTTACTGACTAAGTTTCTATGAGTCAGCACGGCTCCCTTCGCGACGCCCGTCGTCCCGCCCGTGTACTGTAGAAACGCAACGTCATCAGGCCCGATGGCGACCGCCTCGTAGTCTCGACGACTTCCGTGAGCGAGGGCCTCGATGTAGTTGACGGCAGCTTCGATCCGCCATTTCGGCACGAGGCGCTTCACATATTTCACGATGAGATGCGTTAGCGCGCGTTTCACCGGGGGCAGATGGTCGCCAAGCCGCGTGATGATGACGTGATCGACGTCCGTTCCTTCGACCACCTCCGCTACGGTCGCCGCGAAGTTTTCCATTACGAGGATCGCTTTGGCACCGCTGTCCGTAAGTTGGTGCTCCAGTTCTCTAGCGGTATAGAGCGGATTGACATTGACGGCGACGAGTCCGGCTCGAAGGATACCGAAAACGACAACCGGGTACTGCAGCACGTTCGGCATCATCACGGCGACCCGATCGCCAGGCTGCAACGAGGAGACGGACTGCAGGTAGGCCGCAAAGTCGCGGCTCAGCTTCTCGACGGTTGCAAAGCTCATCTCGGTCCCGAGATTCGAGAAAGCCGGCGAATCCGCGTAGCGCGAGAAACTCGCCTCCAACAGCGCTGCGAGGGAGTCGTGTTGATCCGGATCGATCTCGTAAGGCACGCCAGGCGGATAGGCGTCTAACCAGGGCCTGTCCATCAGGCGATGCTATCGGCAAGACTCAGAGCAAACCCTCGAGCACAGCCCACACGTTCTCGAGCATGACGTCGTTACCCCGCGCGTTGGGATGGACGCCGTCCGCCTGCATGAGTTCGCCGTTGAGCGCGACGTCGTCCATCAGAAACTGTACGAGCGGGAGCCCGAACTCGGCTGCGAGTTCCGAATAGATGTTGGCCAGAGCCGCCGTATACCCCGGACCATAATTCGGCGGAATCCGAATACCGGTCAACATGGGCGTAGCGCCGGAATCCTGTGTCATCACGATCATCGCAGCGAGATTGGCACGCAGATTACTCACGGGTTGTCCGCGCAACCCGTCGTTGCCACCGAGTTCGATGATCACGATCACGGGTTGATGCAGTTCGAGAATCCTCGGCAACCTGGCCAGCCCGCCGGAAGTCGTGTCTCCCGAGATACTGGAATTGACTACTTCATATCCGTAACCTTCGATCTTGAGGCGATCTTCCAGCTTGGACACCCAGGACTGCTCGATACGCATTCCGTAGCCGCTGCTCAGGGAATCGCCGACAACGACGATGGTCTGTTCGGCAGACCTGACGGACGTGGCCCCGACGAACGCAATGAGCGCCGCTGTCAACACTCCGGCGACCGAGTGGACTCGATTTACGCCTTTGACGAACATGATTGATGCAAAGTCCTTACTAACTGCCCGGGCACTAACCAAAAAGGTTACCAGCCCCGAAGGGGAGCTGACCATCCTGAACGATGTCAGCCTCAGCGTAAAGCGAGGCGAGACCGCGGCAGTTGTTGGGCCCTCAGGTGCCGGGAAATCGACGCTATTGGCGCTTCTCGCAGGCCTGGACGAGCCCACCAGCGGGCAGGTCTGGCTCGGCGATGAGGAGCTTACCGCGCTGGACGAGGACGGCCGAGCAAGACTCCGGAATCGCCAGGTCGGATTCATCTTTCAGTCATTTCATCTGCTGCCGTCGCTCACGGCGCTCGAGAATGTGTTGCTGCCGCTCGAACTCAGCGGAGTGGATCACGAAGCGGAACGCGCCCGTAAGGCTCTGACCCAGGTCGGCCTCGAGAGCCGCCTGCACCACTATCCGCGACAACTCTCGGGCGGAGAGAAACAGCGCGTCGCAATTGCACGAGCTTTCGTTACGGAACCCGCGCTGCTATTCGCGGACGAGCCGACCGGGAATCTCGACAACAAGACGGGTGCGCGCGTCATGAGTCTCTTATTCGAGCTCAACGCCGCCGCCGAGACGACTCTGGTGCTCGTTACCCACGATATCGTTGCGGCAGACCGCTGCAACCGCATATTCGAACTCGCGGCGGGCCGTCTCGTCGGCCCCGAGCATCCGCCGAGCTGACGTCAGACCAGGCGCCGTAGCTCTCCACCGGCAAGATAGTCCTTTACGTTCTCGGCCACCTGATCGAGCGTTCGTTGCCTCGACTCCGTTGCGGTCCAGGCGATATGCGGCGTCAGGATCAGATTCGGAATGCCGGCAGTCAGCAGCGGCTCGTCGTCCGTGGGTGGCTCCTTCGCCAGCACATCGATTCCCGCACCTCCGATTTCGCCCTGCCGTAATGCTTCGACCAGTGCCGCGCTGTCCACGAGAGCGCCGCGCGCGGTATTGATCAACAGTGCATCGGACTTCATTGCCGCCAGTTCGCGAGCGCCGATCATATGGCGGTTAGTCGCCGTCAACGGGCAGTGCAGGCTGAGTACATCTGCCTGCCCGAGGAGTGTGTCGAGCGGGATACGAGATTCCAGGGATGCGTTCTCTTCCGCTCCGGGGCGCGCTGCGATCAACACTTCCATCCCGAACGCCCAGCCCACGTCGGCAACGCCACGGCCTAGGGATCCGTAGCCGACGATTCCGAGCACCTTTCCTGTGAGTTCCCGGATCGGGAAATCGAAGAGCGCAAACGTGTTGCTTCGCTGCCAGGCGCCGGCGTCAACCACGGTTTGGTAGCCCTCGAGCTGGCGTGTCAGCGCCAATATCAATGCGAAGACATGCTGTACGACCGCCGGAGTACAGTAGTTGCGGATATTCACCACCGCGACCCCGCGTTCCCGTGCGGCCTCGAGATCGACATTGTCGCTGCCGGTCGCGGCCAGAACGATGAGTTTCAGGCTGGGATTCGCCGCCATCGTTTCCGCGTCGACTCGCGCCTTATTGACGATGCCGATGCCCACATCGTGCAGGCGGACCAGTATGTCGTCCGGGGGCGAAAACTCATAGTACTCGACGTCGACGAGCTCATCGAGCGGCGCGGTATCGACTCCGGGGCCCAGAGTCCCGTAATCCAGGAAGGCAGCTTTCATCCGTTTCGTCACGGCGCAACAGCTTACACTATGGCCCTATGCCGAAGCGCTCCAAGAACCGCCGACCGGATCCGGGTGCACCTTTCTGGGAGCACAAGACGCTTCAGGAGGTAACTCACACTGAATGGGAGTCGCTCTGCGACGGCTGCGGCCGTTGCTGCCTGCACAAGTTCGAAGACGAGGATACAGGAAGCGTGCATTATACCAACGTCGCCTGCCGGCTTCTGGATCTGACGAGTTGTCGCTATACCAACTATGCGGAGCGTCTCGAACATGTTCCCGACTGTGTCGTGCTCGAGCTTAAAAACCTCGCGGATCTCGCGTGGATGCCCGGTACCTGCGCTTATCGCCGCCTCGCCGAAGGCTGCGGTCTGGCGGACTGGCATCCACTCGTATCGGGGACGCGGGAAAGCGTTCATCGTGCCGGAATCTCTATACGCGGCCGGGCGATAGTAGAGTCGGCGCTCGGCGGCGACGAAGTCGAGGATCGGGTGATCCGGTGGCTCAAGCCCCCGCGTAAGACGAAAGTCAAAGCAGGCCGTTAACCGATTCAGCCCGTATTTTGCATACCGTGTGCGATCCCATTGATACTGGCCATCAACGCTTGCAACATCGCGTCGTCGGCGCTTCCGCCTTCTCGCCAACGCCGTAGTAGATCGATCTGCAACAGGCTCATCGGATCGACGTAGGGGTTTCGCAAGCGAATTGCTCTGCGCAGCGTAGCTTCATTCTCCAAGAGGATCTTTTGCCTGCGGAGTGCGAGAATGATTTCGGTGCAATGGTCGTACTCGGCGCGTATGATAGGAAAGAACTTTTCGTGCAGCGGGCCGGCGAGTTCTGAATAACGCTCGGCGATTTCTATGTCGGTCTTGCCGAGCACGATCTCGACGTCCGAAAGCAATACCCGGAAGAATTTCCAGCTCTCCAGCATGTCATGGATAGTATCTTCACCAAACTGCTCAATCGCGTGCTGTAGCCCGGATCCGACTCCAAACCAGCCGGGCAGCAACAGCCTCGTCTGCGTCCAAGCGAATACCCAGGGAATCGCTCTCACGTCTTGAATATTGGCGCTGTCCGAACGGTAAACCGGCCGCGAACCGATACCGAGTCGCTCAATGACGTCTATGGGCGTGGCGCCGCGAAAGTATTCCCAGAAGGCAGGCTGATCGTAGATCAGCTGTTTGTAGACGTCGCGGCTCGCGCCGGATAGCTCGTCCATGATCGAACACCAGCGCGGTTCCGAGGAGTCGGGAACGGGGTCCTGTGCCGATGCGAACAGTACGGAACTGACCGTCTGTTCGAGCGAGCGCATCGCAATCGCCCGCAACCCGTACTTGGCGTTGATCATCTCGCCCTGCTCTGTCATTCGCAGGCGCCCGGCGACGGCACCAGCCGGGGCCGCCATCACAGCCTCGTGGAGTCGCCCGCCGCCGCGACTGATCGTCCCGCCCCGACCATGGAAGATCGTCAGCTTCACGCCTAGGTCACGCATGATCTCGACGAGGTCTTGCTGCGCGCGCCGCAGTGTCCACCGAGCCGATGCGAGACCACCATCCTTGTTGCTGTCGGAATACCCGACCATGACCATTTGATGAGACTGCCGACGCTCGAGATGATCTCGATAACTGTTGTCGGCGAGCAAGCCTGCCATGATCGATGAAGCGTTCTGTAGATCTTCGACCGTCTCGAACAGCGGCACTACGTCGAGCGGCACCGAGCCGCCCTTCGGGCCCAGGTCGCCCCACTTGGCCAGGAGCAGTACCGACAGCACGTCGTCGGGGCCATGTGCCATGCTGACGATGTAGGGGCCGATTGCCTGTGCGCCATACTTGCGCCGGCAATGCGCAATCGCCTGGAACACCGCGAGCGTGCGGCGGCCCTCCGAAGAGAACTTGCCCACGGGCGACTCGCGGCGGTTGAGCGCTCCCCGCAATCGCGCGGTACGCTCCTCGGACGAACGGTCGAGCCAATGTTCGTCCTGTAGACCCTCACCCACGACGCGACGATGAACCAACGCGTTCTGCCGAATATCGAGGGTGGCGATATGGAAGCCGAATGTCTCGATACGCCTCATGAGTCGATACATCCCGAACAGCCCCGCGTTACGGCCCTTGTTTGCCCGCAGGCTGTCGGCAACCAGCCCGATGTCCTGGATGAACTCCTCGGGCGACTCGTAGGGGAAAGCCGCATCGTCGTAGGTCGCCTGCAAGCGCGCGGCCACGAGCCGCAGAAAGCCCCGGTAGGGCATGTGTCGGTGTCTGGCCGGGACGGAATGCGCGGCCTTCGGGAAATGCCCAGCGTATAGCGTGCTGCGTTTGCTAATTTCCTCGTTGAACTCAATTCTGCTCTCGCTCTGGCTTAGTTGTCTCGCGAGTGTCAGACATTCGTTGTAATACAAGTCGAGTACCAGCGCCCTTTGCCGCGACAATGATTCACGGAGGCTCTTGGCGGTGACGTTCGGGTTGCCATCCATGTCGCCGCCAACCCAGGATCCAAAACGGACCACGGTGGACGGGTGGATACGACTACCGTGCTCCGGATAGATGGTATTCAATGCTTCCTCGAGACCTTCGTAGAACGGAGGAATCATCCGATAGAGGACGTCGGTCAGGAAGAACAGGACGTGCTCCGCTTCATCGCTGACTCTGACTTGCGTATCGGGGTGCTCTTCGGTCTGCCACCCCGTCGTCATCTCCATTTTGATGCGCCCGAGCGTGGCTCGCTCCTCCTGAGGCGTCATATACGGATCGAGCATTTCCACGAGGTGTCGCGCGACATTCTGTTGCTTTCTTAGAAGCGTGCGTCGCGTAGCCTCGGTCGGATGCGCCGTGAACACCGGCTCGACCGAGACGGTATTCAGTACGCTCTCGATCGACGCCGCATCGACGCCCGCTTCCTTGAGCCGGCTTAGCGTATCTGCGAACCCGAGCGGCTGTGGCGTTTCAGCATCCCGCAGATAAGCCCGGCGCCGGCGTATCCGGTGCACCTTTTCCGCCATATTGACCATCTGAAAATAGGTCGAAAAGGCACGAATGAAGTCCTTGGCGGTACGTGGCGTGAGCGCGGCAAGAAGTGTCCTCAGCTCTTGATGTGCGTTGGTATCGCCCTCGCGTTGTGCGATAGACGCGCAGCGGGCTGCCTCGACGAGATCGAACAGCGCTTCCCCGCCCTGATCCTTAACCAGTTCGCCGACGAGTCCACCCAGACGATGAACATCGTCACGCAGCGCTTTGTCCTTCTCGGCGAAGAAGATGTCGGCGCGAGGGACGGATTCTGGTGCGGGAGTGGACATGCGACATACGCCTGGGCGGAGTCGGATTGTACCTTAGGCGGTAGCGCTATACGCGGTTTGGAGGCTCAGCGATAACCACGGGCTTGGAGTTCGAAGAGCCGTGCATACCGGCCCCCGAGCGCGACGAGTTCCTCATGATTACCGCGCTCGACGATCCGCCCTTCATCCATGACGACGATCAGGTCGGCGCGTCGGACCGTGGAAAACCGGTGCGAGATAAGGATCGCGATCTTGTCTTCCGTTAGCGAGCGAAAGTGTTCGAAGATCTCGGCCTCGGTCTCCGAATCCATCGATGCCGTGGGCTCGTCGAGGACGAGAATATTCGCCGCGCTGCGCATGAAAGCCCGCGCCAGGGCGATTCGCTGCCACTGCCCACCTGAGAGCTCTTGACCCGCATGAAACCAGCGTCCGAGTTGCGTGGCATAACCTGCCGGAAGCCGGTCGATGAATTCGGCCGCCCGGCCCATCTCGGCGGCCTCGATCCAGCGCTCTTCATTCAAAAGCTCGGTGGCATCGCCGACACCGATGTTCTCGCCGACCTGGAGCTGATAGCGGTTGAAGTCCTGAAATATGACACCGATTGAGCGGCGCAGTGCGTCCGGATCCCACGCAGTTAGATCCAGGCCCTGGTAACCGATATAGCCGGCATCGGGCTCGTACAGCCCGGCGAGCAATTTGATCAGCGTGGTCTTGCCCGAACCGTTGCGGCCGACGATGCCGACACTCTGCCCGTGCTTTATCTCGAGATCGATGCCCTGCAGTGCCGCATGGCTTGCACCCGGGTAAGTGAAGGTCACACCTTCGAAGACAAGGCCGGCTCGTGGTTCAGGCCCGAGCAGCTCGACGCGATGCCTTACGGGCGTCGGTTGCTCAAGGTAATCGTATAGATTCGAGAGATAGAGGTTATCCTCGTACATTCCGCCGATAGCGCTCAGCATCGACGATACAGAAGACTGACCCTGCTTGAATACTAGAAGATACATCGTCATCTGGCCGAGCGTGATAGCCCCCTGGATCGTTGCGACAGCGATCCACGCATACGCGCCGTAAAACGCGAGATTGGTCAGGAGCCCCAGCCCCAAGCCCCACGAATCGCGGCGAATCGTGAGGTCGCGCTCCTCATCGAACAACAGCTTGAAGATGTCCCGGTAGCGCTTGAGCAGTTCGGGCCCGAGCTGGAACATCTGGACTTCTTTCGCGTGATCTTCACGTGCCAGGACCATCTCGAGATACATGAGCTTGCGCCGATCCGGGGAGCGATGGCGGAAAATTCGAAAGCGACTTCCGGAGAAGTGGGTCTCCGCGACGAATGCGGGAATCCCCGCGAGTACCAGTATGCACACGGCCCATGGCGAGAACTGCAGCAATAACACCGCATAGCTCACCAGGGACACGCCGTGCTGGGCAAGGCCAAATGTCCGATTGACCAGGCTCAGAGGGCGGCTCGAGGCTTCCTGCCGCGCCCGGTTGAGTTTATCGTAGAACTCGGAGTCCTCAAACTGGGCGAGCTCGAGCGTCAGTGCTTTCTCGAGAATCAATATATTAACCCGCTGGCTCAACAACACCCGGAGCAGCGTCTGGCAGAAGCCGATGCCGCGCTGGACTGCGGCGATGGCGGCGACGAGCACACCCTCGATGGCCACGAATACCAGGACTTCTGAGTAAGCGGGCGCAACACCCGACTGAACCACGACAATCGCAGCAACCACGGCGTCGATTATGAGTTTTCCGACGTAGGCGACACCGGCCGGCAGGAGCCCGGCCGTGATCGTGAGTAGTGCGAGCGCAATGGTCAGCCCCCTATGCGTGCTCCATACGAGGTCGACCGCGCGACGGCTGTAACGATAGACACCGAGATAGTTCTCGAGCCCGATCGGCGGTTTCGGAGAATGATTCACGGTTATTAGTGGATATCAGAAGTTGGCGATGGGTCCACAAGCATGGTATTAGGGAGTCAGGCCATAAACCAAGAAGTAATCTGTGCCCATCCTACCGGACGCCCACGGCATTTTTGTTTTGCTGCTGACACCGCTAGCGCTGTATCTGTTCACGCGCGACCGGCTGCCGCTGGAGGCCTCCGGCCTCGCAATACTCGTTATTCTCGTCGTGAGCTTTCAGTTATTCCCCTACGAGGCGAACGGCGAACGCCTCGCGCCGACCTCATTTCTTGCCGGCTTTGGTAACGAAGCGTTGATCACGATCTGTGCGCTCATGATCATGGGCAAAGGCCTCGAGGCGACGGGCGCGTTACAGCCGCTCGCCGTCTCTCTGGCCAAGGCCTGGACGGCTAGACCCAAGCTCGCCAGCCTGATCACGCTCATCATAGCAGCGATATTGAGCGCATTCGTCAATAACACGCCGATCGTCATCATGCTACTACCGATGCTGATCGGCGTCGCGGTCAGAAATAAGCTCGCGCCGTCATCCATCCTCATGCCCGTGGGCTTTGCCACGCTGATCGGCGGCATGGCCACGACGATCGGCACGTCCACCAACCTACTGGTTGTAGGAATCGCGGCCGAGCAAGGCCTCGAGCCGTTCGGGATGTTTGCCTTCACAATGCCCGTATTGTTGGTCGGCGTCGCGGGTCTGCTGTATCTGTGGCTCATCGCCCCCAGGCTTCTTCCCGAACGTAAGCAACCGCTTGCGGATCGTTCACCACGTGTTTTTAACGCGCTGTTGCATATCAATGATGCCAGTGTGGCCTGTGGACTGACTTTCGCCGAAGGCCTCGCGCTGACCGACAACGAGATGCGCGTCGATCGCATCGAGCGCGGCGAAGGGCTGTTCGTCACGAAACTACCCTCAGTAAGAATCCTGGCCGGCGATCGACTCGCGGTCCGAGACACACCGGAACGCCTGAAGCAGTTCGAGAAACAGCTCGGCGCCACACTGCATAGCGACCCGCGCGCGACTGAGATCACGGGCGAGGTCGGAACGATCAAGGATCAACAACATCTTGCCGAGATCGTCGTGACACGCGGATCGCTCCTACACCGTGCAAGTCTCGCAGGCACGCGGTTCACGCAGCGTACCGGGCTACTACCACTCGCCTTACACCGTGCCCGCGAGCCCGGCATCGAGGAGGTCAGTGGCAACATAGGCTCCACGCATCTGCGCAACGGCGATGTAGTGCTGGTCCAGGGCGCGGATACTCAACTCGAGAAGCTCAAACGCTCAGGCAACGCACTCGTCCTGGACGGCACTACCGATCTCCCGCGGACACATCGTTCCGACCGGGCACTCCTGATCATGATCCTCGTTGTCCTGGCAGCGGCGACGGGGCTCTTGCCGATTTCCGTTAGCGCCGTTGTCGGTGTCGGCGCAATGCTCGCAACCCAATGTCTGACTTGGGAAGACGCCGCCGGCTCACTCTCGCCGCAGGTCATCATGATTATCGTGGCGAGCCTCGCGCTCGGGCTCGCAATGACAGCGACCGGTGGCGCTTTGTATATCGCCCAGGCGTTCGTCGAAGGGGTCAGACTGCTGCCTACGCCTTTCATACTGAGTTCGTTGATCCTGGTCATGATGATCCTGACTAACGTAGTCTCGAATGCGGCGGCAGGCATCATCGGCACCCCGATCGCCATCCAGATGGCCATGGAGCTGAATTCGCCGGCCGAGCCGTTCATCCTGGCCGTGATCTTTGGCGCCAATATGAGCTACGCGACACCTTACGGGTACCAGACGAATCTGCTGCTGCTCTCGGCCGGCGGTTACAAGTTCTCGGACTTCATGCGCGCCGGCGTGCCGCTGGCCCTCCTGATGTGGCTCGGATTCTCGATCGTATTACCCATCATCTACGACATCTGACGCATTTCGGCCGCACCGAACTTGACCCCCGAGAGCCCGCGAGGACATACTCTCGCCCCATGGACCGATCTACGAGCACGCATTCCCGTACAGACCGCTGGTGGCGCGTGTCCCCAGCGGAGAGGGTCCTACGCGCCTAAAACCAACGAGTCCGACTCGAATAAGGCAAACCCATCTCCGCAGCGTCGGAGATGGGTTTTTTTATATCCGCAACTTTGAGATTTTTCGATCATGAAAGCGCCGTTCGACATCGCAGCCGACCTGGATACGCCGGTTTCTGCCTATATCAAACTCAAGCCGTTCAAGCCGTGTTTTTTGCTCGAGAGCGTCGAGGGCGGTGAGCGCCTCGCCCGCTATTCGTTCCTCGGGCTCGGTCAGCGATTGACGCTGGAGCTCTTCCCTGACGCGCTGCGCATCAACGGCGAGACTCTGGCAAGGCCCACAGATGGCGCCGGTTGGCTCGAAACGCTGCGTGGCGCGCTCGCGGCCAGTCCCGCTCTCTGTCCAGCGATCGATGGCATGCCGTTCGCGGGCGGCCTCGTCGGCGCCGCAGGCTACGACATCGTGCGGTACTTCGAGCGCCTGCCACCGAATCGATCGGAACTCGACGGGCTGCCGCAGGCGGCATACGTAGCGCCCGAATCCCTGCTGATATTCGATCATCTGACGCGCTGTGTCGCATTACTCCATTCGGGCAGTGAGGTCGAACGCCTGACACTCAGAGATTCGGTCATCCAAGCGTTGCGCAGCGGTATCGAGGACAGTACCCCGAAGGGTAGTTTCTCCGCAGCCATCGGCAGTCTGACCCGGGAGGAATTCATGGAGGCCGTGGAACGAGCCAAGGTGCATATCACGGCCGGAGATATCTATCAGATTGTGCTGTCGGTGCGCTTTAGCGGCAACACGGATCTAGATCCGTTCCAGTGTTACCGTGCGCTGCGATTGCTAAATCCTTCGCCGTATATGTACTTTCTCGAAGTCGGCGACATCACGGTCGCCGGTTCCTCGCCCGAAGCGCTCGTGCGTCTCGACGGCCGTGCCGCGTCGCTGTGCCCGATTGCCGGTACCCGGCCACGTGGGCAGACCGGCGATGAGGACCTCGCGCTTGAGCAGGAGTTGCTCGCGGACCCGAAGGAGAACGCGGAGCACGTCATGCTCGTTGACCTCGCGCGTAACGACCTCGGCCGGGTAGCTTTGGCCGGATCGGTACATGTAGATCCGTATCGCAAGATCGAGCGCTACAGTCACGTCATGCACATCGTGAGCGGTGTGCTCGGCGAAACCGTTCCTGACAAGGATGCGGCTGATCTTTTCGCTGCGACTTTTCCCGCCGGCACACTCGTGGGTGCGCCGAAAGTGAGGGCGATGGAGCTCATTGCCGGACTGGAGCCGGTCGCACGAGGGCTTTACGGCGGCACGGTTGGTTACTTCGCGAATAGCGGCAACATGGATCAGGCCATTACTATCCGTACGATGGTTTTCAATGGTGACGAGTATAGCTTTCAGGCCGGAGCCGGTATCGTCGCCGACAGCGACCCCGAGCGCGAATATGAGGAAGTGCTGGCGAAGAGCGCGATCCTGCAGCGCGCCCTGGAGATCGCGGAGGAGGGATTATGAGCACGCGCCTCCTGTTGATCGATAACTACGACTCGTTCACCTACAACCTGGTACAGGCCTTCCTCGTACTCCAGGCGGAGGTCGTCGTGCACCGCAACGATGCGCTGAACGTCGACGAGGCGCTCGAGCTCGATCCGACTCACCTCGTCATCTCGCCGGGCCCCGGCCGCCCCGAGGATGCCGGACAGTCGCTCGCGATGATCGAGGCGTTTGCGGGAAGGATTCCTATGCTGGGCGTCTGTCTCGGACATCAATGCATCGTGCAGCACTTCGGCGGCGACATCGTGGCGGCCGGCGAGCTCATGCACGGTAAGACTTCCCAGGTAGAGCATGACGGCTATACCCTCTACCGGGATCTGCCGAATCCCTTTCTGGCGGGTCGTTATCACTCTCTGGCCGCCAATCGGCTGAACGTTCCGGGCGACCTCCAAGTCTCGGCGACGACGGACGTCAATGAGATTATGGGTGTACGCCACAAGAACTTACCGATAGAAGGTGTCCAGTTTCACCCCGAAAGTGTGCTGACGCCGGACGGCCCTAGCCTGCTCGAGAATTTTCTCTATCCCGAGCGGGCGGGCGGCTGAAATAAGCGAGGAGCTGAACCATGAGTGCCGATGCGGTTGAATTGCTCGAGCAGGTACTGGCGGGAGCCGATCTAAGCGAGGTGGAGGCTGCCTGGATTCTACGGTCGATGGCTGAGGACGATCTCGCGCCAGCCCTGGCCGGAGGGCTTCTGATCGCGCTCCGATGTAAAGGTGAAGTCGCCAGCGAGATCCGCGGCTTCGCCCAGGCGATGCGCGAGCTAGCGCGACACCCCGATATTCCGGCTGGCGGCCGCTACGTCGACATCGTCGGCACGGGGGGCGACGCCTCGGGCAGCCTGAACCTGTCGACGGGAAGTGCGCTCCTGGCTGCGGCGTCCGGGCTACCTGTCGTCAAGCACGGCAATCGTTCGATCTCGAGTCGCTCGGGAAGTGCGGACGCGCTCGAAGCGCTGGGTCTACCCGTACCGCTCGACGAGAACCAGGCCGGCCTGAGTCTCGCAGCGCTGGGGTTCACCTTTCTATTCGCGCCCCATTACCACCCGGCGATGAAGAGTATCGGCCCCGTGCGCGGCGCTCTCGGCGTACGCACTGTGTTTAATATTCTCGGGCCGCTCGCCAACCCGGCTTCACCACCGTTTCATGTGATCGGCGCCTTCAGCGCGGACATAGCCGAACTCATGGCGCAGACGCTGTCCGGGATGGATGCCGAGCGCAGCTTCGTCGTTCATGGGGCGCCGGGCTGGGATGAGGCGACACCGGTAGGGCCGTTTCTCTGTTTCGACGTCCGGCCCGGTATCGTGCAGCGAAGTATCCGCGATCCCGCCGACGTCGGGCTCGCGAGATGCAGCGCCAAAGCGCTTCTCGGCGGCAAAGCGGAGGAGAACAGCGCGAGACTCGCGGCGGCGCTCCGGGGCGAGGACACGGCGGGGCATCGCGATGCATTGATACTTGGCGCCGCCCTGGCGCTCGAGGTGACCGGGACCGAACCCGATGCCGAGAAAGCAGTTGAACGTGCCCGCCAGACCCTGATCGACGGCAGTGGCGCGGAGTTCCTGCAACGGCTGCAAGCGTTCGGCCAGGAGTTGCGTGCGTGACAGATGACTCGTTCTTAGAGCGTATGGCGCGCACGAGCCGCGCGCGCGTAGAGCTCGCCATCGCCGAGGAATCGGAGACTGCACTGCGCGCCCGAGCCATGGTCAAGGCCGATCCGCCGAAGTTGGCGTTCGGCGAATTCGATCTCATCGCGGAGTTGAAACTGCGCTCGCCCGCGGCCGGATCGCTGGCCAAGACTGGCTTCGATCGCGAAGCACAGCTCGACGCCTACGCGCGCGGGGGCGCAGCGACGATCTCGGTGTTGACGGAGCCCGACGAATTCAAAGGCGCCCTGTCCCATCTCGAGGAAGCGGCGACACTTCTCGAACCGCGCGGTGTCCCTGCGATGAGAAAGGATTTCCTGACCGATCCCTATCAGGTGCTGGAAGCCAGGGCGGCCGGCGCCGGCGGTGTCCTCATCATCATGACGATGCTTACCGATGTCGAGGTTGAAGCGCTGCTCACTGCCGCGCGCGAGTGCGGCTTGTTCGTTTTGCTGGAGGCGTTCGACGCCGAAGATCTCAAGCGAATCGCTACACTGGCCGGACCCCGGCTCGCGTCCGAAAACACGCCCGTATTGTGTGGCGTCAACTGCCGCGACTTGAAGACATTGGCAGTTGACTTCGGCCGCTTCGCGGCCCTTGCCGACTATCTGCCCGATGGACTCAAGGCCGTCGCGGAGAGCGGCGTCGGGAAGGAAAACGAGATTCGCGCAGTCGCTGCGCTGGGTTATCGCGCAGCACTCGTGGGCTCTGCCCTCATGCAGGCCGAAGAACCCGCCGAAGCCGTGACTCGGCTCATCTCTGCTGGCACCGAGCAGCGCAGGGAGATGCGAGCGTGTTCATAAAAATCTGTGGCCTGACGAGTTCCGATGCCACCCAGGCAGCCGTCGGGGCCGGCGCAGACGCGGTCGGTTTTGTTTTCGCCGAGTCGCCACGTCGCGTTACCCCGGACTGGGCCGCGCAACTCTGCAGGGATTTTCCCGGTAATCTCATCCGTGTAGCCGTAATGCGTCATCCGACCGCCGCCGAGTGGCAGGCCGTTCGGGACGGGTTCGCTCCGGACTGGCTTCAGGCCGATGCCGAGGATTTTCCAGCGCTCGAGCTTCCCGCAGGCTGCGAGCCGCTGCCGGTCTACCGGAACGCTCAGATGGCCCCGGTCACGCCGCCGCGACGCATCCTGTTCGAGGGGTGTGAGAGCGGCCGCGGCGAGCTCGCTGACTGGCGCGAGGCCACGGCTATTGCTGCCGAGACCCAGATGATTCTCGCCGGAGGGCTGGATGCGGACAACGTGACGGACGCGATTCAGGCTGTCGACCCCTGGGGCGTCGACGTCTCCAGTGGCGTAGAGAGCGGGCGTGGTAAGAAGGACCCGAAAAGAATCGAACAATTTATCGCCCGTGTCCGGGCGGCGGAGAGACCGCAATGACGAGTAAGGAACACGACAAGCTGTTCGAAGCACTCCTGGCCGGCGAGCTTCCCGACGCTGAGGGCCGCTTCGGGCCCTTCGGTGGCCGCTACGTACCCGAGACGCTAATGCCGGCGATCGACCGGCTCACGGAAGGCGTCTACCGCTACCTGCCCGATCCGGAATTTCAACGAAGGCTTACGGAAGAACTGACCGGGTGGGTCGGCCGTCCGACGGCACTGACGCGGGCGCCGCGGCTGTCTGAGCACTGGGGCGCCGAGATCTGGTTGAAACGCGAGGATCTCGCGCACACGGGCGCTCACAAAATCAACAACACGATAGGCCAGGCCCTGCTGGCGCGGGTTCTAGGTGCAAGCCGGGTCGTAGCCGAAACCGGCGCGGGGCAGCATGGCGTCGCTTCCGCTGCGGCCTGCGCGAGGGTTGGGCTGCCCTGTACCGTGTATATGGGCGAAGTCGACGTGGCCCGCCAGGCTCCGAATGTCGACCGCATGATTCGCCTCGGCTCGGAAGTCATACCCGTCACCTCAGGTGATCGCACGCTGCGTGCCGCAATCGACGAGGCGATGCGTGATTGGGTCTCGGATCCGGAGGGCACTTATTACTTGCTCGGTTCCGCAATCGGCCCGCACCCCTATCCCTATCTCGTCCGTGAACTGCAGGCCGTAATCGGCCGCGAGGCACGGGAGCAACTCGTCGCACGCGCCGGGCTACCGGACGCGGCTTTCGCCTGCGTCGGCGGCGGTTCGAATGCAATCGGACTCTTTTACGGCTTTCTCGCCGACCGCGAGGTGAAGCTGTTCGGCATTGAGGCCGGCGGCCGCGGACACGCTCTCGGCGACAACTCGGCGACGCTTGCGGGAGGCCGTCCCGGTGTTCTCCACGGTACCCACACGATGCTGCTCTACGACGACGATGGCCAGATTCAGGAGACTCATTCGGTCTCGGCCGGCCTCGACTATCCGGGTGTCGGTCCGGAGCACTCGTTGCTGCAGCTCGTCGGTCGCGTGGACTACGTCACGGCCAGTGACGAGGAGGCGCTGGACGCACTCGACGAATGCTGTTCGCTCGAGGGCATTCTGCCCGCACTGGAATCGGCGCATGCGCTGGCCGGTGCGAGACGGTGGGCCGAGACACAGCCCGGGGCACGGATTATGATCAGCATGTCGGGCCGAGGCGACAAGGACATGCCCATACTCGCCGAACATCCCGTGAACGCCGGAAAGGGGAGCGTCGATGCAGCCGCGTGAGCAACTACGTGAGGCGCTCACGCGCGACGGAGGACCGGCATTGGTCGCGTTCTTTACTGCTGGTTATCCGGACACGGGACGATTCCTCGACGTTCTGCGCGAGGTCGCCGAGGCTGCCGATGCCGTAGAAATCGGCGTGCCGTTCACGGATCCGATGGCGGATGGTGTGACGGTCCAGCGTGCGAGTCAAGTCGCTTTGCAGAACGGTGTCAGCCTGAGCTGGATTTTTGATCAACTCGCATCGTGCGAGTTCAAACTCCCGGCACCCATATTGCTCATGAGCTACCTGAATCCACTCTTCGCGTTCGGTTTCGAACGGCTCGCCAATCGCGCAACGGAGACCGGCGTTGGTGGCTTCATCGTGCCGGACCTCCCCTTCGAGGAGAGCGCACCGTTGAAGACCGCGCTTGACGCGAAGGGCCTAGCGCTCGTGCAACTCGTAACGCCCGCGACACCGGCCGCACGGCTCGCGAATCTCTGCGCCGTTAGCGAAGGGTTCGTCTACGCTGTGACGCGCGCGGGCATAACGGGTGGCAGCGAGGACCTGCCCGATGAGATCGCCGGGTACCTCGCGGCCGTGAAGAGCGCCTCTAAGCTACCGGTCTGCGCAGGATTTGGTGTTCGGGAACGAGCACAGGTCAGACTCATCGCAGAACATGCCGATGGCGTCATCGTCGGCTCGGCGCTGCTCGAGGCACTTGAGTCCGGCCAGAGCCCCGGTAAGTTCTTGACGGCGTTGCGTCCGTGAACGCGACTGGGTCGCAACTTCCAGGTCTTCCGGCATAGGCAGCTTTAAACGAAGCGCCGATGAAGAGGATCACCACCAATGAATCGCTCGCCTACATCGGCCATCTGAAGAACGTGCTGGAGCAATCCGGGATTGCCTGCGTAATCAAGAACACTCAACTATCCGGCGGACTCGGTGAGATTCCCTTCCTCGAGTGCCTGCCGGAACTCTGGATACTCGACGACGCGGATTTAGCATGCGCGAGCGCGCTACTGCGGGACCTCGACGCGCCGCTGGATGACGCGGCACAGTGGCGTTGTGGTGCATGCAAGGAGTTAAATGAACCGCAATTCGCCGTGTGCTGGAGTTGCGGTACGGCGACCACGTGAAGCGGCTGATTACCCAAGAACGTGGATGACTGCCAGTGAAGTATCCTGACCGGCTAATAACACTAATCGCCGTCGGTATAGCAACCGCGAGCGCTTTACCGCTGCTCGCCAACCTCTGGTGGGCATTCGATCTGTTTTCTCACTTTCGCGTTCAGTATCTCGTGCTCTCTGCCGTCATCCTCCTGCTGCTCGCAAGCCGGCGCCGCTGGCGTGCCTCGTTGGCTTTTTTGCCGTTCGTGGCGATCAGCACCGTCCCCGTGTACAGCAATTGGCCTTCCGCCGAGCCGCCGGGGTCTGCGAGTGAGCAGATCTCGATCATGAACGTCAACGTGAACTCAGCGAATACAGATTTCGACGCGCTCATCGAGCTCATCATGCAGGAGCCTCCGGATCTGGTCTTTCTCCTCGAGATCACCACAGCGTGGCAAAACGCCATCGCCCCGCTTGCGGAAACTTATCCTTATCGAATCGAGATGCCGCGGTCGGGCCGTTTCGGCATCGCACTGCTCTCGCGCATCCCGATCATCGACCCGGAGTCGGCCGACTTACTCGGCACGCCCGCGATATCGGCCCGGATCAAGCACGCCGGACAAAGCCTCCGGCTCCTCGGCGTGCATCTACAACCACCGGTGAACCGCGATTGGTCTACCGCCAGAAATCAACAACTGGCGGAGATCGGTAAACTGCTCGATGATCGAACGGAGCCCGTCATGATCGTCGGAGACTTTAATATCACAACGTATTCTCCAATATTCTCCGCCTGGCTCGCGGCGAATGGGCTGCGGAGTACAGCACAGGCGGCGGGCCCCACGATCAGCTGGCCAACTTTCTTGCCCTTACTCGGAATTCTCATAGATCATTACGCCTTCAGCGGCGATATACGCATCCACACTTTCCGCCGTGGATCCGCGTTTGGTTCCGATCACTATCCGTTGATCGCCACGTTTTCCCTGAGAGGTACGCAGTGACGACAGGTATGACAAACGATACAGACCAAGACTCGGCTTCCCCAACCGCCGCCGTTCTCCTGATCGGCAACGAGATCCTCTCGGGCAAGACACAGGACGTCAATCTGCAGTATCTCGGCTCGGAACTCGCGACGTTGGGCGTCCGTCTCGTCGAGGCACGCGTACTTCCCGACGATAAAGACATCATCGTCTCGACCGTGAACGAGTGCCGGGCACGATTCGACTACGTCTTCACGACCGGTGGGATCGGTCCGACGCACGACGATATCACGGCCCAATGCATTGCAGCGGCCTTCGGGCGAGGGTTGATACTCGATGAGGATGCCGTCGTATGCTTGCGGCGCGGCTCGTTCGAACTCAATGAGGCGCGCCTGAAGATGGCCCGCGTACCGGAGGGAGCGACACTGATCGAGAATCCCCTGAGCAATGCTCCCGGGTTTCGTGTCGAGAACGTATTCGTCCTCGCCGGCATCCCGAGGATAGCGCGCGCGATGTTCGAGACCATCGCCACTGACCTGGCGGCCGGGCCGCCGATCTACTCGAGAAATGTCGACGTATTTCTACGCGAAGGTGATATCGCCGAACCGCTCGAGCTTATTGCCGCGGAGTATCCAGAAATCGATATCGGCAGCTATCCTTTCGCGCGCGACGGCCGATTCGGCGCGAACCTCGTCGTGCGCGGCACCGACGAACAACGGATCGATGAGGCCCTGGCCAGTATAATCGTCACAATGACGGAACTCGGAGATGACTCGTCCGTCGGTCAGCCGCGCTAGCGCGGCCGCAGGCTGATCGCCAACCCGGCTGCCGCCGCGACCCATCCGAGCCAGCCCGGCGCCGCCTCGAGGCCGATCCAGAGTACGCCGGCGAGCAACAACGCTGCACCCGATACGGTGATGTCCGCAGCCCCGGTAAGCCGAAGGAATCTGCCCGCGCGCGGCGCATTGTCTCGAGGCGGACTTTCAGTATCATCGTCGACGAGGCGCCGCAAGACGCGATGGACGACCTCCGGTAGCAGCAGAAGACCCTCATTGATCTCGGGCCAGCTCCTGAGTAGCTGTTCGACGTGAGCCTTCGGGTTGGTCCGCTGCCTCATCCACTCTTCGAGAAACGGTTTGGCGGTCTGCCAAAGATCGAGTTCCGGATACAGCTGCCTGCCGAGGCCCTCGATGTTGAGCAGAGTCTTCTGCAATAGTACGAGTTGCGGCTGGACTTCCATACGAAACTGTCGCGCAGTCTCGAACAATCTCAGCAAGACGAGCCCGAAAGAGATGTCCTTCAACGGCTTGTTGAATATCGGCTCACAGACGGCCCTAACAGCCGACTCGAGTTCGTCCACGCGTGTATCCGACGGAACCCATCCCGAGTCGACATGTAACTTCGCGACGCGCCGATAATCGCGTTTGAAGAACGCGAGAAAATTTCCCGCTAAATAGTGTTGATCGCGAGCGCTGAGACTACCAACTATGCCGAAATCGACCGCGACGTAACGCGGGTGATCCGGATCCTTGACGTCGACGAAGATGTTGCCGGGATGCATATCCGCATGGAAGAAATTGTGCCTGAAAACCTGAGTGAAGAAGATTTCGACACCATTCTCCGCCAATCGAACGATATTCGTTCCACGCTCTCTGAGTGCGGCAATATCGCTGATAGGAATACCCGAGATCCGCTCCATGGTCAGAACGTTGGGCCGGCAGTAGTCCCAGTAGACCGCCGGCACGTAAAGCTGAGCGGAACCTTCGAAGTTGCGCCGGAGTTGGGCCGCGTTTGCCGCTTCCCGCATCAGATCGAGTTCTCTACCGAGCGTCTTCTCGAACTCGGTCACGACTTCCACCGGCCTCAGTCTCCTACCGTCCTGCCAATAGCGCTCCGCAAGACCGGCGACAGCATAGAGCACCTCGAGGTCGCGATTGATACGCGCGCGCACACCAGGGCGCAGGAGTTTCACGACGACAGCCTCACCGCTATCGAGCCGGGCCGCGTGCACTTGCGCTACGGAGGCCGCAGCCAGCGGCTGCCGCTCGAACTCTGCGAAGATCTCGTCGACACTCTCGCCGTACGCTTGCTCGAGAATCTCCACTGCGATCTCGGAATCGAAAGGCGGAACCTGATCCTGAAGCTTACTGAGTTCCAGTGCGACCTCGGCGGGCAGGAGATCGCCGCGCGTAGAGACCGCTTGACCGAATTTGACGAAAATCGGTCCAAGTTCCTCGAGTGCAAGGCGAATCCTCACACCAAGAGGCTCTCGGCGAGCCCGCGATCTGGGCAACAGACGGCGCAGCCAGCCGATGGGTCTAAGCATATGGGTCGCCCAGACGAATTCATCGAGACCGTACTTGATCAGCACGCGCTGAATCGTCAGAAGACGGAACACTAGGCGATAGCTGCGCATCTCGCGTCGCTAGCCTCTATCCGCCGCTCTAATGTGCCGGTCGATCTTGACTGCGACCCGCTCGGCATCGTCTCGCAGTATCTCGACTGCCGTGAAAAATCCGTCGACTTCCACGCGTGCCGGCAGTTGACGGCTCTCTTCCTGCAGAAACTCAGAGGTGTTCATGCACAGAGCGGTAAGCGCCTGTTCGCCCCAATTGCCGGCTCCGCAAACCGCGTTTTCGATCTGGTGCGCGAGCACGTCCCCCATGATGTGGGAGAGCTGTTCTTCCAAGTCTGGTCGTGTGAGACGCAACAAGGTCGAGAACTCTTCCGCGACTTCGGCGTCGCCAGTCACCGCGAGCCCACCGCCGCCGAAGCTGCCGAGGGGGTCGCCACGCAGCGACGCGAGCAACGCGAGAGGTGTACCGCGCACCGTGGCCGTTGCCGGCGCCTCGCCCTCGAGTTCTACGCGTAGCCGCTCTTCCTTTGCCGACAGTACGATCGTGATCCCCAGCCCGGCGATATCGACAGCGATGCGCTTTCCCTCGAGCGTCGAGAGCCGATCCATTGCCGCCGTGGAGTCATGAACATGAGCGTTCAATACCTGTTCTGCGACGGCGAGAAGAGACGGTTTCACGAGAGACTCGATCCTAGATTCGGTAACCGAGGTGCAGCGCCACGATCCCACCGGAGAAGTTGAGATATTCGCAGCGCTCGAAGCCCTGCTGCGTCATGAGTGCTTTGAGTTCGTCCTGATCGGGCTGCTTTCGAATCGATTCGGCGAGATATCGATAGCTACCGGCATCGTCGAGAACGAGTTCGCCCAATCTCGGCAGGACCTGCAAGCTATAAAAATCGTAGAGTGGCTCCAGAGGGCCGATTCGCGGGGTGGAAAACTCGAGAACCATAAGCCGCCCACCCGGCTTCAATACCCGTAACATCGATGCGAGCGCGGCAGCCTTGTCCGTCATATTTCTGAGGCCGAAACCTATAGTCACGCAGTCGAATTTGCGCGACCTGAAAGGCAGCTGCTCCGCGTCTGCCTGAACGTAGTAGACGTTGCCGGCGCAGCCAGCATCGATGAGACGGTCGCGTCCGACGGTGAGCATCTTCTTGTTGATGTCGGTCACGTAGATTGAGCCGGTCGGGCCGACCTGTCGCGCGAGCCCGAGACTCAGGTCACCGCTGCCGGCCGCGATATCGAGTGCAGCGTCTCCGGCTTTAAGGCCGCTCTTTGCAACTGTCACACGCTTCCAGAGCCGATGCACGCCGGCAGACATTAGGTCATTCATGAGGTCGTAGCGGCTCGCCACGGAATCGAAGACTCCGCGCACTCTACTCTTCTTGTCCTCGCGTGGAATGGACTCGAAACCGAAGTCGGTCAGGTCATCATTCTTCTTGTTCTTCTCGTCCGTCATTCGATTCCGCCGGAGAGCAGCTTACGCCCGCTTCTTCGAGCCGGGTCAGGTATCGCCGCCAATTGCTCTCAAATTCCGAGCCCAGGTCGTAGAGTATAGGCCAGGTATAAAGGCCCGTATCGTGGCCGTCGTCGAATACGAGCCTGACCGCGTAACGGCCGACGGGCTCGATCTTCTCGATCCCCACCCTCTCCTTGCCCGTAACGAGCACGGATTCGCTGCCGCCGTGCCCCTGAACTTCCGCAGACGGCGAGAATACACGCAGATACTCGGCTGTCAGCGCGAATTGCCGTCCGTCGGAGAAACTGATCTGGAGTTTGCGCGAGCGATTCCGCAACTTGATGTCGACGGGACTCGGGGCGTGCTCCATTTAGAGAATATAACGAGCGAGGTCTTCATCCTGAACGAGCTCACCGAGATGCTCATCGACGTAGGCGGCGTCGACGACGATAGACTGCCCGCCCTTATCCGCTGCCTCGAACGAGACCACCTCCAGGAGTCTCTCCATGACGGTGTGGAGCCGTCGCGCCCCAATGTTCTCTGTACGCTCGTTCACGTGGTAAGCCACTTCGGCGATGCGCTCGATACCCCCGGTATCGAAACCGAGTTCGACCTTCTCCGTGCCCATTAGCGCCGTGTATTGCTCGGTCAGCGACGCGTCGGGCTCCGTGAGAATGCGGACGAAGTCGGCCGAAGTCAGTGCGTCGAGTTCGACGCGGATCGGGAATCGTCCCTGCAACTCGGGGATAAGATCCGACGGCTTCGCTACGGTGAAGGCGCCAGATGCGATAAACAATACGTGATCCGTGCGTACCATGCCGTAGCGCGTGCTTACGGTGCAGCCCTCGACGAGCGGCAACAGATCACGCTGCACGCCCTCCCTCGAAACGTCCGCGCCCATCGTCTCGGCGCGTCGCGCAACTTTGTCGATCTCGTCTAAGAATACGATCCCATCCTGCTCCACGGCGTTGAGCGCCTTGAGCTTGATGTCCTCGTCGTTGATCATCTTGCTCGCTTCCTCGTCCGTGAGAAGTTTGAGAGCTGCTTCGACTTTGAGTTTTCGCTTGTTGCGCCTACCGCCCGACACGTTTTGAAACATGCTCTGCAACTGATTGGTCATTTCCTCCATGCCGGGAGGGGCCATGATCTCGACACCAATCACGGGGGCTTCTACTTCGATCTCGATTTCGCGATCGTCGAGCTCACCCTCCCGGAGCATTTTGCGAAAGCGTTGTCGTGTTTCGCTACTGTCGCCGATATCCTGCGACCCGGGTAACAACGCATCAAGCAAACGGTCTTCCGCAGCATCCGTAGCGCGATGCTTGACTTTGGTCAGTTCCTCCTCGCGAACCATCTTCACGGCCATGTCGGCGAGATCGCGAACGATCGAATCGACCTCGCGACCCACATAGCCGACTTCCGTGAACTTCGTGGCTTCGACCTTGATGAACGGCACGCGGGCAAGACGAGCGAGGCGTCGGGCTATCTCCGTCTTGCCGACACCCGTCGGTCCGATCATGAGAATATTCTTCGGAGTAATCTCGCTGCTGAGCGGCTCGCCGACCTGCACGCGGCGCCAGCGGTTTCGAAGCGCGATCGCGACCGCGCGTTTCGCCTCGACCTGGCCGACGATATGCTTGTCCAGTTCCTGGACGATTTCTCTCGGAGTCATCGACATGCCGGATAAGCCGTCTACCGGCCGAGTTCCTCGATCGTGATCTGGTGATTGGTGTAGATGCAGATGTCGCCGGCAATGGCGAGTGCTTTCTCGACGATCGCTCGCGCATCGAGATCCGTGTTGTCGAGTAACGCCTGCGCCGCCGCCTGAGCATATGCCCCGCCGGAGCCAATTGCGAGCAGATTGTTCTCGGGTTCGATGACGTCGCCCGTCCCCGAGATCAGTAACGACTTCTCATTGTCCGCAACACACAGAAGCGCCTCCAGGCGCCTGAGCATCCGATCCGTTCGCCAGTCCTTGGCAAGTTCGATCGCGGCACGCGTGAGGTTGCCGTATTGGTCGAGTTTCTTTTCGAAATACTCGAATAGCGTAAACGCGTCCGCGGTCCCGCCAGCGAAACCCGCCAAAACCTTGCCGTCATGCAGATGCCGAACCTTGCGCGCATTGCCTTTCATGACTTTGTCGCCGAGCGTGACCTGCCCATCTCCGCCAACTGCGACTTGCTCGTCGCGGCGGACGCAGACAATGGTTGTACCGTGGAATGTGTCCATCTGAGATCCGGCCCGGCAAACCCCGCTGCTATTCGGGATTCAGTCGCCCCGGCGCCTCGCCCGGGGATGCGCTTCGTCGTATATATGGGCGAGATGTTGGAAATCAAGATGTGTGTAGACCTGAGTCGTAGAGATACTCGCGTGGCCCAACAGCTCCTGTACGGCTCTCAGGTCTCCGCTGGACTCGAGCATATGCGTCGCGAATGAATGCCTGAGCATATGCGGGTGGATCGCGAAACCGGCACCCTGGCGCTTGGCCCATTGTTTCAGACGCGCCTGGACGGATCTGCCTGCGAGACGCGCACCGCGCTTCGAGACGAACAGTGCGTTCTCGCCCATCGCGGCGAGCGTTGCGCGTAACTTTAACCACGACTCCAGCGCGGCGACCGCGATTCGCCCGACGGGAACTACTCTCGTCTTGTTGCCCTTACCCGTTACCCGAACCGTCTGATCCTTCAGATCGAGGTCGACGAGATCGAGCCCAACGAGCTCCGACAACCGCAGTCCGGATGAATACAGTAGTTCGAGCATCGCGCGATCGCGCACGGTGAACGTGTCATCCCCCTCAAGCGCGAGGAGACTTGCCACCTGGTCGGTGTCCATCGTCGCCGGAAGCCGTTGCGCAGGCTTCGGCGCCTGCACACCGACCCCGGGATTCGAACTCAGCACGTTCTCCAGCACCAGGTAGTGGAGAAACCGCCGCACGGCCGACAGTCTCCTGGCGATGCTGCGCGAGCTCAACCCCTTCCTATGCGACTCTGCCGCAAACTGCCGTACGGCGTAGGAATCGAGCGCTGTTAGCTCGAGCGAGCCGTGGCGACAGTAGTCGAGGAATGCGCCGAGATCGCGCCGATAAGCGCTCAGGGTATGCGGAGAGAGTCGCCGCTCGTCTCTCAGGTGCCGGAGATAATTGGCGAGGAATTTCTCAGAGCTCATTTTCTCGGGATCCAGTCTCTGCATCCGGGCTCCCCTGGCCGACGAGCGCAACCGAGACGAGTTCACCGAGCCGCGCGAGAAATTCCATTCCCTTGCCGGGATTGAAATAGTCGGGATCGCGACTGCCAATGACCAGGAAGCCGATTTCCGCGTGGGACCCCAACGGAACCAGCGCAGCCGAACTAATCTCCCCCGCGTTGTCCTCGAAAAGAAACGCCTTCTGTCGATCGCGGATCAGGCCACAGCGAGGCCGCGCAGACTTTAGGAAGCTTGTGAAGGGTTTCAGCCCGGGGTCGCTGCGGTCCGTTATCTTGAGAAATCCATCACCGGCGACCGTTTCGTCCGACAGCGGCGAGAACAACACGACCGCCGCGCGTTCCGCACGAAACTCCTCGCGGAGACAGGTTTCGAGCATCTCAACGCGCTCCTCGCAACCGGAAGCAGCCATGAGTTGTACGGATAGCCGATGGATTCTCTCGACGAGTGCATCGTTGAGTTTGGCGACCGCGACCAAATCCTTGAGCTGACGTTCGAGTTCGTCGCTACGCTCCCGGAGTAACGTAACCTGCCGCTCGACCAACGATATGGCCGCGCCGCCCGGCTCGTGGGCGACCTTCAGGTTCATCAAGAGGCTCGGGTGCCGATCAAAGAGGTCGGGATTCTGCTGCAGGTAATCAGCGATATCGGCGGCGGAGAACGAGTCCTCCGCAACGGCCTCATTTTTCTGTTGGCTCATACTCGATCTGTCCCTCGTATACACAGGTCGTGGGTCCGGCCAGCCACAACGGTTGACCGCGACCCTCCCAGTTAACCGCGAGCTCGCCGCCGGGAAGACTGACCTCGACGCGAGAACCGAGATCGCCTCGATCACGGCCGACTGCCGCAGCTGCCGCAGCCCCCGTGCCGCAGGCCAGTGTTTCCCCGACACCGCGCTCGAAGACCCGCAGACCGATACGCTCGGCGCCACGAATCTCCATGAATTCGACGTTGACACCTCTCGGGAAGGCGCTCAACTCTTGAAACCTCGACCCCAGTATACCGATCGGAGCGTCTTCCACGGAATCCGTGACGATCACGGCGTGCGGATTACCGAGCGAGACCACCCCGAACTCGACGTCCGTCTCGCCCACACGCAAGCCATAACTCGACGCTTCGGCCGTAGCATCGAAGGGCAGAGAGCCAGGCGAGAAGTCCGGGATGCCAAGATTGACCTCGACCTTGCCGCCCTCGAGGACACGCGCTTCGACAACACCTCTTGCGCTCGAGAGCCTGAGCTCGTCGACGCCGCTGTCCGCGGCCAGTAATCGCGCTACGCAGCGCACGCCGTTGCCGCATTGCTCGACCTCGCCACCATCGGCATTGAAGACCCGGTAAGCGCCGTCCTCAGGCCCATCGTAACCGAGATCGACCAGCATGAGCTGGTCGAACCCGACGCCACGACGCCGATCCGCCCAGAGGCGCAGGACCGCGTCGTCCGGAACGCCGATCCCTGCGGGCCAGCGTATGACCATGAAGTCGTTGCCGACCCCGTGCATCTTGTTGAACTTAAGCTTCATGGTGCTAGCAATGGCGCTCATGGAAGGTTAACGTGATCGGCCCCTACAACGGACACCCCTTAATGGCTAAGCCAGAGGCTTGAGCCGCGGATGAGATTATAGTGGATTCACCCTGGCCTAAACCTGCTGTGAAGTTCGAGGATCTGCGCGAGTTCCTGGATGCGCTCGAGGCCGACGGTGAGCTTAAACAGATCGATGTGCCCGTGAGCCCGTCGCTTGAACTCACGGAGATCTGCCGCCGCACGCTGTCCCGGAGTGGTCCCGCGCTCTTATTCACGCGTCCCAGCGACGGTAACGTCCCGATACTCGCGAACCTCTTCGGCACGGCGGGCCGCATCGCGGCCGCGCTGGGCACGACGGGACCTTCAGGTTTTCAGCGCCTCGGAACGCTGCTGGCAGCGCTCAAGGCGCCCGAACCGCCGAAAGGCCTCGGTGATGCCTGGCAGAAACTACCGCTCGTCAAGGAGATTCTGAAGATGGCTCCACGAACTTCGCGGACGGGGCTGTGCCAGGATGTGGTTATCGAAGGCAAAGACGTCGATCTCGGCATGTGGCCGATTCAGACCTGCTGGCCGGACGATGCCGGACCGCTCATCACCTGGGGCCTGACGACCACGCGCGGCCCGCTGTCGGAGAGGCAGAACCTCGGCGTCTACCGGCAGCAGGTCGTTGACCGAAATCGCGTCATCATGCGTTGGCTCCCGCATCGGGGCGGCGCGACGGATTATAGCGCCTGGTGCTCTGCCCATCCCGAGGATCCGTTTCCGGTCGCAGTCTCGATCGGCGCCGACCCGGCAACCCTTCTGGCTGCAGTCACTCCGATCCCGGACACGATATCGGAGTATGCGTTCGCAGGCTTGCTGCGCGGTGCCCGGACCCAGCTCACGACCTGCCTGGATTCCTCGCTCTCGGTACCCGCGAGCGCCGAGATCACGCTCGAGGGGCATATCACACCCGGCGATACCGCAGTGGAAGGACCTTTCGGCGATCACACTGGTTACTACAACGAGACCGAGACCTTCCCGGTCATGACGGTGGATAAGATCACGCACCGTAACGACCCGATTTATCACACGACCTACACCGGCCGGCCGCCCGATGAGCCGTCCGTTCTCGGGCTCGCACTCAACGACGTCTTCGTCCCGATACTCAAAACGCAATACCCGGAGATCGTAGACTTTTTCCTGCCGAGCGAAGCGTGCTCCTATCGCGTGGCGGTCGTTAGTATTCGCAAGCAATACCCCGGGCACGCGCGGCGCATCATGTTCGGAATTTGGTCGTATTTGCGGCAATTCATGTACACGAAGTTCGTCATCGTCGTCGACGACGATATCGACGCTCGCAACTGGCCCGACGTGGTTTGGGCGATGAGTACCCGGATGGATCCGGCGCGTGACATGCAGCTCGTGGAGTCGACGCCTATCGACTATCTCGACTTTGCCTCACCGGTTGCCGGACTCGGCTCTAAACTGGGCCTCGACGCGACCAACAAATGGCCTGCGGAAACTGAGCGACAGTGGGGCAAGCCGATTCGCATGAATACCGACATCGCCAAACGCGTCGACGAACTCTGGGCCGAGATTGGATTCGACTGACGATAACTGAGTCGGACGACGACGATAGCGGGGGCACGATTGGACATTTGTCATAATGCTGCTACTTTAGCTGCCTCGTACCGGCTCATTAAAACAACCACGAAATCGCTCACTTAGGCTCGGAAAGACTATGCGGCACATTCTAATCACCAACTCCAAAGGCGGATGCGGTAAGAGCACGATTGCGACCAATCTCGCCGCGTATTATGCATCCGAAGGCTACACGACGGCCCTCGCCGATTACGATCCGCAGGGCTCGGCATTGAGCTGGCTGGACGAGCGCCCGGAGACGGCTGCGTCGATCGTCGGTCTTGCCGGCTACGACGAAGGCTTGAAACATATTCCCCGCAACGCCGACTACGTGATCATTGATGCCCCAGCGCGGTCCCATGGGCCGGAACTGACTGACCTCGTCCGCCATGCCGAAACCGTCATCGTTCCGGTAATGCCGTCGCCGATCGACATCAACGCTGCCGGCGACTTCGTCGCCGAGCTACTGAGCCGCGGCAAGGTTGCGGCCCGCCGTGCCAAGGTCGGCCTCGTCGCCAACCGCATCAAGGAGAACACGCTGATTTTCGACGAGCTCGACGAATATCTCGAGAAAGTTAAGGTGCCTTATGTGGCGGCGTTGCGCGAAGCGCAGAATTACATCCGTGCCTATCAGCGCGGCCTCGGCATCCATGAACTGCCATTCTATCTCGCTTGGCCCGACTGGGAGCAGTGGGAACCGATCATCGAATGGCTCGATTCTAGGCGCTCTCGTCCTCGTCAGTAGACTCGTCCGCCGAATCCTCCGCAGATTCTGCTACGCGTGGCGGCGCGTCCAGTGCCGGCACTTCGTCTACCGCGCCCGCAACCAGGGCCAGGCCCGAGCGGAACGCGAGCGCAGCACCTTCATCCTCACCAAGCTGTTTCAAGAGCCGGCCATACAGCGCGAAAGAATCCGTACGTGGCCCCATCGCAAGGCTCGACTCCAGATAGCTGCGCGCCTTGCCCCATAGCTCAACGGCCATGCACAACCGCGCCGCCGTTAACAGCAACGCGCCGTCCTCGGCGTGCGCCTTGAGCCATTTCTCGGCCTGCTTCAACTGCTTTGCGGGTTCCTTGGCCTCGATCCGGCCGAAGGCGATGATGAGATCCTCGTGCCAGTCTTTCTTCAGTGCGCTCCGAATCTCGCGCGCGGCCTGATCGCCGTGACCGAGAGAATTCAGGGCGGTAGCGTGAAGCGCAATGAGGCGAGAGGCATCGCGTAACTTCGCGGGTAGCTGGGACCAGAGCCGCTCCAAGTCCTCATACGTCAGATCGGTACGTGCATTGAAGACCACAAGTGCCTCAGCCGTCAGTCGCTCGCGATCGTCAGAATCGAGCTTCGCCGTACCGAGGGCCGGCAGCAGATCGATGAGCCGATCCCAGTCTTCCAGTGCACGATGCGTCTTCGCGAGCAGCCCGAGTGCAACCGGATGATCGGGATGCGACTCCTGAATGCGATTCAGGGTTGCAAGCGCGCGTTCATACTCAGTGTGCTCGAGCTGCAACTCGGCTTGAGTCAGGAGGACCGCCGTCTCGGCATTCGGTAATTCCTCGTAGGCCAACTTGAGCCAATCGTCCCGCCGTTCTTTGGATCCCTGGAGCTGCGCGGCGCGCGCGGCCATCAGATAGTTGATCAGCGGCGCATCAGTACCCTTTAAGCCTTGCGTCAACAAGCGCTCGCCTTTGGTCCAGTCTCCCTCTGCGATATGAATCAAGCCACGAGTCAGTTTCACGCCGGAGCGCTTGACCTGCCCCTCGGCCAGCGCCTTGCCGAGCCGTCGCGGCGCTCGCCACAGCGCGAACAAGGCGCGAATACCAGCGTAAGCAGCGACCAACAGGACGACGAGAGCGGGGACCGACATCTCGACCGCGTAACCCGCGAAGTTGATCAGCACATAGCCGCGGTCGCGGAGAAGGAAGTGAGCGGCGAATGCGCCCAGAAAAACGGCCGCCATTCCCCAGAGTCCGACGCGCATCAGCCGCCTCTGTCGCCGAGGCTGCGCAGGAGAGTCAGCGAGCCACTGATATCTGGCCGCGCCGGGGCGATGTCGAGGTCGACGAGCTCCACGAGAAGTGCGATGGAACTCTCGACAGAGACTGCAGTGGTGTCGTAGTGCCGCTCCAGCAGCGCCGTTGCTGCGCTAAGACTCTGCTGAAAGACTTCGCGTTGGCCTCTGACCAGGCCGAGGCGCGCGAGAACGAGTTCCAGTTCGAGCTGCTGGCGCACCAATGCCTGTTCTTCCGCGGACAGTGAACGCACGACCGCATCATCGCGCCGCTCGATACTGACCATTCCCACGATGGCGCTCTTCAAGCTCTGCCAGACCCTTGCGAAACCCGACACCTCCTCCTCGGGGGCGTCGTTCGCCGTCTCGTAGACACCCGGCGGAATCGATCGCATGGGCAACGTGCGGCCCGCCTCTGCCAGCCTGCTCAAACTGAAACTGTGTCCTTCTATGTCCGGCAGACGCACGGCACGCAGCGCCAGGAATTCCGCGGCGATGCGCTCACGCACGCCGGCAAACGCAGGGTTGGCGAGTTCCAATAATTTATCGTCAGCCAGCCCCAGCGCGCGCTCCGCGTTCTCCCAGCGTCCCGACAGATTGAGCTCCGCGTTGGCAACGGTCAGGTAGTACTCCGCTTCGGCGCGGAGCCAGCTACGGCGAGCGTCGTCCGAAACGCCCTGAGCCGCGTTCAGTCGCTCCTCAAGGTCGAGGAACCGTCCTGGCAGTACGTCGACGCGCTCGCCGAGGCCCGCCGCTAGTCCACGCGTCGTCTCATTCTCCGCCGAGAGATCCGCGAGTCGATCCTCGAGCGCCCGGACGCTCGCTCGAACGGCCTGAAGCGAAACGACCGCTTCGGTATCTGCCTGATCGAGGCCTACGTAAAACTGCCGGTATTGCCACCAGAGGAAGCCGGCGGCGGCGGCACAGAAGGCGCAGATCAGCGCCAGCCCACTCGCGAGATACGGACCACGGCGTCGTGGCGTTGCGGGCTCAGGCGCTCCGGCCGTAGTGGCTTTCGACTCCTCTGGCGAGGCCTCGGCGGTCTCTGCGACAGGTTGCCCGTCGTCGTCTGGCGTGTCGAGCTTACTCATGGATCTACGTTCAAGGGTTGACTGGAACACTCTTTTTACCACACGGCTCCAGTCTTAAGCCAAATGGCAAGCGCTAGCGCGCCGTTAAGAGGCGCTTGAGATCGCCGACTTGACGCCGACCCACCGGCAGCAGCTCGTCGCGGCCACGGATACGCACGAAATGCCGGCCCTCCCGATCCCGCTCCAATGCCTCGACATGGCTGACGGACACGAGAGTACTGCGATGAACGCGGGAAAACTCCGGCGCGAATTCGTCAGCAAGCTCGGTCAACGACTCGTCGATCAAGTCCTCGCCCCCGTCGTGATGGACGCTGACATATTTCTGATCGGCGCAAAAAAACAGAATATCTTTGACGGGGATCAACCTGAGTTCGTCGCGCGCGCGTATGGCGATGTGTTGCCGTTGTGCGACTTCCTGTTCGCTGGCGGCGACGAGTTTCAGTTGCGATACGGACAACCGGCCAGCCTGAAGCAGAGCTCGCTCGAGACGTTCCTTGCGCACCGGCTTCAGCAGATATCCCACGGCTTGGGCGTCGAAGGCGTCCATCGCGTACTCATCATATGCCGTCGTGAAGACTACGGCTGGCGAGTCTGGCAGCGCCGAGAGGTGGCGGGCGGTCTCGATCCCGCTCATGCCCGGCATGCGAATGTCGAGCAAGACGACGGAGGGCTCCAGCTCACCGACCTGATTCAGCGCTTCAATCCCGGTACCGCATTGTCCAACGACATCGCAGTTGGGCAACTCGCCGAGAAGATGCGCGAGACGCTCGCGTGCATGCGGCTCATCGTCCACTATCAACACGCGTAGTTCAGGCTCGGTCATTCCTCGAAGGGAAACCTGAGCGTCACGGTGTAGCATCCCTCCTCCTCGCTTACGTCCACGCGGCCACGTTCGCCGTAGGCGAGACTGAGGCGCTCGCGGATATTTTCAAGAGCCAGTCGGTTTCCGGGCCGGATATATCGCCCGGTCGTGTCGGTGACCGAATTCGTGACGGTGATCTCAACATCACCGCGGCTTAGTCTGCCGGCGACGACAACCTTCCCACCGCCGTCGAGGGGTTCGATCCCGTGGTGTATCGCATTCTCCAGCAGCGGTTGGATAGTAAGACTGGGCACGATAGCGGACATTAGCGCATCGCCCAGTTGCCACTCGACGACGAGGCGGTCGCCTAGTCTGAGTGCCTCGATCCTGAGATAAGTTCTGCATAATTCCAGTTCTTCGCTCATGTGCGAAGGCTCTTCCGAATCCTTCATCGTCGCTCGAAATAGATCCGCGAGATCGGCGACGGCGTCTTCGGCGCGGCTCGGGTTACTGCGCGTCAACGACGCGATCGTGTTCATGCTGTTGAAGAAGAAATGCGGCCGGATACGTGCCTGCAATGCGTGAATGCGCGCGCGTGCTTCCGCGCGCACATGCAAGCTCCACTGATGGGCGACAAAGAAATAGCGCAGTAACATCGCCGTGACGATAGTCGTGATACCCACGTTTCGAAGCAGGAACGCCCAGTGGGACTCGGGGAAAAGATTGCCGCTGATGCCCCGCTCGCTCAGATTGCGCCCGAGCAGGAACGCGGCCTCGGACAGTATGACGACATTCGCCGTCAGCAACGCAAACGCCGTGAGTACGGCGACAGGTACCGAGAACCGGGCGAGCCAGCGGCGGCTATAGCAGAGCACGGCTGTACCAGTCAGTCCGAGCCACTGCATGAACAGAGAGATTCGAGCCAGTTCGGTTAGAAAGGCCGTACCACCGGGCCGTGCCAACGCGAATGTCAGCGCCAGTAACTCAAGGACGAGTACGATCGCAAGCACCATTCTCGGCGCACAGAAATCAGGCAGGAAAAAATCGTCCGCTGGCGCGGGATCGAACGCGATACGTCGCCACGACGGCCCGGCTGGGTTATTCATGCGGGTGGTGCGGCGACGCCGATTTGGAGTTTCTCCCGCGCCTGATTCGCGGACGCGGATCGGCTCAGTTGCACCACGCTTCGACATCAGCAGCGGCCTGAGCACGGATCGCATCGAGTTCAGTATCATTCAGATACTCCCGCGCTTCTTCAGTACCCCGATAGATACGGTGCGCGGCAACATAGCGCGCCTGTCGATCGAGTGCGATTCCACAGTTCTCCATTCGCTCGGCGGCGATTTCCTCTTCGGTCGGCCCGACGAAGCTCGGCTCATCGTCCTCGTCCGGATCGACCGTCTCAGCCGCCTCCGTCGGCACGGCGTCGGTACTCGCTGTTTCCGCCGGGGTAGGTGTAGCCGCCCCGGTATCGATGAAGATCGTCTCCGCATCCTCACCGGTCAGTCGGTCGCTATAGGTCACGTTACCGTCCGCGTCGACGGAGCGGTAGACCTCTGCGACCGACACAGAACCCGCGACCAGCAGTAGTAGATAGAACCATCCAGAACGCATGATAACCAGTGCCCTCGGGGTAATACCGGTCAGTCTAGCACCGCAGATTCCGGTCCTCCCGTGATTGAGTTCGCCCTTTTTCTACGCCTCGGAGGCTAGATTAAGTTAAGTCACGGCCAATGCCTAATTGCGGGTATCATGGACCTAGTGGCCTGTCCCATAGATAACTTGCGTGATCTGGCTGCGGCTTATCGCGCCTGGCAAGGTGCGGCGACGAGTAATAGCGGGACTATTGCGACGAGCCCCAACGCGGTCAGGCGCGATAAGGCACGGCGAATTGGGTAAGTTATCTATGGGGCAGGCCACTAGTTTCTGGCGTAAATCTCGGGTTGTGTCCCTCGCCGTACCTACAGACAGGATAGTCAAATGACCGATAGTTCCGATCGTCCCGGTATCGATGATCTAGCCCGGCGGTTGGCCGAAGCCGTGCCGCAGAATCTCAAGGCAATGGGCGAAGATCTCGAGCGCAACTTTAAATCGCTGCTACAGACGGGGCTGGAGAAGATGGACCTCGTTACCCGTGAGGAATTCGACGTACAGGTGGCCGTATTGGAGCGTACCCGCGAGAAGCTCGAAGCGCTCGAGGCACGTCTCGCCGCGCTCGACGAGTCGTCGGACTGATTGTTGCTTCGGCACGGCCCGTCGGGGCTACGGTTGAGCGATGGCGCTCGCCCGTCTACTCAGTCGTGGCCAGCGAGGCATGGATGCCTATGAAGTTATCGCCGAAGTCTATCTCACGGGCGGGCTGCCGTCATTCACGATATCGGGCCTGCCAGCCGCCGCGGTCCGCGATAGCCGGGATCGAGTGCGCGCTGCGCTGCAGACACTGGGCTCCCCCATACCTCCGAGCCGGATTACCGCACATTTAGGCCCTGCCGACATTCCCAAGGAAGGCGGCCGTTTCGACTTGGCGATCGCGATCGGCGTACTCATGGCCGACAAAGGTCATTCCTGGCAGACGGATAAGGCGGAATTTATCGGTGAGCTCGCCCTGAGTGGCGAGTTGCGACCGGTACAGGGTGCGTTGCCGGCTGTACTCGCGGCGCGAGATGCGGGGCGGGCGGTCATCATTCCCGCGGGCAACGCGCCCGAGGCAGCTCTCGTCGATGACGCGATGATCCTTCCGGTAAGCGAGCTCGCCGACGTCATCGCGCACCTCGATGGATCCGCGACACTGAAACCGGTGCCCCGGGCGGAAGCACCATGCGGGCTGAATGGCGCGCCGGAACTCGCGGACGTCCACGGCCAGACCCTCGGACGAAATCGCCTCGAAGAAACGGCCGTTCAGGGCGCCCCATCACAGCGCCTCGTCGGTCACACTCGTCGGTGGGGGCAGCCGGCCCACGGCCCGGAGAGATTTCACTGGTGCATCTCGGCGTCCTGTTTCTGGACGAGCTACCTGAGTTCCAGCGCAGTGCATTGGAAGCGCTGCGCGAGCCACTCGAGAGCGGTGTCATCACGGTCGCCCGCGCCAGCGAAACCACGCGCTTCCCGGCCGCTTTTCAGCTCGTCGCGGCGATGAATCCCTGTCCCTGCGGCTACCTCGGGGACGGCAGCGATCGATGTGGGTGCTCGGAAACGCGCCTGCAATACTACCGATCCCGCCTCTCGGGGCCGTTGCTGGACCGCTTCGACCTTCAAGTCGGACTATCGCGGGTACCGCTGGCGCGGATCGCCAACTCCGAGCCCGACGGCGGCAGCGCGGAAGCGGCCCTGGCGGTACGCAATGCGCGTGAGCGGCAACTTGCCCGCCCTGCGGGCGACTCAATGCGCGACTCGCCGACCGTAGCCTCTGGAAGGAGGTGGGGCTGGATCGGGAGAGTCGACCACTGTTGATTCGAGCCGCCGAGCGCTGGCAGCTCAGCGCTCGAAGCTGCACGCGGATTCTCAAGGTCGCGAGAACGATCGCCGATCTCCACGCAGTAGCGGACGTCGCCGTGCTGCATATCGCCGAAGCGATCCAGCTGCGTTGCCTCGATCGGCCGCTTTGAGCGTCCCACCAATACCGATATAATTCGCCCGCGTCGCCCGAGGAGTGCGCTTTGGCTAATCAAGAACAGAAATTTTTCGATGGCTTTCTGCTGTTGCTGGGAGTCTGGATCGGGGCAATCGCCGGGATAGTCATTTTTGCCGATTTCGTCGGCGACGAGAATGCCGCCAGTGACACCGGGGACGAAGTCTCCCCCATCTCGCTCACTGAAGACCGTATTCGGCCTATCGGCCAGGTCGCGTTGCTCGGAGATCCGGATGTCGGTACCGTGGCCGCCGTATCCGTTGCCACCGAGACGGTTCGCGCACCGCTTTCCGGACCGCAGGTCTACAACGACATTTGCTATCTCTGCCATGCGGCTCCCGGCGTCGGTGGCGCACCAGTGCACGGCGATGTCGCGGCTTGGGCAACACGGATCGAGCAAAGCCCGGACCTGATACAGGACCATGTCTTAAACGGCTATACGGGCGAAGCGGGCTATATGCCGCCGAAGGGTGGGCGCCTAGATCTCACCGACGAAGAAATTCTCGAAGCCATTGATTTCATGCTGGAAGCCATCCAGTAACGAGCGCCACAATCCCCGCATGCTCGGCATTCCGGATTAATTGACATGCAAACCAAGAAAGTTCTCGGTATCGGACTGGCTGGTCTCATGCTGGCCATGGTCCTGCGCGGCTCACTCGGCGCGAATACAGACGATCTGATCCCCAGCGAGTCTGAACCCTATCCACAAGATCTACTGCAGCGCGTTCGCCAGGCCGCTTCCACGGTGCCGGGAGGCCTGGCCACTTCCGTCAACTTCGTGAAAGTCGCCGAGAGCCATCGCACGTATGCTGCGGTCATCGAAGACGGCAGTGACGAACCTTTTATTTCGGCACGCACGGCTTTCCAGGTCGTCTTTTCGGACGGCACCGTCATGGTCGATAGCGGCATGGATGAAACGGTGCACCGCTTCTATGGATTCGGTCGGGATGAACCATACTGGCAGAACGTTAACGATTCGATTCAGGCAGCACTCCGGGAATCACAGCTCATCCTCATCACGCACGAGCACGGCGATCACGTCGCCGGTGTTCTTAGAAGCGATTACCGTGATGAGCTCGCGCCCAAAACCCTGCTGACAAAAGACCAGGTCCGGACGCTGAATTTCGCGCCACAGCTTCCTGAAATCACGTTGACGCCGGCGGCGGCGCGCGACTACATCGTGGTCGACTACGAACAGATACTACCGGTCGCGCCCGGTATCGTTCTGATCAAGTCACCGGGTCACACGCACGGGCATCAGATGATCTTCGTTCAACTCGCCGACAGCCGTGAGCTCCTGTTCATCGGCGACATCGGCTGGTCGCTCGACAACATCACCGAACTCAAACTGCGGCCGGCCGCAACCATCGCGCGAGTAAAAGAAGACCCACAGGCGCTCATGCACCAGATGACGTGGATCAAGCAGGTGATGGACAACGATGGGATCATTGTCGTGCCAGCGCATGACGACCGCCTGCTGGCGCGCTACGCTGACGAGGGACTGCTCGGTACGCAGCTAGATTAGTATCGCGACATAAAAAGGGGCCATTTTTCTCAGAACCGGAAGGTATAGCTGAATTTCGCCGTCAGCTCAGCCGCCTGCGACTTGAAAGAGTTGTTCCGGTCGAAATCCTCGAGGCGTTACAGTTTTTTTAGGTTCGCGGCTGGAGGAAAATAGGGCCAGATCCCTTTAAAAAAGGGATCTGGCCCTATTTTTCGCGAAACCTAACGTCTAGTCGGCCGGTTCCATCCTCAAGACCTCCGTCAGATCACCGCCGCGATGATCTATCGCCAGATAGATATAGCCGTCCGGGCTCTGGCGAACGTCGCGGATCCGGTACTCGCCGAGCATGAGCGGCTCTCTGGTCGCGACGCGACGGCCGTCGATCATGAAACGCGTAAGGCGCCGATGGTTCGCGGCCAGCCCGCCGGCGAAGATGTTGCCCCGCCACTCGGGGAACCTGTCGCCGTCGTAGATCATGAGACCCGACGCGCCGATGGACGGAATCCAGAACGCCGCAGGCTGCTCCATCCCCGCGTGTTCGTTCCTATCGTGAATCGGAATCCCCGTTCGGTAATTCACACCGTAGCCGATGATGGGCCAGCCATAATTTCGTCCCGGCAAGATGAGATTGAGCTCGTCGCCACCCTGCGGGCCGTGCTCGGTCGCCCAGACATCGCCCGTTTCCGGATGGATAGCGAGACCCTGCGGATTGCGATGACCGTAGCTCCAGATCTCCGGCCGGAAGTCCCGATCGTTAACGAAGGGATTATCCGCTGGAATTCTGCCGTCATCGTAAATACGGTTGATCGTCCCCTGATTGTTCATCGTGTTCTGCGCCGGGTGCGCTTCGAGATCACCCTTCGGCGGCGCTTGACGATCGCCTACCGTGACGAAGAGATAGCCGTCGTCGTCGAACGCGAGTTTCGCACCATAGTGCCCCATGCCCGCTACCCAGGCTTCCGCCTCGAAGATCTCCTCGACGTCGGCTAGGCGGTCGTCTTCGAAACGCCCGCGGACGACGACCGTCGTGCCCTCCGCACCGCCATCGCGCGACTTCGCGTAGCTCAGATAGAGCAGACGGTTAGATTCGAAATCGGGATGCGGCAACACCTCCGCCAGCCCGCCTTGATTACCGACCCGGACTTCGGGAACACCCTCGACAGGCTCGGGCAGAAGCTTACCGTCTCTGATGATCCGCAGCCGTCCGGGCCGTTCCGTGACGAGTATGTCGCCATCCGGCAGGAAAGCGATGCTCCAAGGATGCTCCAACCGCTCCGCTATCGTCACCAGACGGAAGTTGTGTTCCGTCGATTCGTAGACCCTCGATTGGGCAGACACCAGCACGGGCACGGAGAACGCCAGTACGCTTGCGAGTGTGAGAAATCGTGTGACGGGATGGCCGATGGCCGGTCGAGAGTATTCGAAAAAGTTGAGCCCAGACATTCGGGTCCCCTTGCGTCGATTGCCAGCGTACGACTGTTCTTATGCGCCAGATTATCGCACGAAAATCAGGTCGTAATGGGGACCACCCGAGCCTATTTGACGCTGACACGCGTCGCGTGTGTTACGCGATACAGGGGCTCAATGAAGGGTTGAGGAGCAGGGCACATGCGCCAACAGCTCCTGTAGTGATTCCTCGGCCTCTTCGCTGTGCAACCACTTCTCGACGTCCGGCTTCCACGATTGAAAATTCAGCGCCATGAGCCGCAAATGAGCGTTGATGACCGCACTAGGTACGTACTCCGCATTCACTCTGATCTCCAGATCTCGCGCCGCGCATTCGCCGGCACCTCCCCGGCGCCGCGGCCTGGTTACGGTAGATATGGGGGCGCTGGAGGCTCGTTCAAGAGCAAGACCCTGCTCGTAAAGTCTCAAATCTCAAGAACGCCAAAGCTCGAAATGGGTCGATTCGGCGGCTCGAGTACTATGCACCG